>Ga0315900_10002342_pt1 | contig 29061 bp, 26 predicted proteins | sample LakEriMetagenome_FD_203521 | JGI IMG/M metagenome (GOLD analysis project Ga0315900, IMG submission 203521) | Freshwater fungal communities from buoy surface, Lake Erie, Ohio, United States - Buoy 12 MA114 | ecosystem: Environmental > Aquatic > Freshwater > Lake > Lake biofilm | place: USA: Lake...
TCGGGGCCCGCGATCCTGCAGGTGTCCTCCTACTGGCGGCCGGGGCAGGAGATCGCGCTCGCGCTGCTGCCGGATCCGGCCGGGATCCTGCGCGCCGCGCGCAAGGCGAGCCCGCGGGCGCATCTGCGCGCGGTCCTTGCCGCGCATCTGCCGGCGCGGCTGGCCGAGGTGCTGGCAAACCGTGCCGGGGCGCTGCCCGAGATGGGCAACATCGCCGAGCGCGACATCGCGCGGCTTGCGGCCCTCATCGGCGACTTCCGCCTGACGCCCACGGGCACCGAGGGCTACGCCAAGGCCGAGGTGACGGCGGGCGGCGTCGATACGGCCGATCTCGATTCCGCCACGCTCGAGGCCCGCCGCGTGCCGGGGCTGCATGTCGTGGGCGAGGCGGTGGATGTGACGGGTTGGCTCGGCGGCTACAATTTCCAGTGGGCCTGGGCCTCGGGCGTGGCGGCGGGGCGCGCGATCGCGGCGGCTCAGAGCGCGCCGAGACGGCCGTAGAGATCCACCCGCCGGTCGCGAAAGACGCCCCAGCCGCGCCGCAACTCGGCTACCCGGTCGAGGTCGAAGCGCGCCGTCAGGACGGCCGGCGCGTCCGAGGGCGCGCGCGCGACGCACTCCCCCATCGGCCCCGCGATGAACGACCCGCCGTAAAAGCGTACCTCGGTGCCGTCCTGCACCTCGGTCCCGATGCGGTTCGAGGCCGCGACCGGCACGAGGTTCGCCCCCGCATGGCCGCGCATCACCCCCTCCCAGTGGGGCTGGCTGTCATGGGCGGGATCGTGCGGCTCCGAGCCGATCGCGGTCGGATAGAGCAGCATCTCCGCCCCGCCAAGGACCATCGCGCGCGCGGCCTCGGGGAACCACTGATCCCAGCAGATCGCGACGCCGATGCGGCCCGCGGCCGTCTCCCAGACGCGAAAGCCGGTGTCGCCGGGGCTGAAATAGAACTTCTCCTCATATCCCGGGCCCTGGGGGATGTGGCTCTTGCGATAGCGCCCGAGGATGCGGCCGTCGGCATCGACCATCGCGACGGTGTTGAAATGCGCCTCGCCCGCCCGCTCGAAGAACGAGACCGGCAGCACCACGCCCAACTCGCGCGCCAGATCGGCAAAGCGCGCGATCAGCGGGTGCCCCTCGAAGGGGGCGGCGAGGGCGAAGTGGCGGGCGTCCTGCGTGATGCAGAAATAGGGCGTCGCGAAAAGTTCCTGCACCAGCACGACCTCGGCGCCGCCGAGCGCGGCCGCGCGTACCGCCGCCTCGGCGCGGTCGGCGTTGGCGGCAAGGTCCCAGTCGCAGGCGAACTGGGTGACGGCGATCGTGATCTCGCGCATGGCTATCCCTCCCGCATGGCGGGCGCAGGTTGCGCAAGGCAGGGGCGGGCGTAAAGGGCCTTCGCGCAGTCTTGCCGCAGGGCCGTGCAGGCCGCTAGGGTCCGCCAGTATTTTGCACACGGACCAGCCATGACCCGCAGCCCCGATCTCGTCATCCTCAACGGCCGCCTCATCACCTTCGATCCGGGGCGGCCGCGCGCCTCGGCGCTCGCGATCGCGGGGGGCAGGATCGTGGCGGTGGGCGAGACGGCCGAGATCCGCGCCATGGCGGGGCCCGGCACGCGCGTCTTCGATGCCGCGGGCGGCACCGTGCTGCCGGGTTTCATCGACAGCCATGTGCACCTCTTTCCGGGCTCGGTCGAACTTGACTGCCTGAACATCCACGGCGTCGGGGATGAGGGGACGCTGACGGCGCGGGTGCGGGCGCGCGCGGCCGAGCGGCCGCAGGATGCGCTGATCCTCGCCGTGCAAGCCGATTACGCGGTGCTGGGGCCGGGGCGTGCCACGACGCGGCAGGATCTCGACCGGGTGCTGCCCGACCGGCCGCTCGCGCTCTGGGCGCCCGACCACCACACGCTCTGGGCCAACACGGCGGCGCTGCGGCAGGCGGGCATCCTGCAGGGCGGCACGGTCGATGCGGGCTGCGAGATCATGATGGCCCCCGACGGCACCGCCACGGGCGAGCTGCGCGAGTTCGGCGCCTTCGCGCCCGTCCTTGCGCTCAGCCCCAACGGTGGGCGCGACGGCGTGGGCTTCACGACCGGGGCGAACCCGGTGCCGGCCCCGACCGCCGCCGAGCGCGCCGCCGACAAGGCCGCGCTGCGCCGGGGCCTTGCGCATTGCGCGCGTCAGGGCATCACCGGGCTGCACAACTTCGACGGCAACCTCTATCAGATGGAGCTGCTGGCCGAGATCGACGCCGAGGACGGCCTCGATTGCCGCATCGAGGTGCCGCTGCACCTCAAAAGCTTCGACCCCATCGCGCGGCTCCATGAGGTGGCCGAGATGCGCAAGATCGCATCGACCGACCGGCTCTGGTGCAACCGCGTCAAGATCTTCATGGACGGCGTCGTCGAGAGCCGCACGGCGCTGATGCTCGAGCCCTATCCGGGCACCGACCACATCGGCGACGCGGTGTGGGAGGCCGCGCCCTTTGCCGAGGCCTGCATCCGCGCCGATGCGATGGGGCTGCAGATCTCGGTCCACGCGATCGGCGATCTCGCGATCCGCCGCACGCTCGACGGGTTCGAGGCCGCGCGGCGCGCGAACGGCGCGCGCGATTCGCGCCACCGGATCGAGCATATCGAGGTGCTCCACCCCGACGACCTGCCGCGCTTTGCCGCCCTTGGCGTCGTCGCCTCGATCCAGCCGCGCCATGCGCCCTTCGGCGGCTATTTCCCGCCCGAGGGCGCGGGCAGGATGCTGCACCCCCACCAGATCCCGACCGCCTACGCCTGGCAGACGATCCGCCGGAGCGGGGCGCGCGTCATCTTCTCGACCGACTGGCCGATCGTTCCGGTCGATGTGATGCCCACGATCCAGGCCGCGGTCGCGCCGCTCCCGATGCCTGCCCCCTGGATCGACCAGCGCCAGACCCTGATCGACACGCTCGAGAGCTACACTGCCGGCAATGCCTGGGTCGAGTTCAACGAGGCGCGCAAGGGTCGGCTGGCGCCGGGCATGATGGCCGATGTCGCGGTGCTCTCGCACGATCTCGAGGCGCTGGATTTCGCGCGACTTTCCGAGGCGTCGGCCGTTCTGACCGTCTGCGACGGGCGCATCACCTGGCAGGGCTGAGCGCTATGGACACGCCACGATGGCCGGGCGAGAAGGCGCCATGAGTAGTGCTGCCCCATCCGGTCCCGCTTCGGACATCAGGCCCGACGGTTCGCCCGACCGTCCGCTGACCGCGGCACTGTGGATGATCGGGGCAATTGCGTCCTTCACTGCGATGGCGATTGCGGTGCGCGAAATCAAGGGGGTGCACGACACCTTTGAAATCATGGCGATCCGCTCCGTGGTGGGGTTCGCGATCGTGGTCGGTGTCGCGGCTGCCATGGGCCGGCTGCGCGATGTGCGCGCGGACCGGCTGGGCGGGCACCTTCTGCGCAACACGATCCATTTCACCGGCCAGAACCTCTGGATCTGGGCCGTCACGGTCATCCCGCTTGCGCAGGTGTTCGCCCTCGAATTTACCTCGCCGGTCTGGGTGCTGCTCCTCTCGCCGCTGCTGCTTGGCGAACGGCTGACGCGGCTGAAGATCCTCGCCGCCCTGATCGGATTTGCGGGGATCCTCATTGTCGCCCGGCCCGACCTATCGGCACCCAACCTCGGTGTCGCCGCTGCGGCGGGCAGTGCGCTCTTCTTTGCGCTCACGAACATCACGACGAAGATGCTGACCCGGCGCGAGGGGATCGTGTCGATCCTCTTCTGGCTCACGGTCATGCAGTTCGTGTTCGGGGCGACGATTGCCGCCGCGGATGGAGAGGTGAGTTGGCCCACCGCAGCGACCATGCCTTGGCTCGTGCTGATCGGAATTGCCGGGATTCTCGCGCATCTGTGCCTCACGAGTGCGCTGCGCCTCGCGCCAGCCTCGGTCGTAATGCCTGTCGATTTCGTACGCCTGCCAGTCATCGTGGTGGTCGGCGCGACGCTCTATGATGAGCCTGTCGATGCGCTGGTGTTGATCGGGGCGGTCGTCATCTTCGCGGGCAGCTATCTCAGCATCTGGTCCCAGACACGCCGCCACGCGGCGTGACGCCGATCCGCCCGCGCGAATCCGCGCGCTTGACGGGCAGGAGTTCACGCCCCATGTTGCGTCAGAGTTCACAGAAGGGGTCGTCCATGAAAGCGCTTTTCGTCTCCGCCGTCCTCGTTCTTGCTCCCGCGCTTGCGTTTGCCTGCGGGCATGATCGCGTGCAAACAACCTCGAACTGCGGCGAGGGTCAGGTCTGGGACGACACGAAACTCGCCTGCGTGCCCAAGCCGCAGGCCTGATCGCAACCCGGCGTTAACCCGCGCGCGACACTCTGCGCTGCCAAAGCGGCAGTCAGAGGCGCGTGATGAAACTTCAGCAACAGCAAAGGCTGGCAGGCAGTGCTCCAAGCCGGCCTGGTCGCCCGTTGACGCGGCGCGAGAAGGCGGCCGTCATTGTGCGCCTGTTGGTCGCCGAGGGTGATCCTCTCGACCTCTCACGCCTGCCCGAGGATCATCAGACCGCCCTGACCGAGACGATCGGTTCGCTCAAGATCGTGGATAGGATGACCCTGCACGAGGTTGTGCGCGAGTTCCACGATGATCTTCAATCGGTTGGCCTGTCCTTTCCCGGCGAACTCGACCGCGCGCTCGACCTGCTTGATGGCAAGATCAGCCCTACCGCAGCCGATCGGCTGCGGCGCAAGGCCGACCGTGCGCTGGGCTCCGACCCGTGGGAACGTCTGGCCGGCGTGCCCGCCGACCATCTGCTGAAGATCCTCGGCGAGGAGAGCATCGAGGTCTGCGCCGTGCTCATCTCGAAACTGCCCGTGGGCCTCGGTGCCGATCTGTTGGCCCGACTGCCCGGCGACCGCGCGAGGCGGGTCGCGCATTCGGTCTCGCTGACCGAAAGCATCGATCCCGAGACGGTGCGGCGCATCGGCAGCGCGCTGGTCCTGCACCTGACGAACCTGCCACAGCGGGCCTTCCGGGGCGACAGCGCAAGCCGCGTGGGCGCGCTGCTCAACCACGCGTCGGCCGCGATACGCGAATCGCTCCTTGATGGGCTGCGGGACGAGGATGCCGATTTCGCCGAGCAGGTGCGCAAGGCGATCTTCACCTTCGTCCATATCCCCGACCGGATCGCGCCGCGCGACGTGCCGGCCCTGACACGGGCGGTGGAGCCGTCGGTCCTTGTCACGGCACTTGCCGGATGCACCTCGCCGGAGACGGTCGCGGTGCGCGAGTTCATCCTCTCCAACATCTCGCAGCGCCTCGCCGAGAGCCTACGCGAAGACATCGCCGCCATGGGTAAGGTGCGCGAACGCAAGGCCGAAGAGGCGATGACGGCAATCATCACCGCGATTCGCGGGCTTGAAGAAGCGGGCAGCCTGACCTTGATCCTGCCGGACGAAGGCGATTGAGCCCGATCAGGCGAGCCGCGCCTTGACCTTGGGTCCGATGGCGCCAAAGTCGAGCGCCCCGGCGTGGCGAGACTTCAGCAGCGCCATCACGCGCCCCATGTCGCGGATCGAACTGGCGCCGAGTTCGGCAACCGCGGCCTCGATCGCGGCGGCCGTCTCGGCCTCAGTGAGCTGGCGGGGCAGGAATTCCTCGATGACGCCGACCTCGGCCAGTTCCTTCGCAGCAAGTTCAAGCCGCCCACCCTCTTCATAGGCGCGCGCGCTTTCCTGCCGCTGGCGGATCATCTTGCCGAGGATCGCAAGAATCTCGTCGTCCGAGACGCCCGAGCGCGACGCGCCGTCTTCGTCGCCGGTGCCGCGGGCCGCGATGTCGCGGTCCTTGATCGCGGCATTGATGAGACGCAAGGTCGAGAGACGATCGGCCTCGCGCGCCTTCATCGCGCCCTTGAGCGCCTCGGCCAGCCTCTCGCGCAGTCCCATCGCATCGCCCTCCTGCCTCGCCAGAGCGCGGAACATAGGCGCCCTGGCCATCCGCGGCAACCACCGCCGCGCCGGGTTGACCCTGCCATGCCCCCTGCCTAGTGTGCCGCGATTTTGCTGCACCCGCCGGAGATCCGAGTCGCATGTCCGCCCCGAGCCCACGCCCGACCGCCTGTCTCGCCCTTGCCGACGGATCGGTCTTTTACGGCCAGGGCTTCGGCGCGACGGGCGAGACGGTGGCCGAGCTGGTCTTCAACACGGCGATGACGGGCTATCAGGAGATCATGACCGATCCCTCCTATGCCGGGCAGGTCGTGACCTTCACCTTCCCCCACATCGGCAACGTCGGTGTCACGCCCGAGGATGACGAGGCCGCGCAGCCCGTCGCCGCCGGGATGGTGGTGAAATGGGATCCGACCGCGCCCTCGAACTGGCGCGCGGCGGGGGATCTGACGGGCTGGATGGCGCGGACGGGGCGCATCGGCGTGGGCGGCATCGACACGCGGCGGCTGACGCGCGCGATCCGCCAGCAGGGCGCGCCGCATGTGGCGCTCGCGCATGATCCGTCGGGGAACTTCGACATCGCGGCGCTAGTGGCGCGCGCGCGTGCCTGGCGCGGACTCGTGGGGCTTGACCTCGCGCGCGAGGTGACCTGTGCGCAGACCTATCGCTGGGACGAGATGCGCTGGGCCTGGCCCGGGGGCTTCGCCCGGCGCGAGGGGGCGGGCTTGCGCGTCGTCGCGGTCGATTACGGCGCCAAGCGCAACATCCTGCGTTGCCTCGCCTCGGCCGGCTGCGAGGTGACGGTGCTGCCCGCGACGGCGACGGCGGCCGATGTGCTGGCCCACGACCCCGAGGGGGTGTTCCTCTCGAACGGCCCCGGCGATCCGGCGGCGACGGGGGACTATGCCGTGCCGATGATCCGCGGCGTGCTCGACCGCGACCTGCCGCTCTTCGGGATCTGCCTCGGCCACCAGATGCTCGGGCTCGCGCTCGGGGCGCGGACGGTCAAGATGAACCACGGCCACCACGGCGCGAACCATCCGGTCAAGGATCTCGAATCGGGCAAGGTCGAGATCACGAGCATGAACCACGGCTTTGCCGTCGACAGCCAGACGCTGCCCGCAGGCGTGGTGGAGACGCATGTCTCGCTCTTCGACGGCTCGAACTGCGGCATTCGCGTGGCGGGAAAGCCCGTCTTTTCCGTGCAATACCACCCGGAGGCAAGCCCCGGGCCGCAAGACAGCCACCATCTCTTCGACCGGTTCGCCGCCGCGATGCACGAACGGCGCGCAGCCGGTTAAGTTTTCCTATTTTTAACCGGGTGTTAACCGCCGAGGCTCAAGTCTCTGCCGCAGTCTGCAGCGGAGATGCCATGTTCCCCGAGGTTGTCCGGCCAGACCCGGTCCCGCCGCTGGCGGCGTCGAATGCGCTCGCGGGCCGTGCGCCGGCTCTGCGCGCTTCATCGCGTGCGATCACGGGACGGTGGCACGAAGCCGCGCGGCCGCGCCGCGACAGCCCTTCGGCGGCTGAAGCGCCGCGCACGCTTGCCACGGCCCTAGTGGCCACGGGAGCGCTGACGGGCTCCGATTTGCGCCGCCTGCGCCTCTCCGACCCGTCCGACGAGCGACGGCTTTGTGCCGAACTGACGGCGCGTGGCGTCGTCGCGCCCGGGCAGCTGGCCGATCTGCGCGCCATGGCGCATGGGATGGCGCGCCTGCCCGATCGCATGCCGCCCCCCGACGCGCGCCTGATCGTCCGCTTCGGCCTGCCCGAGGCGGTCGCCGCACAGGTGTTTCCGGGTTGGCGGACACCACAAGGCACTCTCGTCGCCATAGCCGATCCGCGCCCGGACCCTCGGCTGCGCTTGAGGCTCGAGCAGCTCTACGGCGAGGTGCGCCTTGCCCTCGCGACGCCCTCCGAGATTGAGCGACTGATTCTCGCGACCGCGGGGCAGAGCCTATGCCATCTGGCCGAGACGCGCGCGCCCGAGCGCGAGAGCTGCCGCCCCCTCGGCCGCGGCGGTCTGCGGCGGGCCCTGCCCGCGGTGGCGGCTGCTGCGGTGCTCTGCGCGGTGGCGGCACCGGGTGGCGTTGTGCTTGGCCTCATGCTGCTTGCCGCGCTCTCGCTGCTCGCGACCACGGCGCTGCGGGCTGGCGCGCTTCTGGTGGGCTCGGCACCGCCGCGCGCGCCCGACCCTGCCCTGGGCGATGCCGATCTGCCCGTCATCTCGGTGATCGTGCCCATGTTCGGGGAACGCGACATTGCCCCGCGCCTCGTGCAGCGGCTCGGGCGGATCGACTATCCGCGGGATCGGCTCGACGTGATCCTCGCGGTCGAGCAGTGCGACCCCGAGACGCGCGCGGCGCTCGATGACGCAGGGCTTCCGCGGTGGATGCGCGTTCTGACGGTGCCCGACGGGACGGTGCGCACCAAGCCGCGCGCGCTGAACTTCGCGCTGCCCTTCGCCCGCGGCAGGATCATCGGCATCTACGACGCCGAGGATGCCCCCGCCCGCGACCAGTTGCGCAAGGTGGCCGCGCGATTTGCGGCAGCCCCGCCCGATGTCGCCTGTCTGCAAGGGATCCTCGATTACTACAATCCCGCGACGAACTGGATCGCGCGGTGCTTCGCGCTCGAATATGCGGCGTGGTTCCGCATCTTGATGCCGGGCCTCGAACGGCTCGGAGTTCCGCTGCCGCTCGGGGGGACAACCCTGTTCGTGCGCACTGCCGTGCTTGAGGCTGTCGGGGCGTGGGATGCCCACAACGTCACCGAGGATGCCGACCTCGGCATCCGACTCGCGGTGCACGGCTATCGCACCGAGATGCTCACCTCGGTAACCGAGGAGGAGGCAAACTGTCGCCTGCGGCCTTGGATCCGTCAGCGATCGCGCTGGATCAAGGGGCATATCCTGACGTGGCTTGTGCACATGCGCGACCCCGCGCGGCTCTGGCGCCGGCTCGGGGCGCGCGGATTCATCGGGTATCAGATCGTCTTTCTGGGCGCGCAAGCGCAGTTTCTGCTCGCGCCCGTGCTCTGGTCGTTCTGGCTTGTCGCCGTCGGGGGCGCGCATCCGGCGGTGGCGCTTTTGCCCGGGCCGCTGGTGGCGGCGCTGATCGCGCTCGTGGTTCTGGCCGAGGCGCTGTCGCTTGCGATCATGCTCCGGGCGGCCCGCCTCACGCGGCACCCGCACCTGTGGGCGTTCATTCCGGCGCTGCACGCCTATTTTCCGCTCGCGACGATCGCCGCGTGGCGCGCAGCCTTCGAAGCCGTCACGCGCCCCTTCTACTGGGCCAAGACAAGCCACGGGCATTTCGATTCTGACCCAGCCGCCACGCTGGCGACCCCGGCAGGATTCGAACCTGCGACCATTCGCTTAGAAGGCGAGTGCTCTATCCGGCTGAGCTACGGGGCCGACGGACACGCTTTTGGGCCAGCGCCGCGCCCGTCGCAAGCCCCATCCGCCGGCCGGAGGCTGCGCGTCATGTAGACGCTGTTGGGGTCCTCGCGATAGTCGGCGAAGGGCCCGCAGACCGCAAAGCCCGCGCGCGCATAGAGGCCCCGCGCGGCGGCGAAACCGGGCTGGCTGCCCGTCTCGAGCATGAGGCGCGCAAGCCCCTGCGCGCCGGCCTCGGCCACCAGATGGTCGAGCATCAGCCGCGACAGCCCCCTGCCCCGCCATTCGGCGAGGATGTGCATCGATTTCACCTCGCCCGCCGCCGCATCGAGGCGCTTCAGCGCCCCCATGCCGATGGGCGTGCCCGCCGCGCGCATCACGAAAAAGGCGATGCCGGGTGCGGCGAGCGCGCCCGCGTCGAGCATGTGGATGCTCTCGGGCGGGGTCTCGGCGTGCATGTCGGCGGTGTGGCGGGCCATCAGATGCCCGAGATCGGGGCCGAGCGGGCTTTCGCGCGCGATCCGGATCGCGCCCGTCAGTGCGTCCATGCCACGCGCCGCCCGGTCGCGAAATTGTCGCCATAGCCCTGCGGGCGGATGTTGGGCTTGCGCGACTGCGGCTCGATCACGTCGGCCTCGATGCCATGGGCGCGGGCATACTCCTCGGCGGCCTCGCGGCTCTCGAAGCGCAGCCGCACCTGGGTCTGGGTATCGTCCGAGGATGTCCAGCCCATCAGCGGGTCGATGCCGCGCGCCGATGCGGGGGCGAACTCGAGCACCCAGGCATGGGTGCGGGCGTTGCCCGACTGGGTGGCGCTGCGGGCAGGGCGATAGATGCGGGCGCGCATGGGGCCTCCGGTTCTGATCTGGCGCGCCAGATATGCGGCCTCGGGGCGCGGCGCGCAAGTCCGCCCTCAGCCGAGTGTGCCGATCGGCCCCTCGGGGCTGCCCGCGACGAACTGGCGCAGCACCGGGTCGGGGTCGGTTTCGAGCGCGCCCACATCGCCGCGCCAGCGGATTCGCCCCTCGTGCAAGAGTGCGACGCGGTCGGCGATGCGGCGGACCGAGGCCATGTCATGCGTGATGGTGATGGCGCAGACGCCCAAGTCCCGCACGATGTCGCGGATGAGCGTGTCGATCACCCCCGCCATCACCGGATCGAGGCCCGTCGTCGGTTCATCGAAGAAAAGCACCTCCGGCCCCGCCGCGATGGCGCGCGCGAGCCCCACGCGCTTTTGCATCCCCCCCGACAGCTCGGCCGGATAGAGATCGGCCACCCGCCCGGGCAGGCCCACGCGCTGCAGGCAGTCGATGGCGCGCGCGCGTGCCTCGGCCACGCCCGCCGCCCCGCGCCCGTTCAGGAGCCGGAACGCGACGTTGCGCCAGACCGGCATGCTGTCAAAGAGGGCTGCCCCCTGAAAGAGCATGCCGAAGCGGGCAAGGAAATCCGCGCGGGTCGTGGGCGACAGAACCGCGCCCTTCCAGCGCACCTCGCCCGCGTCGGGCGCGATCAGGCCGAGGATGCACTTGAGCAGCACCGACTTGCCGCTGCCCGAGGGGCCGATCACCACGAGGTTCTCGCCCGCCGCTGCCTGCAGGTCGATCCCGCGCAGCACCGCCGCGGCCCCGAACGACTTGTGCAGGTCCGAAACCCCGATCATGCCGAAAAGAACGCCTCGGTCAGGACATAGTTCGCCGCAAGGATCATGACCGATGCCCCCACCACTGCGGCCTTCGTCGCCTGCCCCACGCCCTGCGCCCCGCGGCCCGAGCGCATGCCCGCATAGGTGCCGGCAATCGCGACGATGAAGCCGAAGACCGCCCCCTTCACAAGGCCCGAGACGACATCGCCCGTCTCGAGGAACTCTACCGTCACGCGCAGATAGCCGGTCGGATCGAAGCCCAGCCGCTCCACCCCCACGATCCAGCCGCCCATGATGCCGATGACGTCGCCGACCGCGACAAGGACGGGTACCGTCAGCGTCGCCGCCAGCACGCGCGGCAGCGCGAGATAGCGCAGCGGATCTGCCGAGAGCGTCACCAGCGCGTCGATCTGCTCGGTCACCTTCATCGTGCCGATCTCGGCCGCGATCGAGCTTGCCACCCGCGCCGCGACCATGAGGCCCCCGAGCACGGGCCCGAGTTCGCGCACCATGCCGATGGCGACGATCGAGGGCACCACCGCCTCGGCCGAGAACCGCGCGCCGCCGGCATAGATCTGGAGCGCGAGGGCGCCCCCCGTGAACAGCGCCGTCAGCGCTACGACCGGCAGGCTCAGCCAGCCGATGGCGACGATCTGGCGGGCGAATTCGGCGCCGTGAAAGGGCGGCATGCCGAGGCGCAGCGTGACCCGCCCGGAAAAAAGCACGACACGCCCAACGCCGCGCAGCGCCCCGATCGCTGCCCGGCCGAGTGCCGCCAGGGGCGCCGCCCCCGTCATCCGCCGCCCAGATGGCGCCGCGCATAGCGCGCGCCAAGGCTCGTGAGGATCTCGTAGCCGATCGTGCCCGCCTGTTCGGCCAGCGCGTCGATCCCCTGCCGCGGGCCGAGGACAGAGAGCGCCGCGGGCACCTCGGGCAGGTCGGTGACATCGACGGTGATGAGGTCCATCGACACCCGCCCGACGACGGGGCACGGCCAATCCCCCGCCCACAGGCAGAAGGGCGCGCGCCCGTCGCCACCCGCACGGCCAAGCGCGCGCGGCAAGCCGTCGGCATATCCCGCCGAGACGGTCGCGATCACGCTCTCGCGCGGGGCGATCCAGCTCGCGCCATAGCCCACGGGCGTGCCCGCCGGGATTACCCGCTCCTGCACAACCGGCAGGTTGAGGGTGACGACTGGCCGCGCCTGTCCGAACGGCGCGCCGCCATAAAGCCCGATGCCCGGCCGCGTCAGTTCGAAATGATAGGGATGGCCAAGCAGGATGCCCCCCGTCGCCGCAAGCGAGCGCGCGATTCCCGTCCCGACGGTGAGGGTGTGAAAGAGCGAAAGCTGCTGCGCGTTCATGCTGTGGGCGGCTTCGTCCGCGCAGGCCAGATGGCTCATGAGCAGGAGCGGACGCTCGGGCAGGATCGTGCCCGCGACCGACCGCCAGTGATCGGGCGGCAACCCGAGGCGCGCCATGCCGGTATCGATCTGCACCGCGAAGGGGTGGCCCGGAAGCGCGGCGAAATGGCGGGTCATCTGCTCGATGCTGTTCAGCGCCGGCACGAGGCGGGCCTCGGCGATGGCGGCCGTCGCGCCCTCCATGTGGCCCGAGAGGACGAAGATGTCGGGCACGGCGCCGAGCACCGCGCGCAGCGCCACCCCCTCCTGCGCCTGCGCCACGAAGAACTGCCGGGCGCCGGCGCGGACGAGCGCGCGCGCGACCTCCGCCGCGCCGAGGCCGTAGCCGTCGGCCTTCACGACCGCGCCGGTGCGCGCGCCATGGGCGGCCCGGCCCGCGAGCGCGCGCCAGTTCGCCGCCACCGCGTCGAGGTCGATGCTGAGGTCCGCCTGCGCCATGGCCTTCGCCTGCCATCGCCGCATCAAGGGGTCAAGCGCTTTTGCTGTCGCTTTTCTTGACCTCGGGCGGGGTTTGCGCTAGCGCCCCATTAGCACCGGGACACGCCCGGGGCGACCGGATGATGGGGCGCACGGCAACTGACGCGTCCCGCAGTGGCGGCCCGATGCCGCCCGAGACAGGACACGCATGACCAAGTTCTCCGACCTGAAGCTGGACCCCAAGGTCCTGCAGGCCGTCGCCGAAGCCGGCTACGAAACCCCGACCCCGATCCAGGCGCAGGCGATCCCGCCCGCCCTCGAAGGCCGCGACGTTCTGGGCATCGCCCAGACCGGCACCGGCAAGACGGCAAGCTTCACGCTGCCGCTCATCACCCGCCTCATCAAGGGGCGGGCCCGGGCGCGGATGCCGCGCTCGCTCGTGCTCGCGCCGACGCGCGAGCTTGCGGCGCAGGTGGCCGAGAATTTCGATGTCTACGCCAAGCACACGCGGCTGACCAAGGCGCTCCTGATCGGGGGCGTGAGCTTCAAAGATCAGGATGCCGCCATCGACCGGGGCGTCGATGTGCTGATCGCGACGCCCGGGCGGCTCTTGGACCATTTCGAGCGCGGCAAGCTCTTGCTGACCGGGGTCGAGGTGATGGTCGTCGACGAGGCCGACCGGATGCTCGACATGGGCTTCATCCCCGACATCGAGCGGATCTTCTCGCTGACCCCCTTCACGCGCCAGACCTTCTTCTATTCCGCGACGATGGCGCCCGAGATCGAGCGGATCACCAACGCCTTCCTCTCGAACCCCGCGCGGGTCGAGGTGGCGCGCCAGGCCACGACCTCGGAGACGATCGAGCAGGGGCTGGTGACCTTCACCCCCTCGCGCCGCGACCGGGCATTCGCCGAAAAGCGCGCGATGCTGCGCGCCCTCATCACCGCCGAGGGCGAGTCCTGCACCAACGCCATCATCTTCTGCAACCGCAAGATGGATGTCGACGTGGTGGCCAAGTCGCTGAAGGCGCATGGCTTCAACGCGAGCCCGATCCACGGCGATCTCGACCAGTCGGTGCGCACGCGTACCCTCGACGGCTTCCGCGAGGGCACGATCCGGCTGCTCGTCGCCTCAGACGTCGCGGCGCGCGGCCTCGACATCCCGGCCGTGAGCCATGTCTTCAACTTCGACGTGCCGAGCCATTCGGAGGATTACGTCCACCGCATCGGCCGCACCGGCCGCGCCGGCCGTCTGGGCAAGGCGCTGACGATCGCGACGCCCTCGGACGAGAAATACGTCGCGGGCATCGAAAGCCTCATCAAGAAGCCCATTCCCCCGATCCCGGCGCCCGAGATCACCTTCGACGACCGGCCCGAGCGGGGCGAGCACGCCCCCGCGCGCAGCCTGCGGACCCGCGTCGCGCGCGAGGATGACCGGCGCGGCGGCGGCAAGCGGGGCGAGGATCGCCGCCGCGACGCGCGCGAACGCCCGGTGAAGCCGCACGGGCAGGAAGCCTCGATGACCCCGCTCGAGGTCGCGCAGGTCGTGGTCGCGCCGCAACCCGAACCGGCGGTGGAGAAGGCCCCCGCCCGGCGGGATGACCGGCGGGATGACCGGCGCGAGGAGCGGCGCGACGAACGCCGCAGCCAGCCGCGCGGCGAACCGAGGCCCGAGCGCCAGCGCGAGGACCGGCCCGAGCCGCGCCGCGACCGGCGCGAGCGTCCCTCGGGCGGCGATGTCGTCGGCATGGGCGATCACATGCCCGACTTCCTGCTGCGCAGCTTTGCCCGTCCCGCCCGCCCCGCCGAGGATGACGGCGGCGACGCCGAGGGCTGATCGCGCGATGGGCGCGCGCCTGACCGATCTGGTCGCGTCCCTGCCCGCGACCGTGCCCTTCGTCGGGCCCGAGACGCAGGAACGCCGGCGCGGCGCGCCCTTCGCGGCCCGCATCGGCGCGAATGAAAGCATCTTCGGCCCCTCGCCCGCCGCAATCGCCGCCATGCAGGCGGCGGCGCCCGAGGCGTGGATGTATGGCGACCCCGAGGTGCATGCGCTGCGCGCGGCCATCGCCGCCCATCACGGGGCGAAGCCCGAGAACATCGTCGCGGGCGAGGGTATCGACGGGCTGCTGGGCTATCTCGTGCGCCTGACGGTCGCCGAGGGCGACCGGGTGGTCACGTCGGATGGCGCCTATCCGACCTTCAACTTCCATGTCGCGGGCTTTGGCGGCGTGCTCGAGCGGGTGCCCTATGCGGGCGACCACGAGGACCCCGACGCGCTGATCGCGCGCGCCGCGGCGACGGGGGCGAAGCTGCTCTATCTGGCCAACCCCGACAATCCGATGGGCTCGCACCATCCGGGAGCGCGGATCGAGGCGATGCTCGCGCGCCTGCCCGAGGGGACGCTGCTGATCCTCGACGAGGCCTATGTCGATCTCGCGCCCGAGGGGACGGCCGCGCGGATCGACCCCGACGACCCGCGCGTGATCCGGATGCGGACCTTTTCCAAGGCGCACGGCCTTGCGGGTCTGCGGGTGGGCTATGCCATCGGGGCGCCCGGGCTGATCGCGGCCTTCGACCGGGTGCGCAACCACTTCGGCCTCGGACGCATCGCGCAGGCCGGGGCGCTTGCGGCGCTGGGCGATCGGGGATGGATCGGGTCGGTCCGGGCCGAGGTCGCAGCCTCGCGCGCCCGCATCGGCGAGATCGCGGCGCAGCACGGGCTGCGCGCCCTGCCCTCTGCCACGAACTTCGTCACCATCGACTGCGGCGCCGACGGCGCCTTTGCCCGCCGCGTGCTGGCCGGGCTGGTGGCACGCGGGGTTTTCGTGCGCATGCCCTTCGTCGCCCCGCACGACCGCTGCATCCGCGTCAGTTGCGGGCGCGAGGCCGAGCATCGCGCCTTTGCCGCGGCCCTGCCCGGCGCGCTGGCAGACGCGCTGGCCGAGGCGCGCGGCTGAAGGCTTCAGACCGCGCTCGAATGCCCCGCCTTCGAGAGGTCGTAGGCGTCGAACACCCGCGCGATCATCCGCGCGAGCGGCCGTCCGCGCCGGGTGATGGACAGTCCGCGCGCGTCATGCGTCACCATGGGGCCGAATTGCGCCGCCGCCTCGGACAGGAGCGCATCAACCGTCGCCGCCGCACCCGGAAAGGCGCGCACCATGGCGGCCCGGTCGATGGCGAAATCGCACAGGAGCATCTCGATCATCCGCGCGCGCAAGAGGTCCTCGCCCGCAAAGGCATGGCCCCGCGCCGTGGCAAGCCGCCCCTCGCGGATCGCGCGGGCGTAATCGGATGTGGCGGCCGCGTTCTGCGCGAAGCCTTGCGGAAAGCGCGAAATGGCCGAGGCGCCGAGCCCGATCAGCACCGGCGCGGCGTCATCGGTATAGCCCTGGAAGTTGCGCCGCAGCCGCCCCTCGGCCAGCGCGCGCGCGAGACCGTCGGCGGGGCGCGCGAAATGGTCGATCCCGACGGGCACGAAGCCGTCCCATTCGAAAAGCTCGCGCGCGACCTCAAAGAGATCGAGCCGCTCCTCCGCGCCCGGGATCGCATCCGAGGGGATGAGTTGCTGTCGGCGCGACATCCACGGCACATGGGCGTAGCCATAAAGCGCGACCCGCTCGGGCGAGAGCGAGAGGAGCTTTTGCACCGAGGCCGCGATGCGCTCGGGCGTCTGGTGCGGCAGGCCATAGACGATGTCGGCATTGAGGCTCGCGATCCCGCGCGCGCGCAGGCCCGCCACGGCCTCGGCGGTGATCTCGAAGCTCTGGTCGCGGCCGATCGCCTTCTGGATCACCTCGTCGAAATCCTGCACCCCGATCGAGGCGCGGTTCATCCCCGCCTCGGCCAGCGCATCGAGGCGCGGCGCGTCGATTTCATTGGGGTCGATCTCGACCGAGAACTCGCCGCCCCTGGCCATCGGCGCGATGGCGGCGATGGCGCGCGAGAGGGCGCGGATCTCGGCCGGGGGCAGCATGGTGGGCGTCCCCCCGCCCCAATGCAGCCGCGAGAGGGTGACGCCCTCGGGCAGGAGGCGCCCGAGCATCGCGATCTCGGCCGCGAGCGTCTCGGCATAGGCGATGACGGGCCGCTCGGTCGGGCTGCCCTGGGTGCGGCAGGCGCAGAACCAGCACAGCCGCCGGCAGAACGGCACATGCAGATAGAGCGAGATCCGCGACCCTGGCGGGATCGCCCGGATCCAGCGCGTGAAATCATCCGGGCCGACCGCGGCGCCGAATTGGGGCGCGGTCGGATAGCTCGTGTAGCGCGGCACGCGCGCGTCAAATAGCCCCAATGCGGCGAGTTGCGGATCAGCTGTCATGTGGCTAGTTTGGTTTACAGGGCAGCTGTAAGCATTGACTTGGATCAAAAGGCCGAACGTGCGGTTGCAGGCATTTCACCAGAATGGCCGTCAGGCATGCGGCGATTGCCCGATCCGCCACAGGGCCGTTTGCGCCCGGTGCGAGGAGGATGAACTCGTCCTTCTCGACCAGGCGAAATACTATCGCAGCTTCGAGGCCGGCCAGACCATCGTGCTGTCGGGCGAGCGGATGGATTTCGTGGCCTCGGTCGTCTCGGGCATCGCGACGCTCACGCAGACGATGGAGGACGGGCGGCGCCAGATGGTCGGGCTGCTGCTGCCGTCGGATTTCGTGGGCCGACCGGGGCGCGAGCGCGCCGCCTATGACGTGACCGCGACGACGGACGTGGTCATGTGCTGCTTTCGCAAGGCGCGGTTCGAGACGATCCTGAAAGAGCTGCCCCAGATCGGGCAGCGCCTGCTCGAGATGACGCTCGACGAACTCGATGCGGCGCGCGAATGGATGCTGCTCCTGGGCCGCAAGACCGCGCGCGAAAAGATCGCGAGCCTGCTCGTGATCCTTGCCCGGCGCGACGCCGCGCTGAAGGCGCAGGGGCCCCGCGGCCGCGCGAGTTTCGATCTGCCACTGACGCGCGAGGCGATGGCCGATTACCTCGGCCTCACGCTCGAGACCGTGAGCCGCCAGATCTCGGCGCTGAAGCGCGACGGGGTGATCGTGCTGGCAGGGACGCGGCGGGTTGATGTGCCCGACATGCGCCGCCTCATCGACGAGGCGGGCGACGACAGCGACGGCGGCATGCCGTTCTGAAGCGTCCGGATTGGGGGGGTGGTGGGCGACCCTGGAATCGAACCAGGCATGGGTCTCCCCGGCGGAGTTACAGTCCGCTGCCGCACCTTGCAGCACGTCGCCCGACGCTCGCGCGGGATAGCCAACCGCCCCCCGGGCGTCAAGCGCGATTCCGGTCCCGGTGCGTGCCTCAGTGATCGGCGTGCATCTCGTGCGCCTCGATCCAGGCGCGCATCCAGGCGATCTCGGCCGACTGGCTGTCGATGATCGCCTGCGCCAGCGCGCGCACCTCGGGATCGCGGCCGTATTGCAGCAGGATCCGCGCCATCTCGACCGCGCCCTCGTGGTGGGGGATCATCCCGCGGATGAAGTCGATGTCGGCCTCGCCGGTCATGGGGATGTCCATGGCGGCGTGCATCCGGGCATTGGCCTCGGCGAAGGCGCGCGCGGACGGGGTGTCGGCGCTGGCGGCGGGGGCGCCGTGGCCCGCGTGCATGTCGTGCCCGCCGGCCTGCTGGGCCGGTGCCTGCCCCGCCACGGCTATCATTGCGAGAACTGCGAAACCTGCGGTGCGTGCTGCCTTCATGGTCGCCTCCTGAACTGGAACCACCCTGCCACAGCCACGCGCCCCCCGGGGTTCACGTCTGCGCGAGGGTTGTCATCGCGAAGGCGGCGCGCATCAGGGTCTTGGTGTAATCGCTTGTCGGTGCATTGAAAATCCGCTCCACCGGGCCGCGTTCGACGATGTCGCCCGCGCGCATGACCATGACCTCGTGCGCCATGGCGCGCACGACGCGCAGATCGTGGCTGATGAAGAGATAGGCCAGGCCATGGCGGCGCTGCATCTCGCGCAATAACTCGACGATCTGGACCTGCACCGTCGCATCGAGGGCCGAGGTCGGCTCATCGAGGACGACCATCCGCGGCCGCAGCACCATCGCGCGCGCGATCGCGATGCGCTGGCGCTGCCCGCCCGAAAACTCGTGCGGATAGCGCCCCGCCGTCGCGGGATCGAGCCCGACCTCGGCCATGATGCGCGCGACCGCCTCGGCCGCACCGGCCCTGCCCGCGCGGCCGTGCACGCCGAGCCCCTCGGCGATGATCTCGCCCGCCGTCATGCGCGGCGAAAGGCTGCCGAAGGGATCCTGAAAGACGATCTGCATGTCCGACCGCAGCGCGCGCAGCTCCGGCCCGCCCAGCCCGGTGATGTCGCGCCCCATGAAGACGACCCGCCCCTCGGCCTGCTGAAGACGCAGGAGCGCGAGCGCGAGCGTCGTCTTGCCCGATCCGCTCTCGCCCACGATGCCAAGCGTCTCGCCCGCGCGGAGCCGCAGCGCGGTGGGGTTGACCGCCTTGATGTGGCCGACCGTGCGCCGCAAGAGGCCGCGCCGGATCGGGAACCAGACCCGCAGCCCTTCGGCCGAGACGACCTCGGGCGCATCGGGCGCGACGGGTTCGGGGCGCCCCGACGGCTCGGCCGCGACGAGCGCGCGGGTATAGGCCTCGGCCGGAGCCTCGAAGATCCGCGCGGTCGGGCCCGTCTCGACGATGGCGCCGTCCTTCATGACGCAGACGCGGTCGGCGATGCGCCGCACGATGCCGAGATCGTGGGTGATGAACAGAAGGCTCAGCCCCTCGCGCGCCTTGAGGTCCGCGAGCAGATCGAGGATCTGCGCCTGGATCGTGACATCGAGCGCGGTCGTCGGCTCATCGGCCACGAGCAGCGCGGGGTTGTTGGCGAGCGCCATCGCGATCATCACCCGCTGGCGCTGCCCGCCCGAGAGCTCGTGCGGATAGGCGCCAAGGCGCGATTCCGCCTCGCGGATGCCCACCCGCGTCAGCAGGTCGATGGTGCGCGCCCGCGCTGCCGCCGGCCCCATGCCCTGATGCAGCGCGAGCGTCTCGCCGATCTGGCGCGAGATGGTGTGCAGGGGATTGAGGCTGGTCATCGGTTCCTGAAAGACGAAGCCGATCTCGCGGCCGCGGATCGCGCGCAGCGCCGCCGCGCCGGCCCCCACCACCTCGCGCCCCCGCAGCCGGACCGAGCCCGCGACCTCGGCGCTGTCGGGCAGGAGCCCCGCCGAGGCGAGCGCCGTCACCGACTTGCCCGAGCCGCTCTCGCCGACGATCGCGAGCGTCTCGCCCGCGCCGACCTCGAAATCGATGCCGCGCACGGCCTCGATGATGCGCCCGTCCTGGCGGAAGCGGATCCGCAGTCCCGAGACCGAGAGGATCGGGTCCTGCGCCGTCATCTGAAGGTCTTGCGCGGATCGAAGGCGTCGCGCACGCCCTCGAAGATGAACACGAGCAGCGAAAGCATGATCGCGAAGGTGAAGAAGGCCGTGAAGCCGAGCCACGGCGCCTGCAGGTTCTGCTTGGCCTGCAACGACAGCTCACCCAGCGACGGCGCCGAGGACGGCAGGCCGAAGCCGAGGAAATCGAGCGCGGCCAGGCTGCCGATCACGCCCGTGATGATGAAAGGGAGCAGCGTCAGGGTCGCGACCATCGCGTTGGGCAGGACATGGCGGAACATGATGGTCCCGTCCGAGACGCCGAGCGCGCGGGCCGCGCGGACATATTCGAAGTTGCGCGCGCGCAGGAATTCCGCCCGCACCACGCCCACCAGCGCCGTCCACCCGAACAGCACCATCAGGAACACGAGCAGCCAGAAGTTCATCCGCCAGATCGCCGCCACGATGATGATGATGTAGAGCGAGGGTGTCGCCCCCCAGAGCTCGATCACCCGCTGAAAGATGAGGTCGGTGCGCCCCCCGAAATACCCCTGCACCGCCCCCGCCGCGATGCCGATGACGGATGTCAGCGCCGTCACGATCAGCGCGAAGGCGACCGAGAGGCGAAAGCCGTAGATGACGCGCGCCAGCACGTCGCGCGCCGTGTCGTCGGTCCCGAGCCAGTGGCGCGCGTCGGGCGCCGAGGGCGCGGCCGTGCCGAGATCGTTCACCGTGCGATAGCTGTAGGGGATGAGGGGCCAGACGATGAACCCCTCGGCCACCTCCGCCCCGCCAATGCTGCCCTTCTCCTCGAGTTCCGCCATCGTCGCGGCCGGGGCATCGAGGCAGACCTCGAGCCCGCCGGTGCGGATCAGGCATTGCACCTCGGCGTCGCGATAGGCGGCCTCGGTCGCGAAGTCGCCGCCGAAGGCCGTCTCGGGATAGGCCTTGAAGACGGGAAAGTGCAGATCGCCGCGATAGCCCACGACCAGCGGACGGTCGTTCGCGATGAGTTCGGCGCAGAGCGAGAGGCCGAAAAGGACCGCGAAGATCCGCAGCGACCACAAGGCGCGGCGGTTGGCGCAGAAGTTCTGCCAGCGCCGGCGGTTGAGGGGCGAGAGCCGCATTCAGCCCTGCCGCCGCTCGAAGTCGATCCGCGGATCGACCCAGACAAAGGCCAGATCGGACAGGATCGCGACGACAAGCCCGATCAGCCCGAAGATGTAGAGCGTGCCGAACACCACCGGATAATCGCGCGAGACCGCCGCCTCGAACAGGAGCCGCCCGAGCCCGTCGAGCGAGAAGATCGTCTCGATGATGAGGCTGCCGCCGAAGAAGACGCCGACGAAGACCGAGGGAAACCCCGCGATGACGATGAGCATCGCGTTGCGAAAGACATGGCCGTAGAAGACGCGCCCCTCGCTCAGCCCCTTGGCGCGCGCGGTCATGACGTACTGCTTGCGGATCTCGTCGAGAAAGCTGTTCTTGGTCAGCAGCGTCAGCGTCGCGAAGGCCGAGATGGTCGAGGCCAGCACCGGCAGCGTGATGTGCCAGAAATAATCCGCGACCTTGGCCATTGGCGAAAGCGCGTCGAAATTGTCCGACGTCAGGCCCCGCAGCGGAAAGATCTGCCAGTAGGAGCCGCCCGCGAACAGCACGAGCAGCAGGATCGCGAACAGGAAGCCCGGGATCGCATAGCCCACGATGATGATGCCCGAGGTCCAGGTATCGAAGGGCGTGCCGTCGCGCACCGCCTTGCGGATCCCGAGCGGGATCGAGACGAGATAGGCCGCGAGCGTCGACCACAGTCCGAGCGTGATCGAGACGGGGAGTTTCTCGATTACCAGATCGACGACCGAGATCGAGCGGAAATAGCTCTCGCCGAAGTCGAAGCGGGCATAGTTCCACAGCATGGTCAGGAAGCGTTCGAGCGGCGGCTTGTCGAATCCGAACTGACGTTCGAGATCGGCGATGAATTCGGGCGGCAGGCCGCGCGCCCCGACATAGTCGCGCTCGCCGCCCTCGCCCGCGCCGGCGTCGCCCCCGCCGCCCACCGTCGCGAAGACATCGCCCGAGCCCTCGAGCCGCGCCATGATCTGCTCGATCGGCCCCCCGGGCACGAATTGCACGAGGGCGAAGTTGATCACCAGAATCCCGATCAGCGTCGGGATGACCAGAAGCAGCCGGCGCAGGACATAGGCGGCCATTGCCCTACCGGATCGCCCCCGCGGCCCTCAGCGCCTCGGCCTTGGCGGGGTTGAACCACCAGATCGAGCTTTCGCCGAGCGAGGACGGCGGCGGGTTGTCGGCATAGGGCCGGTCATACATGTCGAGATAGGCGATCGTGTGCGTGCCCTTGTACCATTGCGGCACCCAGATGTGCATCGCCCGCAGCGCCCGGTCGAGCGCGCGCACCGCGGTGTTGAGGTCCTCGCGCGACGTCGCACCCTCGATCTTGGCGATCAGCGCGTCGACGGCGGGGTTCTTCAGGCCGGCGATGTTGTTCGACCCGTCGGTGTCGGCGGCCTCGGAGCCGAAGATGCCGCGCAGCTCGATCCCGGGCGTCAGACTCATGGAATAGCGCTGCACGACGATGTCGAAATCGAAGACCTTCTCGCGTTCCTGCGCCTGCGCGCTGTCGACCTTGGTCGAGACGGCCTCGACACCGAGCCGCACGAGGTTCTCGACATAGGGGTTGATGATGCGGTCGAAGCTCGGGTTGTCGTTCATGATCTCGATCTTGAGACGCTCGCCCGCGGCATTGACGCGGATCCCGTCCGCCCCGACCGTCCAGCCCGCAGCGTCGAGCAGTTCCCCCGCGGCCCGCAGGCTCCCGCGGTCGGCTGCCGTCTCGGCCGAGGAGACCGCAGGAACGAAGGCCGGTTCGGTGAAGACCTCGGGCGGCAGATCGGCCCGCAGCGGTTCGAGCAGGGCAAGCTCCTCGGGGGTGGGCATCCCCTCGGCCTGCATGTTCGAATTTTCCCAGAAACTGTCGGTGCGGTCGTAGAGGCCATAGAAGAGTTGCGCGTTCGACCATTCGAAGTTGAACGCCATCCCGAGCGCCTGCCGCACGCGCGGATCGGCGAAGATCGGCCGGCGCAGGTTGAACCAGAAGCCCTGCGTGCCCGAGGGCCGGCCGTCGGGCAAGGTCTCGCGCTTCACATGGCCCGCCGCGACGGCCGGGAAATCGTAGCCCGTCGCCCAGGTGAGCGACGAGAACTCCGCGCGGAACGTATAGGCCCCGCCCTTGAACGCCTCGAAGGCGGCCGTGTAGTCGGCGAAATACTCGAAACTCAGCCGTTCGAAGTTGTTCGTGCCGATGTTGACGTTGAGGTTCGCGCCCCAATAGTCGGGCCGCAGGACATAGCTCACCGATTGGCCGGGCTTCACTTCCTCGAGCAGGTAGGGCCCCGAGCCCACCGGCGGCTCGAGGGTCGATTCCGCGAAGTCGCGCGTCTCGTAATAGGCGCGCGAGAACACCGGCAGGCCGGCCGCCGTCATCGGCGCCTCGCGCAGCGCGCCCGCAGGGTCGAAGGTGTATTTCACCGTCAGATCGTCGATCGCCTCGACCGAGAGGATGTCCTTCAGCACGACCTTGTAGGCAGGCTGGCCCTTTTCGAGCAGGACATCGAACGAAAAGACGACGTCGTGCGCCGTCACGGCCGTGCCGTCGGAAAAGCGGGCCTCGGGTCGCAGGTGGAAGATCGCCCATTCGCGACTCGGCGGGTATTCGATGCTGTGGGCGAGCAGTCCATACATCGAATCCGGCTCATCGAGCGTGCCGCTCATGAGCGACTCGAAGAACACGCCCGACCCGACGGCCGCATTGCCCTTCAGAATGTAGGGGGTGAGGCTGTCGAAGGTGCCGAAGGCCCAGGTCGAGAAGGTCCCGCCCTTGGGGGCGTCGGGGTTGACGTAATCGAAATGGGCAAAGCCTTCGGGATACTTCAGATCGCCGAATGTAGAGATCCCGTGCGCGCGGATCACCGTCTCCGCCGCCGCCGCGCCGCCAAGCCAGATGAGGCCCGCCGCCGCCCACGATGCAACCCTGCCCAGTCCTGCAAACGTCATCGCCATCCTCCCGACTGAAGCGCGACATAGGCCGCGAACGCCGGGATGCTAGGGCGATGCGATGCGCAACCGCAAGGGGGCGCGTCGTGCCCGCGTCAGTTCGTGACCGTCGCGAGATAGGCGATGAGGTTGGCGCGATCCTGCGCTTTCTTCATCCCGGCATAGGCCATCGCGGTACCCGGAAGGTAACCCTTCGGATTGGCGAGGAATCCGTCGATGTTGGCGGGTTCCCATGCCCCTTCGGCCTCGGCCAGAGCCGCCGAATACTTGAAGCCGTCGACCGAGCCCTTGTCGCGGCCGACGACGCCGACGAGATAGGGGCCAGTCCCGTTCTTGCCGGCCTCGAGCGCGTGGCAGGCCGAGCACTGGCGCCAGAGCTTCTCGCCTGCGGCCGCGTCGGCGGATGCGAACAGTTCCTCAAAGCTCGGGCCCTCGGCCGCGGCCTCGGCGGGCTCGTCCTCGCCCGTTTCGATCGTGTAGGCCTGCTCTCCCTCATGACCGTGTCCGCCATGATAGAGCGATTCGGCCGCCCAGCCGATCAGCAGGAAGGCAAGGAACGCGCCGCACACCGCGCCCACAACTTTCGTCATCGTCAACGTGTCGAACATGCCCGGTCCCATCCGTCGAGCTTCATCATTGCGAGGGGTTCTATCCGCTTCCATCGAAGGATTTCAAGGTGTAGATGCGCCGCGCTGGCTCAGGAACGGGCCATGAGCGGAGTCACGACATGCCGAGACGGATCTCCTTCCAGGGCGAACCTGGCGCCTATTCGCATCAGGCCTGCCGACAGGCCCGCCCCGGCTGGGAGGCGCTTCCGTGCGAGACGTTCGAGGATGCAATCGAGGCGGTCCGCAGCGGCGAAGCCGATCTTGCTGCACTTCCCGTCGAAAACTCGACCTACGGCCGCGTGGCCGACATGCACGCTCTGCTGCCTGGCAGCGGGCTGCACATCATCGACGAGGCCTTCGTGCGGGTCCACATCAACCTGCTCGGCCTGCCCGGTGCGCGGCTTGATCAGGTGGGTGCGGCGATGAGCCACACCGTCTTGCTTGGACAGTGCCGATCGTTCCTGCGCGATCACGCGATCCGCCCCGTCACGGGCAGCGACACCGCCGGTTCCGCCCGCGCCGTCGCCGCGGCGGGCGACCCGACGATGGGGGCGCTCGCCTCCGAACTCGCGGCCGAGATCTACGGGCTCGAGGTGCTCGCGCGCCATATCGAAGACCAGTCGAACAACACGACGCGCTTCATCATCATGTCGCGTGATTCCGACCTCAGCCGCCGCGGGCCCGGGCCGATGATGACATCGTTCCTGTTCAGTGTGCGCAATATCCCGGCAGCCCTCTACAAGGCGCTCGGCGGCTTCGCGACGAACGGTGTCAACATGACCAAGCTCGAGAGCTACATGGTCGGCGGTTCCTTCACCGCGACGGCGTTTCTCGCCGATGTCGAGGGCCACCCCGAGGACGTGCCGCTGGCGCGCGCGCTTGAGGAACTGCGCTATTTCTCGGCGTCTTTCACGCTGCTCGGGGTCTATCCGGCCGATGGCGCCCGCGGCTAGAGATCAGCCTAGGCGCCCGTCCACCCACCCCTCGAGCAACACGCGCGCGATCGCGCCACGCCGCGGGGCACCGACGGTCGGGTGGCGCTGATCGAGGATCACGGCAGCTTCTGCGCGCCCGACCCAGAGCGCCGCCTCGAGTTCGTTCGGATCGAGGTGGATCTCGGTCGAGAGCGCGCGCCCCGTGCAGCCAAGCATGAGCGAGGCCGGGAAGGGCCAGGGCTGGCTTGCGACATAGCCCACATCGCCCACCACGACGCCCGTTTCCTCGGCAACCTCGCGCCGCACTGCGGCTTCGATGGTCTCACCCGGCTCGACGAACCCCGCCAGAAGGGAATGCATCCGGTCGGGCCAGCCCGGCGAACGGCCGAGCAACGCCCGATCTCCGGCGGTGATGAGCATGATGACGACCGGATCAGTCCGCGGAAAGTGATGCGCGCCGCAGGCCGGACAAATGCGTTGCCAGCCCGCATCGACCATGTCGCTCGGGCTGCCGCAGCGCGCGCAAAAACGATGCGAGTCGTGCCAGAGGTGCAGCGCGCGCGCCGTCGCTGCCAGCTCGCCCGCATCGGCGGCAAGCCGTGCCGCGGCCGGCCGCAGATCGGCGCGGATGAGCCCCGCGGGAACCGGCGCATCGGCTGCAATCTCCGCCGCGAAGACGGGATGGCCCCGTGCGTAGCCGAGCCAGACGGGCGCGCCCCCCGCCAGCAGCGGATGGTCGAGCGGCAGCAGCGCAAGATCCTCGGGCGATTCGCCCCCGGTCATGAGCGGCTGCCCCTCCGCGAGAACGATGGCGCGAGCCTCGGGTGTCGCGCGCAGCGCCGAGAGCGCGGCCGCATCGCGCCTCAGGTGCGCCGCGCGCGAGACCCCGCCGCCCGCAAAGCCAAGCTCCGCCATCCACGCCATGCTGCGCCCCCGGCCCCCGCAGTGGGGCTTCTCGGTATTGCCATGGAAGGATCAGCTTGCAAACCCCAACTCAAAAATGCTCGCTAAGGTTGAATCCTCTGGATTTCGCCCGCCTCTTACGCTAATCCGGCGCCGAGCGTTACGCCTTGCAGGAAATTTTTATCGTGATCGCAGAGGACAGTTGGGCAAGCCGCATGCGCAGTGGCTCCAGCGGCGATGAGCATCTCTTGCGGGTGCTTGCGACCTCGGACCTGCACCTGCAGATCCATCCCCACGACTACATCGCCGACCGCGCCGCCCCTGCAACCGGCCTTGCCCGGATCGCCCGCATCGTCGAGCGTCTCCGGCAGGGTGCCGACGCCTGCGTGCTGCTCGACAACGGCGATTTTCTCGAGGGCAACGCGCTTGGGGATCTGATCGTTGCCTCAGGGCCAGCGGCGGTGCGCGCCCATCCGATGATCGCCGCGATGAACGCCCTCGGCTACGATGCCGCCACGCTGGGCAATCACGAGTTCAGCTTCGGGATTCGGGTCCTGGCGGACGCTCTCTCGGCTGCCCGCTTCGCCGTTGTTTCGGCAAACCTCGCGCTGCGGGTTGCTGGGGCCCCGCCAATCCAGCCCGACGTCATCCTCGAGCGCCGCCTGAGCGATGGTTCTTGCCTGCGCCTCGGGGTTACCGGCGCGTTGCCTCCGCAGGTCATGGTCTGGGATCGGGCCCATCTTGCCGGCCGTGCCGAGGTGCGCCCGATCCTGCCCGCGGTCGCCGAGGCGGTGCAAAACCTTCGGGCGCGGGGGGCAGATCTGGTGGTGGTCCTGTGCCATTCCGGCCTGCCGCAAGACCCCGAGCAGCGCCCGCGCCGCGACGAGGCCATTGCGGATGCCGTCGCGGCGTTGCCTGGGGTCGATGCGGTGGTGGCGGGGCACACCCATGGCGTCCATCCGCCGGCAGACAGCAGCGCGCCGCCTGCGCCGATGCAACGGGCGAGACCCGGAGGGCACGCCCCGATCGTGATGCCGGGGTCCGGGGGAACCCATCTTGGTCTGATCGATCTCGTGCTTGGTCGCGGGCCGGAAGGGCGCTGGCAGATCCTGTGCAGCGAGGCGCGCTGCCTCGATGCCCGCGACCGTCTCGAGGGCGAGCGCACGCGGCGCGGTATCTCGCGCCGCTTGATCGACCTTGCCGGACCTGCCCACCGGGCGACCCTTGCCGCGATCCGGGCCCCCGTCGGAGAAACTGCCGTGCATCTGCATACCCATCTCTGCGCGCTCGCCCCTGCCCCGGCGGTGCGGCTTGTCGCGGCGGTACAGGCCGAAGCCGTCGAGCGCGCGCTCCGGGACGGGCCCTTCGCGGAGTTGCCGGTTCTGTCGGCCGCGGCACCCTATCGGGCTGCGAGTGGCGACGGCACCGGACCGGCGACGGACATCCCACCCGGCCCGCTGCGCATGGCGCACCTGCACGATCTCTGTCCCTATCCCAACACGATCGCCGCGCGGCTGATCGACGGCGCGGGGCTTCGGCTCTGGCTCGAGCATGCAAGCCGCATCTTCGCCGAGCCGTCGGCCGCCGACGGGCGCGCCTCGCCCCTCCTGCGCACGGACGCGGTGCTCTATACCTTCGACACGATCGAGGGATTGCACTACGAGATCGATCTCGGGGCGCGGGCAGAGGGCGGCGGGCGCGTGATCCGCGACCTCAGCCATCGCGGCAGGCGCGTACACGACGCCGATCGATTCGTTCTGGCGGCAAGCGGTTACCGGCTGAGCGGGGGGGGGGGATTTCCACCTACTCCGGACGGCGCGCATCTCTTCGACGCCCTAGGTGGCCTGCGCGAGGCATTGCTCGCCCGCCTGGCGACCGGCGCGCCGATCCGGCTGGCGCCCGGACCGGTCTGGCGGCTGCGCGGCGGGGCCGGAACGCTGCGCACCCTGCTTGCCCCGCTCGCCGCGCGCGTCTGCCTCGGTGACCCGGCCCTTCCTCAAGACATCTACGTGGAGCGCACGCGCGCGGGCGGGCCCCTTGCGCTGACGGTGCGCTTCTAGGTCTTGGGCGCGCTGGGCGGCGCGCCCCCATCTCCGGCACGCACGGCGCGCGTTCCACGGCATCGGTCGGAGCAGTGGCGCACGTCGTCCCACACCTTGGCCCAGCGGCGGCGCCAGACCATCGGGCGGCCGCAGGTGGCGCAGGGCTTGACGGGAAGGTCGGACTTGCGGCGCATCGGGGGCATGGACGGAGATTAGTGCCAAGGGTTCGGGCGGCAAGGGCGGGGGGGGGGGGGGGGGGGGCGCCCCCCCCCCCCCCCCCCCCGCGCGGGGGGCCCCCCCCCCCAAATTAACAAGATGAAAGAGGGGTGGGGGTTGAGAGCGGTGTGCG
>Ga0315900_10002343_pt1 | contig 29058 bp, 20 predicted proteins | sample LakEriMetagenome_FD_203521 | JGI IMG/M metagenome (GOLD analysis project Ga0315900, IMG submission 203521) | Freshwater fungal communities from buoy surface, Lake Erie, Ohio, United States - Buoy 12 MA114 | ecosystem: Environmental > Aquatic > Freshwater > Lake > Lake biofilm | place: USA: Lake...
CGTGCTCAATCACTCGCTGGCCAGCTTCGCCGCCACCGACACGGCCACGAAGACGCTCAACTTCGGCACGTATGACGCCGGCAGTTGGTCGGGCGGCGACGGCGGCAACGGCACGCTGGCGTACTCGGTCTTCAATATCGCGTCGCTCGGGTTCAGCGACGCCGAGACGGCCGGGCTGAATTTCTATGATTGGGCATTCGCGAGCGGTGACAATGTGTTTAGCGTGGGCTTCTCGTCGTTCGCAAACCTCGCCGCGGGCGGCTCGAACGGCCTCTTCGCGACCGTGGTGTCGCCGGGCGGGCTCGCCGAAGGCAGTTACACGGGCACCTACACGCTGAAGTTCCGCGATCAGCAAGACCTCTCCGGTGCGATCAACACCCGCGACCTCTCGCTCACGATGAACGTGGTCGTGGTGCCCGAGCCGGGGGCGATCGCGCTGGCCGCCATCGGCATCGCCGCCGCCGCGTGGGCCCGCCGCCGCCGCCGCGCGTCTGCACAATGACCCCTACCCGACACCGCCGCGGATTCACGCTCGTCGAGCTGCTGGCCGTGATCGCGATCATCGGCCTGTTGATCGCGCTGCTCATTCCGGCCGTGCAGAGCGCCCGCGAATCGGGCCGGCGGAGCGTCTGCCTCAACAATTCGCGGCAGATCGCGACGGCGTTTCAGACGCATCACTCGTTGCTAGGGGCGTTCCCTCCGGGGCAGCGGCATCTCCCGGGCGGGCTTCTGTGCATGGATGGCGGCACGGCTGCGCTCTCGGCAGGCTGTGCGGCCACCAGGGGAGGACAAAGGGTGGCCCGGATCACGTGGATGCAGTGGATCAGCCCCTACATGGAACTGATGCCCGTGTATGACGACGCGATGACGGCGGACCAGAACAACAACCAGTATCTTTTCAACAGGCCGTCCGGCACCCAACGGCATCCGGCGTTCATGTGCCCCTCCGATCCCAATGCCGGCAAGATCAGTTACTGGAACGTGGCGGCAAACGGTCAGACTTCGTCATCGACCCGCGGCTTCTGTGGCAACTACATGGCCTGCGCGTCGTCTGGCACGTTGCAGACCACCCAGAATGGCGTCGTCCCTTCTGTGCTCGGCGGGCGGGGGGTCAACGCCGCTTCAGTGATCGACGGCCTTTCGGCGACCTTGCTGCTCGGCGAATGCGTCGTCGTTCCCGATCCGCCCAGTTCTGGCGACATGCGGGGCGGCTACTTCAACAGCGTGAACGGCGAAACGCAGTTCACCACGTTGCAGCCGCCGAACACGACGGTCGGGGACGGTGGCGATTATTTGACCGATTGGCGGCCCATGGCTCCGGCTGGGGCGTCTCCCTACGTCCACTACAGCCGCTCCATGCACCCCGGGGGCGTGAACGTGGCGATGGGGGACGGATCGACGAGGTTCGTGGCCAACGACGTGGCCGCCAACGTCTGGCAGGCCGCGGGATCCCGCAACGGCCGCGAGGTGACGGGGTTGCCCGAATGACGCGCAGGGGATCGATGAATGCGTCGCCCCCCGGCAGCCGCCGGCTACTGCTCCTGCTGACGGCCGGCTGTCTCGTGGCGGCCGGCTGCGGCCCGGCCGACTCGCGGGTGGCGGTCGAGGGCTCCGTCACGCTCGACGGCCGGCCGCTGGCCGAAGGCCAGGTGATCTTCGTGCCAAACGACAAATCCCTCAGCGCCGAAGGGGCCACGATCGCCGCCGGCCGGTTCACGATCCGCGTCCACCCGGGCCCGCACCGCGTGGAGATCGTGTCGATGGCGCGGGAGGAACGCCCCGTGCCGGCCGGCGGCCTGCCCGAGCAGGGCATCACGTTCCGCAATCTCGTGCCGAGCCGCTACAACGAGCAGTCAACGCTCACGGCCGATGTCGCGCCAACCGGCACGAACCGGGTCGATTTCCAGCTCACGTCCGCCAAGCCCGCCACGAAGTAGCTCTGCCGCGACCGCGCGCGACCGTTCCATACAAGCCCCCAGGCGCAAGCCGGGGGCAAAGTGGCACCGCCAACCGAGAGCCTCCGGATCGTTCCAATGCCACGCGGTTTGCCCCCGGGCGCGGCCGACCCGGGTCGGCCGATCGGGTATCATGCCGCTCCACTACGGAGGGTCGTGCCCATGGGAGGTCGTGCCATGAACGCCATGCGTCTGTTCGCGTTGTTCTTCGTCGTCGTCGCCGTGTCGGCGCAAGCCGAGCCGCCTGCCGCCGTCGCCCCGCCGGCGTCCGCTGCCGCCCCGCCGTCGCCCGCTGCCGTGAAGACGCCCGCCCCGGTGCGGATGGGCTGCGGGATCATGACGTTCGACACCGTGCCGGGCTGGGGGCTCGACGACCGCGGCCTGTCGCAGATCGGGCCCACGCACGGCGGCGTCGCCGTCGACAGCCGCGGCAACATCTACACGAGCGCCGACGCGGGCCTGTTCGTGTTCAGCCCCGACGGCAAGGTGGTCCGCCGCTTCCTCGGCGGCGACTACACCCGGCTGCACGACATCGAGATCCGCAGCGAGGCCGACGGCGACTACCTCTACGGCGCCCGCAACGCCAACGCAGAGGGGATCAAGATCCACGCCGAGACCGGCGCCATCGCGCTGCGGCTGCCGTTTCCGGAGGAGTCGGGCCTCGCGCTCAAGAAGTTCGCCCCCACGGCGATCACCGTGGCTCCCAACGGCGACATCTTCCTCTCCGACGGCTACGCCAGCGACCACATCTTCAAGTTCGACAAGACGGGCAAGTATCTCAAGCACTTCGGCACGAAGGGCAACGAGCTGAAGCAGTTCAGCACGGCGCACGGCATGACGCTCGACACCCGCTACGACCCGCCCCGGCTCCTGATCTGCGACCGCAACCACCAGCCGAAGGGGCGGCTTTTGCACTACGACTTGGAGGGCAATTTTCTCGAGGAGGTGGCGACGGGCCTGGGAATGCCGACGTCGGCGGCGGTGCAGCGGAACTACGTGTCGGTGCCCGACCTCCACGGCCGACTCGTGATCCTCGACAAGACCAACACGATCATGGCCGTGCTCGGCCACAACCCGGATCCGGCCCAGGGCCGCAACTACAACATCCCGCAAGACAAGTGGATCGAGGGCGTGTTCAGCGGCACGCATGGGTCGGCCTGGGACGCGGAGGGCAACCTCTATGTGCAGGACTGGAACGTGGCGGGCCGGATCATGAAGCTCGCGCGGGTTCGCTGACCACCCATCGCCGCCGCCCGGTCGCCCGGTCGCTTCCGCTCTCCCCGCAACAAGCCCCGGGTGGAAACCCGGGGATGCCGCGGTTTTCCGCGATCATTGCAACGCCCGATCGATGCTATAATTTGGAAGGCCCGAACGACCATCTCCCCCCGGGAGGAGTGTGCCGTGCTGCATCCCGCTTCTGCCTTCTGCATCCCCCTCTTCAGCGGCCTCGCCGCAACTGCCGCGGCGATCGCCTGCGCCGGCCCCGCCGCCGCGGCCGGCCCCGACTTCCAGCGCGAGATCCAGCCGATCCTCGCGGAGCACTGCGCCCACTGCCACGGGATCGACGAATCCACCCGCCAGGGCGGCCTGCGGCTCGACATCCGGCAAAACGCCCTCGAAGGGGGCGACTCTGGCACGCCGGCGATCGTGCCGGGCAACCCGGAGGAGAGCGAGCTGGTGGCCCGCATCCACTCCACCGATCCCGACGTGATCATGCCGCCGCCGCACGAGAAGAAGCCGCTCTCGGATGCCCAGAAGGCGCTGCTCGAGGCCTGGATCGCCGACGGGGCCGGCTACCATCCACACTGGTCGTTCGTGCCGCCGAAGAAGGCCGTGGTGCCGGCCACGCCCGGGGCCGCAAACCCGATCGACGCCTTCGTGGCCGAGCGGCTCGCGGCGAAGCAGATGCAACCCGCGCCTCCGGCCGACGCGGCCACGCTCTGCCGCCGGCTGTATCTCGACATCATCGGCCTGCCCCCCTCGCCCGACGACATCGCCGCCTTCGAGCGCGAGGGCTCCGAGAAGACGGTCGAGAAACTGCTCGCGAGCCACCACTACGGCGAGAAGTGGGGCCGCCACTGGCTCGACCTCGCCCGCTACTCCGACTCCAACGGCTATGAGAAGGATCTGCCGCGCGAGATGTGGATCTGGCGCGACTGGGTGATCAACGCCTTCAACCGCGACCTGCCCTACGACCAGTTCGTGATCGAGCAGATCGCCGGCGACCTCCTGCCAAACGCCACGCAAGACCAGATCGTGGCCACGGGCTTCCTCCGCAACAGCATGCTCAACGAGGAGGGCGCGATCATCCCGGAGGAGTTCCGGATGGCCGAGATGTTCGACCGCATCGACTGCGTCGGCAAGGCCGTGCTCGGCCTCACCACGCAGTGTGCCCAGTGCCACACGCACAAGTTCGACCCGATCACACACGACGAATACTTCGGCCTGTTCGCCTTCCTGAACGACACCTACGAGGCCCGGTCGTACGTCTACACGCCCGAGCAGCTGCAGGCCCTCGCCGCGATCCGGGCCGACGTCGCCGCCGCCGAGGAGGAGATCCGGCGAATGCGGCCGCAGTGGCAGGCCGAGATAGAGGCCTTCGCCGCCGACGCTGTGGCCAAGGTGCTGCCGTGGACGACGATCACGATGGAGGAGATGCACAGCGCGAGCCTGCTCACGCATCCCACGCAGCGGGCCGACGGCTCGATCCTCTTGATCGGCCACCGCGACCGCGAGCACTTCTTCGAGAGCGCCCCCGACCTCGCCGGGGCCACGGGCCTGCAGCTCGAGGCGCTCACCGACGGCGACCTGTTCATGAACGGGCCCGGCCGCGACGGCCTGTGGGCGATCGGCCAGATGCAGGTGCACGTGAAGAAGCCCGACGCGAAGGACTGGGAACAGGTGAAGCTCGTCAACGCCACGGCCGACTTTTCGGAGCCCGAGTCGACGGTGCCGCGGCCGGGCGTCGATCCCGCCAAGCCGGCCGCAGGCCCGGCCAAGAAAGACGGCCCCCCGCCCACCGTGTCGATCGGCCCGGTGGCGAACCTCATCGACGCCGACGAGCATTCGGCCTGGCGGGCCGATCGCGGTCTGTTGCTCCGGCATCAGCCGTCGGTGGCGGTGGTGCAGTTCGAGAAGCCGCTCGACTATCCCGCCGGCACGAAGCTGCGGATCTCGCTCCGCTGGTCGAGCGGGGCGGTCGTGCACAGCCCGGAATCGATGCTCGGCTGCTGCCGCTTCAGCCTCACGAAGGCTCCGGCGCCCGCCGCGGTGCCGATCGACTACGGCGCGGTCCTCGCCGCCATGAAGCCCGCCGCCGACCGCACCGAGGCCGACCGCGGCGCGATGTTCACGGCGTGGCGGAAGACGATCCCCGAGTTGAAGCCCTTCAACGACACGATCGCGGCCTCCTGGGCGAAGGCGCCAAAGGCCCCCACCACGGTCATGCACGCCGCATCGCGATCGGTGGCGCAGCGTCGGCCTACGCACCTCCTCGACCGCGGGTCGTGGAACCAGCCCAAGCACGAGGTGCAGCCGCACGTGCCCGCCGGGCTCCACGCGCTTCCTGCATCGGCCGACCCGCCGCGGCTGGCCTTCGCGAAGTGGCTCGTCGATCCCCGTTCGCCGCTCTCGGCCCGCGTGGCCGTGAACCGCCTCTGGCAGACGCTCTTCGGCCAGGGCCTCGTGGAAACGCCCGACGACTTCGGCACCCGGGCCCCCGTGCCCGAGCACCGCGATCTGCTCGACTGGCTGGCCGTGGATTTCATGGAGAAGGGCTGGAGCCAGAAGGAGGCGATCCGGCAGATCGTGATGAGCGACACGTATCGGCGGTCGTCGGCCGCCTCGCCCGAGGCGCTCGCCAAGGATCCGAACAACCGCCTGCTCGCCCGCGGGCCGCGGTTCCGCCCCGATGCGGAGGTCGTCCGCGATCTCGTGCTCGCGGTGTCGGGCCTGCTCACGGAGAAGGTGGGCGGCCCGAGCGTCTATCCGCCGGTGCCGAAGAACGTGCTCGACTTCAACTTCGTGGTGATCGATTGGCCCGAGGCCACGGGCCCCGACCGCTACCGCCGCTCGCTCTACACGTTCCGCCGGCGGTCGATGCCCGATCCCGCGCTCGGCAACTTCGACGCCCCGTCTGGTGACCTTTCCTGCGCCCGTCGGCTGCGGAGCAACACGCCGCTGGCGGCCCTCACGGGGCTCAACGAGCCGATCTTCGTGGAGGCGGCGCAGGGTCTCGCCCTCCGCACGCTCAAAGAGGGCGGGGCCGACGACGCCGCCCGGGTGGAGCGGGCCTTCTTTCTCTGCACGGCCCGGCAGCCCACGGCCGATGAGAAGCAGGAACTGCTCGCGTTCCTCGCGGCCCAGCGGAAGCGGATCGCCGACGGCTGGCTCGACCCGCGCGAGATCGCCACGGGCAAGCCCGACGCGCTCCCCGCGCTGCCGCCGGGCACCACGCCGCAAGACGCCGCCGCCTGGACGCTCGTGTCGCGCGTGCTGCTCAACCTCGACGAAACCGTCACGAAAAACTGAACCACACCTCGAGGTGCGTCATGACGCTTGATCGCCACATCCACGAAGCCCGGGCCCGGCTCCTGTCGCGCCGCTGGTTCTTCGGCGACTGCGGGATCGGCCTGGCGGGCATCGCCGCCGGGGCGCTCGCCGCGCGAGAATCGGTGGCCGGCCTCGCGCCCCCGTCGCCCTTGGCCGTGAAGCCGCCGCACTACGCCCCGAAGGCGAAGCGGGTGATCTACATGTTTCAGGCCGGGGCCCCGAGCCACCTCGAACTTTTCGACTGGAAGCCCGAGCTCGCCAAGCACGACGGCAAGCTCCCGCCGGCCGACCTCCTCAAGGGCTACCGGGCCGCGTTCATCAATCCGAATTCGGCGCTCCTCGGCCCCAAATACAAGTTTCAGACCTACGGCAAGGCGGGCATCGAGATGGGCGAACTCGTGCCGCACATCGGCGGAATCGCCGACGACATCTGCCTCATCCGCTCGATGCAGACCGACGCCGTGAACCACGCTCCGGCCCAGGTGCTCATGAACACGGGCTCGCAGCAGTTTGGCCGGCCGAGCTTCGGCGCCTGGACGCTCTACGGCCTCGGCAGCGAGGCGGAGGATCTCCCCGGGTTCGTGGTGCTCACGAGCGCCAAGGGCACGAGCGGCGGCGCGAGCAACTACGGCGCGGGCTTCCTCCCGACGGCCTATGGCGGCATCCCGCTGCGTGGCAGCGGCGACCCGGTGCTCTATCTCTCGAACCCGAAGGGGATCGATCGCGACACGCAGCGGGCCTCGCTCGACACGCTCAACCGGCTCAACGACATGGCCCTCGGCCGGTTTGGCGATCCCGAGATCGCCGGCCGGATCCAGGCCTACGAGCTCGCCTACAAGCTCCAGCAGAGCGCGCCCGAACTCATGAACCTGGCCGACGAGCCGAAGGAAGTGCTCGCCCGCTACGGCATCACCGACCCCGCCCAGCCCGGCTACGCCCGCAACTGTCTGCTCGCCCGGCGTCTGCTCGAGCGGGGCGTGCGGTTCGTGCAGCTCTTCCACGAGGCCTGGGACCAGCACGGCGACCTCACGAAGGCCATCAAGAAAAACACGGGCGACACGCAGCAGGCCTCGGCCGCGCTCGTGGCCGACCTCAAGGAGCGCGGCCTCCTGGACGACACGATCGTGATCTGGGGCGGCGAATTCGGCCGCACGCCGATGGTGCAGGGGGGCAACGACGGCCGCGACCACCACAACCGCGCCTTCTCGATGTGGCTGGCCGGCGGCGGCATCAAGGCGGGCCACGTGCACGGCAAGACCGACGACTTCGGCTTCAACGTGGTCGAGGATCCGGTGCACGTGCACGATCTCAACGCCACGCTGCTCCACCTCCTCGGCTTCGACCACACGAAGCTCACCTACCGCTTCCAGGGCCGCGACTACCGGCTCACCGACGTGCACGGCCACCTGGTGAAGGGCATCCTCGCCTGACGGCCGCCCGTGCCGACGGCCACGGGCGGCCGTCAGCTGAGAACGTTCTTCACCACATGGCCGTGCCCGTCGGTGAGGCGAGTAGACGGTGCGGCCGAACTCGCCCCCCCACACCACGAGCGTGTCAACAAGCCGCAACCGGTCGAGGCGCTCGCTGATCGCCGATTTGCTATCATGACGAACATCGAATTCCTCTTTCCATGGGGTGAACGGCGATCGCGCGCCGCTCCCCTCGTGATTTCGACAACGGGAGACGCCCTGATGATGTGCCGCGTTCACCGACCGTGGCTTCTGCGGCTCGTTGCTTGCATGCTCGCGGCATGGTGGGGCGAGGGCGGCCTCACGGCGGTGGCTCAGGCGCCACAGCCCGCCGTGAAGGCCGACCGGGACAAGGCCGGGGTGATGGGCCACTACAAGTGGCTGGCTGAATCGGCCACCTCCTACCTCGTGCTGGAGCCGCCGACGCTGCGTGGGGTGGGCCGGTGGGCAATCGAGAGCCCGCGACACCGCGGCATCATCCACGTGATGGCCGTTTCACCGGATGGAGCCCGTGCGGCGACCGGAGGTGCGGATGGCGTCATCCGCATCTGGAATCTGCAGAGCGGGAAGTTCGAGAAAGCGCTGATCGCCCACCGCTACTACATCTACAGGCTCGACTGGTCGGCCGACGGCCGGCTCATCGCCTCGCACGCGTGGGGCGGCGGCAGAACGAAGGTGTGGGAAGTCGAGACTGGCAAGCAGTTGTTCGAGGCGAAGCCGCTCCCTGAAAGCCTGATGGCGCTGGCGTTCTCCCCCGACAGCCAGCAACTCGCCGCCGGCACCCACGGCAGCGGAAAGCTCTTCCTGTCGAAAAAGCTCGCCGAATACGAGTCTCTGAACGAACTCGGCGCGACGATCGAGCGTCTCGAGTGGTGCCCCGACGGTGAGCGGCTGGCGGCGCTGTTTTCCGGGGCCACGGTCTCGGTGCGGGAAGCGAGCGGCGGTCGTCAGCTCTTCGATCTCGACCATCCGTTGGATGAGCGGCCGGTGGCGATCATCTTCTCTCCCGACGGCACGCTGATGGCGACCGCCAGCGCACAATCGTTATCCATCTGGCAGGCCGATGGTGGAGCCCTCGTGCGTCGCATCGAGGCCAAACGGCCGTTCAGCGACGCGGCCTGGTCGCCGGACGGCAGCCGGCTGCTCGCCGCGACGCGCGATGGCAGCGAGTTCTACACGGTCGCGGACGGCAAGCCCGCGGGCACCCATCCGGCGGGGCTGCACATCGAATGGGTGGCGAAGACCAACCAGATCGTGTCGCTCCAGCCCACGCGACTGGATGTCTGGAGCCCCGACGGCAAGAACGTGGTCTCGATCGATGCCGCCGGTACGAAAGCGCCGATTTTCCAGGTGGGGAAGCCGATCATCACCGGCGTCGGCCAGCCCGTGCTCACCACCTGGGATCCGAAGACGCTCGAACGCACGCACCGGCTGGAGGGGCACGGCACGACCGTGATGGCGGCGGTCTGGTCGAAGGACGGCAAAAACTTCGCATCGGGCGGCGCCGACGGCAAGGTCATTCTCTGGGACGTCGTGGAAGGCAAGCAAATGCATGCGCTCACCGGCCACAAGGCGGCGGTGACGCAGCTCGCCTGGTCGCCGCGCAGCGACCTGCTCGCGTCGGCGGGTGGCGACAAGTCGGTGCGTCTCTGGAAGGAAGACGGCACGCCCGGACCCGTGATGGAGGGGCACGCAGCCGGCGTGACGGGCCTGTCCTGGGCGCCCGGCGGCAAGCAGCTCGTCAGCAGCGACGCCAGCGGGACGCTCATCGTGTGGGATGCCGTCTCGGGCCAGAAGGAGAAATCGTTCGGTGGCACCATGGGCATCACCTGTGTCGATTGGGCGGCGATCATGAACACGCCGGCCATCGCCTGCGGCATGGCCAACGGTGGCATCCGCGTGTTCAACGCGTCGACGGGGGAGCAAGTCGCGGTCGTCTCGTTGGAGGAACTCTGGTCTCACCCCGTCACCTCGATCGCGTGGATGCCGGGTCCGAAGCCCCGGCTCCTCACCGGCCGCTACTACCTCACGGAGATCTGGGACGTGGCCCAGGGCGACGCGGTCGCCCGGCAGATCGTGCCGGGCGGCGCGGGCACGGTGAGCTCGGCCGCCGGTGGCGCACTCGCGATCGCGAGTGCGGCCGACCGCACCGTGCGGTTCTGGGAACCCGCCGGCGGCACGCTTCGGGGCACGTTGCTCGAGGAGGGGGATGCGCTCGCCGCAGTCCTCACGACCGGCGACGTCGCCTTCCACAAAGACTCGCCCCCAAACCTGATCGCCGTCGTCGAGACGAAAGCCGGTCAGGAGACCATGTCGCTCGACGAGCTCAAGAAGAAATTCGGCTGGAAAAACAACGGCAAGATGCTGAAGCTGCCCGCGAAGAACTGACGCGGTTCGCATCGTCGGCGGGTATCGATCCGTCGGTTCCTCTTGCCGCGGTCGCCACCGGACAGATGCAAGGACCGGACAGATTCAAGGAGTGGATCTGCCGGCCCACCCCGCGGAGGAGCAGGAGCGGGCCGCCGGCATTTCGCGGCCCCTTCCGCTGTCGTGATTTATTCGTGATCGGCGCCTTTGCCATCCGCCACCTTCGCCATGCTATGATTGTGCCCCGTGCAGCCGAGACTGCGAAAGCCGTTGCTGTAGCGTGAAACGCCAGTGAGCGGCTCATACGAATGCATGCTGCGGATCGAAGCTACCACCAGCCTTTTCGAGGAGCACACTCATGACACTTCCCACGACTCCCGTCCAGTGTAGCCGCCGCGACTTTGCTCGCGGCGGTGCCGCGCTCGCCACGGCAGCCGCGTCGCTCTCGGCAGTGATGGTGCATTCCTCCGTCGCCTCCGCCGAAGAGACCCGGCCCCTGCGGATCGGGGTCATCGGCTGCGGCGGCCGCGGCAGCGGGGCGGCCAATGACTCGCTCTCCATCAATTCGGGCGTCACGCTCGTGGCGGCGGCCGATCTCTACGGCCGGAATTGCGAGCGGCTCTGGAAGACCATGCGGGAACTCCACCCCGACAAGGTGGCCACCACCGACACGAGCCACGAGGGGCTCGACGGTTACAAGCGGATTCTCGACGATCCGAATGTCGACGTCGTGCACGTCACCTCCACGCCCGGCTTCCATCCGCTCCACGTGCGGGCGGCGATCGCGGCCGGCAAGCATGTGTTCGTCGAGAAGCCCGCCTGCGTCGATCCGGTCGGCTACCGCACCTGCCTCGCCGCCCACGACGAGGCCGTGGCGAAGGGGCTGGCGGTCGGCGCCGGCACGCAGTATCGCCACCAGGCGAACTTCGCCGGCGCGGTGGAGCAGATTCACCAGGGCGCGATCGGCGACGTGATCGGCGCCCAGGCCCGCTACTGCTCGAACGGGATCTGGTATCGCCCGCGCACCGAGGGGATGAGCGACGCCGAATACCAGATGAGCAACTGGTATCACTTCGTGTGGCTCTCGGGCGACCAGCTCGTCGAGCAGGGCGTGCACAATCTCGATGTGATCAATTGGGTCATGGGCGACAACCCCGTCTCGGCCTACGGCTCGGGCGGCCGGTTCGTGCGGCCCGACGACAGCGAGCTCTGGGACACGTTCGGCGTCGACTACGAGTATCCCGGCGACCGGTTCGTGTCGTTCCAGTCGCGGCACCTGCCCAATACGCTCTCGGACGTGAGCAACGTGATCCACGGCTCGAAGGGCACCTGCCACATCCTGGGGGCCAACGGCGGCTCGCGGATCGTCGACCGCTCCGGCAAGGTGGTGTGGGAGATGAAGGGCAGCATGGCCGACGCCTACAAGCAGGAGCACAAGTCCCTGATCGATTCGATCCGGGCCGGCAAGCCGATCGCCGACCTGCGGGAGATGGCCGACAGTTCGCTCGTGGGCGTGCTCGGCCGGCTGGCCGTCTACACCGGGCAGAAGGTGACGTGGGATTTCGTGGCGAAGGAGTCGCAGCTCGACCTCTTCCCCAAGGACCTCACCTGGACGTCGTCGCTGCCGAACCCCGGCTTCGCCGTGCCCGGCAAGACGAAGCTCATCTGAGGACTACCGATGGCACACAAGCCCCCCTATTGCGTGGGCGTGATCGGCTACGGCTGGGCCGCCACCGCCCACATCGCCGCCATCAACGCCACCACCCGCGGCCGCGTGACGGCTGTCTGCTCGTCGCGGCCGCTCGACGCCGCGGAGCTCTCGGTGAAGCACGGCGGCCCGATCAAGGTCTACCAACGGGTCGAGGAGATGCTCGCCGATCCGGCGATCGACGTCGTCGACATCACAGGCCTGCCGAGCCTCCACCGCGACCAGGCCGTGGCCGCCGCCAAGGCAAAAAAACACATCATCCTCGAGAAGCCGATGGCCAACTCGCCGGAGGAGGTGGCCGACATCGCGTCCGCCGCCGAGAAGGCGGGCGTGAAGGGCTGCGTCTGCTTCGAGCTTCGGTTCTCGAACCAGCTGCAGGTGACGAGGGCGCTGCTCGACGAGGGGCTCCTCGGGAAACTGCACTACGGCGAGGTGGACTACTACCACGGCATCGGCCCTTGGTATGGCCAGTTTCGCTGGAACACGGGCAAGAAGGACGGCGGCAGCGCCCTGCTCACGGCCGGTTGCCACGCGCTCGACGCGCTCCTGATGCTCATGGGCAATGACGTGACGAGTGTGACCAGCCTGAGCACGAAGTCGGCGAGCCCGATCTTCAAGCCCTACGAATACGACACGTCGAGCGTCACGATCCTGCACTTCAAGAATGGCGCCGTGGGCAAGACGGCCGCGATCGTCGATTGCCTCCAGCCCTACTACTTCCACACGCATCTCGTGGGCAGCGAGGGCAGCCTGCTCGACGACAAGTTCCACTCGATGAAGCTCAAGGCCGACAAGGGGCACTGGAGCAAGCTGTCGATGAAGATGCTCGACTCCGGCGACGTGAGCGACCATCCCTACCAGGCCCAGTTCCAGGCGTTCTTCGACGCCCTCGACAGGGGGCAGGACATGCCGCTGACGAGCTTCCCCGAGGCCAAGAAGACGTTCGACGTGATCTTCGCCGCCGACAAGAGCGCCGCCCAGGGCGGCACGCCCGTCAAACCCTGAATGGTGCCAGCCCAGACGCACGGCGCCCCGATGCATGTGCGCAACGTGTTCATCCGTGAACTCGGCACGCTCGACGGCTCGGGCCCCGGCTGGCGCAACCTCGGCGAGGCCGACTTCGAGAACGTGAACTGCGCAGCCGACACCTGGACCTGGAAGAACGGCACGGCCCGCTGCACGGGCCAGCCCATCGGCGTGATCCGCACGAAGCGGCCGGTCACGAACCTCGAAATCTCGGCCGAATGGCGGCACCTTACAGCCGGGGGCAACTCCGGCATCTTTCTCTGGGCCCCGCCGCACGTGTTCGAGGGCCTGCCCCCGGGCAAACTGCCCCCCGGCGGCATCGAGGTGCAGGTGCTCGACCACGGCTTCACGGAGCAATTCGAGAAATCGACCGGCAAGAAGGCCGACTGGTTCAAGACGGACGGCGACGTGTTTCCGGTGGGCTCCTCGCACATGCAGCCGTTTCCGCCGGTCGCCCCCGACGGGCGGCGCAGCTTTCCCACGGAGCGGCGGTCGCGCGGCACGCCAGAGTGGAACCACTACTACGTGCGGGCGATCGACGGCGAGGTGCGGCTGTGGGTGAACGGCCGCGAGGTGTCGGGCGGAACCGACTGCTTTCCGGCCACGGGCTTCATGTGCCTGGAATCGGAGGGGGCGCCGGTCGAGTTTCGCCGGCTGCGGATCCGCGAACTGCCCGACGCCCGCTCGGGCTTCACGCGCGGGGCACCATGACGAGGTCCGCGAAGCCGATTCAGTGACAGGCTGAAGCCTGTCCTACTATTTCGGCAGTTTCGTGCGGATGGCCTCCGCTGCCGCCTTGGCGTCGGCCTCGAGGCCGGGGAACTTCGTCGCCTCCTCGGCGACGGCGAGCGTGGCCGCACTCGGATACCGGGGCAGGATCTCGAGAATCGCCTTGCGATCCGACTCCTCCTTCGCAGCGGCGAGGGCCTTGCGGCACATCTCAGCACGCTCCGCGTCGGGCAGTGCAAACTGCCGGGCGATCCGAATGTAGCCGCGAAACGCCCGAGTCTGAAACTTCTCGCCGATCGGAGCCGCCGCCAGATCGAGGAGCACCGGCGCGGCATCGACCGTCATCCACTTGCCGAGCAGCCGTGTGGCGGCGTCGGCGAGCGGCTCGTTGCCCGTTTTCGCGGCGGCGGCCACCGTGGCGAGCGCCTTCGTACCGCCGACCTCGCCGACGATGTCGAGCAGCTTGATCTTTGTGTCGCCCGACGCAGCATCGACCGCCGTCGTGAGCATCGCAGCGCAGGCCTCCCGATCGGGCATCCGCACGCAGGCCGCGCGCAGCGCCTTCTCGGCCGCCTCGCCTTCGCCCGCGTCGCGCGGCTTTTGCACCGCATCGACGAGCAGGCCGAGGTTGGCGAGATCGACCACGTTGCCGAGGGCCTCGAGCGCCGCAACCCGCACGGAGCCGTCGCTCCCCGCGAGCAACGGCTTGAGCTGGGCGACCGCCGGAATCCGCCGCTCGCCGATCACCTCGAGCAGGATCGGCATGAGCGTGGGGGAGGCACCCGACATCCTCGCGAGCACCACGCGATCGACGGCATCGCCGGGCAGGGCCACGAGCGCCGCGCGGGCGGCGTCGGTCACGGCCGCGTCGGTCGCGAGCGCCACAAGCGGCTCGACGGCCGAGGCGTCTCCGATGCGCCCTGCGGCCTCGAGCGCCGCCAGCCGCACGGCCTGCGGCCCGGAGCCGGCCCACGTGAGGACGATCGCCCGCAGGTCGGGGCTCGCGCCGCCGTCGGCATTGCGGTCGGCGAGCACGTTCACGACGAGCGCCGCGCGATCTCCGTCGCCCGTGCCCGCAAGCCGCGTCGCCTCAGCGGCCAAGGCCATGTCGACTTCGCCGCTCCGCGGCCCGTCGAGGAGCTCCCGCGCCGTGAACAGCCCGATGTTCGCCAGCCGTCGCGACGGCGATCGGAGCGTCTCCACGAGGAGCGGGATGCCGTCCTTGCCGCGGGCGAGAATGACGCCTCGCGTCGCCTCGGCCACGCGCTGCTCCGACACTTTCGCGGTGCGCACGGTGCCGTAGAGCGTCGCGGCGGCGGCGGCATTCCCCTCCGCGAGGAGCCGCTCGGCGCACACGATCACCGCCTGGGCCACGTCGTCGAGCCGCGGGCCCGCCGCGGCGAGATTCTTCGAGAGCACCGCCGCGGCGGCGGGCGTGCCGATCCTGCCGAGGGCCGCGGCGGCGGCCGCCGCCACCTCCGTGTCGGCATCGCCGAGGCGGCCGACGAGCATCTCCATCGCGTCCTTGTCGCGCCGCACGCCGATCGAGTTGATCACGCCCACGAGCAGCCGGCCCGAAAGCGACCCGGTGGCCTGCCGCAGCGCCGCACTCGCCTCCGGTCCGGGAATCGCCTCGAGCGGAATCCGGGCCCACGAGGCGAGGCGTTCGTTTCCGAGCAGCTTGGCGAGGTCGCCCACGGCGGCGGCCGAGCCCTTCACCGCGAGGTTCTTGCAGGCGATCGCCTTGTCGGCCTCGGCGGCGTCGGACCGGAGCACGGCGAGGAGCTCGGCCTCCGTGGGCAGCGGCTCCGCCACGGCACCAGATGCCATCAGTCCCAGCCACGTTGCGAGACAGCCGATGGCGACCAGTCTGTTCCACTGCATCTCGATCACTCCTTGTCGCAGAAAATATCCGTGTGCTCGAAACGTTCGTTCCGTTTGGCCGCCCATCACAGCCGCCACGGCTCGCGGAGCGCCTCCGACCGCAGTCGGTTCGCCTCGTCGTCGCCGACGAACATGTTGGTGAGGTTGTCAAATTTCACCGTCCGCCCGAGGAACAGCGCGATGTTCGCCGCATGGCAGGCGATGTGGGCGTTGCAGGCGGCGTCGGCGTTGCCCTTGGGCTTGCCGCGGGTCTTCACGCAGTCGAGGAAATCGCGGACGTGGAACGTGGCCGGATAGCCGCCGATCTCCTCGATCTTCCGGCCGGCCAGGAGTTCCGGCGAACTGAGCACGAGCTTGCCGGAGTCGCCGGCCTCCACCCAGCCCGTCTCCCCCTCGAACCGCACGGGGCAGGAGCCGAGCGGGATCCAGTCCTTCTCGCGGAAGATGAGTTCGGCGCCGTCGGCATAGCGACAGACGATCTCGTCGCCCCGGGGCGGGTGATACTCCACCGGCGGTGGGCCGTCGTTCACCGCCCACTGGCAGAGATCGACGCAGTGCGAACCCCACTCGAGCACGCCGCCGCCCTTCGGCACACCGCCGCCGATGAAGCCGCCCCCCTTCTCGAAGTTGAAGCCGTCCTTGAGCGTGTCGGCATTGAACGGCCGCCACGCCGTGGGGCCCAAATACGTGTCCCAGTCGTCCACCTTCGGGTCGGGCAGCGGCGCCTCGGGCAGCCAGCCGCTCAGCAGCGCCGTCATGCCACGCGGGTGCGCGAACACCTTCTTGATCCTGCCCAGCCGGCCGGTGCGGGCGAGCTCGCAGGCAAAGGCGTAGTGCGGCAGGTTTCGCCGCTGAGTGCCCGCCTGGAAGACGGTGCCGCAGCGCCGCATCGTGTCGCGGTGGATGAGCGTCTCGGCGATGTTCTTCGTGCAGGGCTTCTCGCAGTAGATGTCCTTCCCCGCCTTGGCGGCGAGCGTCGCCATGAGGCCATGCCAATTGGGGCCTGTCGCAATCAGCACCGCGTCGATGTCCTTGCGGTCGAGCACCTCGCGAAAGTCGCGGTGCATCGTGCAGTGTTGCGTGCCGTACTTCGTGTCGGCGATCTTCTTCACCGCCTCGCGCCGGCCCTGTTTCACGTCGGCGATCGCGGTGAAGACCACGTCGGGCTGCTCCAGGAAGCAGCCGAGGTCGTACTCGCCGCGGCGGCCGATGCCGATGCCTCCGACGATGATCCGCTCGCTCGGTGCGACCGCGCCGTCGAGCCCCAGCGCCGACGACGGGATGATCGTCGGCACGGCGAAGGCGGCGCCGGCAGACAGGCCGGCCTGGATCGCGTGACGACGGGAAACCTTCCTACGAGAAGCCTGCATGACAACCGTCTCCTCGGGGTGAACAGCAGCGGCAGAGACCGATATCGTAGAAGGTATCAGCCCCGCTGATGGACCACCACCCCGTAGCCAAGAGATTGACCCGATCCGGAAAGCCCTTGGGTGCACGAAATCGCGCAGGCCGCCGCCATGAATCGCCCACTGCATGCAGCCCCCGATGCCTTCTCCAACGACGGCTTCGTGTTGCCGATGGCGATCGAGCGGGACTCAGGATCGCCGTCACGCGCCGCCGGCGCCCGAGTGCTTCCGGCCTGACGTCTCGTCACACGCGGCGTTCGGCCTGCGTGCTCCGCAGGTGGATCGTCTTCCGCTCGAGATCGTGATGGGCCGCGACGAATCGCACCGTGCCGCTCCGCGCCCGCATGACGAGCGAATGGGTCATGGCGATCGCCCCGCGCACCTCGACGCCCTCGAGCAGCGGACCCGTGCTGATGCCGGTCGCGGCGAAGATGATGTGGTCGCCTCCGGCGAGATCGCGCGACATGAACTGCGTGTCGAGCCGGTCGCCCCAGCCGATGGCGACGAGGTGCTGCCGCTCGGCCTCGTCCCGCGGCCAGATCTTGGCCCGCATCCCGCCGCCCAGGCACCGCAGCCCGGCCGCCGACAACACCGCCTCGGGCGCACCGCCGATGCCCACGTAGAGGTCGATCGCACTCGTGCGGAGCGCCGGCGCGAGCGCCGCGGCGATGTCGCCATCTTGGATGAGCCGCAGGGCCGCTCCCTTCCGCCGCACCTCCTCGATGAGCTGCTCGTTGCGGGGCCGGTCGAGGATCGACACGACCACGTCGCGCACCTCCTTCCCGAGGGTCCGTGCCGTCACGTCGATCACCTCGCCGATCGGCGCATCGATGTCGATCGGCAACTTCGGGTCGGCGACCCACGCCTTCCGCACCTCGAGCGGATAGGCCAGTTTGTGCATGTAGAAGGCCGGGACGTCGAGGAGACACGGCCGCCCGTCGGTGACGAGGCCGGCCGCGATGCAGGAGAGCGAGTTGGGCATGCCCTTGGCGACGTTCGTCGTGCCGTCGATCGGATCGAGGGCAATCTCGAAACGGGGCGCGCCTTCCCGCCACGTGCCCACGCGCTCCCCCTTGAAGAGCCCGGGCGCCTCGTCCTTGATCCCCTCGCCGATCGCGATCTCGCCGCGCATCTCGGTGAGATCGAACATGCCGCGGATCGCGTCGCAGGCCGCCGCATCGGCGAGTTCCTTTTGACCCTTGCCGAGCCACTGGAGCGTGTTGAGCGCGGCGATCTCCGTCGCCCGCAGGAAGTCGAATTCGATCTGCCGCTCGATGTCTGATTGGTGCGTCATGCAGCGGAGGTTAAATCCGCCGCATGGGAAATGAAATGCCGTCTCGCGCCGCAATTGCAATCATGCTCGTGAGCGTTTTCTGTCAGGCTGCCCTGGCTGCCGGCCATGACGCCCGGCTTGCCATGGTGCGTTTCCACGAAGATTTACAGCGTGTTTGCGTCGATCGCCCCCGGGCCGCGACTGATACGATAATGATGGACGGCGACGAGTCGTCTGCCCCGCCTCTCCATCGAGCCGCACCATGCGACAGCACTTCCCTTCGCGCATTGCGCCGGCCCGCCTCAGCCGCCGCCACTTCCTCCGGGCCGGGGCGACCGTGATCGCCCTGCCCGCCCTCGAGGCGTTTGGAACCCCCGCCACCCCGGCAGGCCCGCGCAACTTCGTCGCCGTCGGCACGTATCTCGGCTGGCACCAGCCGGCGTTCACGCCCAAGCAGGCCGGCCGCGACTACGAACTGCCCCCCACGCTCACCCCGCTCGCCGGCCTCCGCGACTCGTTCACCGTGTTCTCCGGCCTCGACCACCGGGCCCCCAACGGCCACGCCGCCTGGAGCAACTTCCTCTGCGGGATGAACCCCGGCTCGTGGTCGCTCGACCAGATGATCGCCGATGCGATCGGCCAGACGACGCGGTTTCCATCGATCGAGCTCACCGCCGGCTCGGGCGAGGGCCCGCAGACGATGAGCTACACGAAGCAGGGCATCGGCCTCCCGCAGATCGACCGGCCGAGCGTGCTCTACAAGCGGCTGTTCGCCTCCGACGCCGACCGGGCCCGCACCGAATACCTGCTCGCGAGCGGCGAGAGTTCGCTCGACCTCGTGCTCGACGACGCGAATCGCCTGCAGAAGTCGCTCGGGCCCCGCGACCGGGCCAAGCTCGACGAGTATTTCGAGTCGCTGCGGGCGGTTGAGAAGCGGATGGAGCGGCAGATCGCCGCCCTGAGCGAGCCCGCCGCCACCACCACCTACAAACTCCCCGAGTACGACCCGATCACGCCCAACCTGCAGATCGAGGCCGAGGGCATCCTCTACGACCTCATGGCCTTGGCCCTCGAGAGCGGCCAGACGCGGGTGATGTCGATGTTTCTGCACGGGCTCGGGCAGGTGTTTTCGCTCGACGGCCGCCAGCTCGTGGCCGGCTACCACGGCCTCTCGCACCATGGCAACGATCCCGTCATGATCCGCGATCTCGTCGCGATCGAGACGGCCCACATCCATTGCCTGGCCGGCTTCCTCGAGCAGCTCCAGGCGAAGAAGACTCCCGAAGGCAGATCGCTGCTCGACGACACGATCGTGCTCGTGGGCACCGGCATGGGCGACGCCAGCCGCCACAGCAACCGCAATCTGCCCACGCTCGTCGCGGGGGGCGGGCTCAAGCACGGCAGCCACGTGGCGATCGATCCCGAGCAGCCGGGCAGCCCGCTGCTCGGCGATCTCTACATCACGCTCCTGCAGCGGCTCGGCGTCGAGACCGAAAAGTTCTCCAACGCCTCGAAGAACATGAACGAGGTCCTGCTCTGATGCCCCGGCTTGTGGTGGCGATCATCGTCCTTGCCGCCCTCTCGCCAGCGCTCCGGGCCGACGAGCAGGCGGCCATCCCGGATGCCGTGCAGGCCGTGCTCGCCGCCCGTTGCCTCGACTGCCACTCGGGCCCCGATGCCGAGGCCGGCGTGCGGCTCGATGCCCGGTCGATCGACTGGGCCGCGGCCGACCAGGTGGGCCTCTGGAGCCGCGTCGTCGAGGTGATCGAGAACCGGCGGATGCCGCCACCCGACGCCGAGCCGGCCACGCCGGAAGAACGCGCCGCGGTCGTCACCTTCCTCGATCCGCCGCTCATCGCCCACACACCCTTCGGCGGCACGCCCCCGCGGCGGCTCAACCGGGCGGAATACCAGAGCACGATCCGCAAACTCCTGCAGCTGCCGTGGTTCCACCTGCCCATCGGGTTTCCAGCCGACACCGAACGCCACGGCTTCGACAACCTCGCCGAGGGGCTCGTGCTCTCGCCAGCGCACCTCGAGGCCTACGCCACGGTGGCCCGCGACGTGGCCGACGAGATTTTTCCGCCGCCGCGGCCGACTCCGAAGCCCCTGCGGCTCGAGGCGGGCCCCGACGATCTCGTGCTGAGTTTCTCGGCGGCTACGATCCACGGCGACGCCCTGCGGCTCGTCTCCCGCAGCGTCGACATCATGCGGAGTTGCACCTGGCCGAGCCGGATCGAGGTCAAGGACTCGGGCACCTACACCATCACCGTCGAGGCGTCGCAGTTTCTCTCGCCGCAGGGCCACCCCTTCACCGGCCCGATGAAGCTCGAGGTCTACGCGCGGCCCGTGTCGGCGACCGACCGCTCGCAGGTGAGTGCCTTCCGGCTCCTGCGCACGATCGACGTCACCGCCGAGTCGCCCGCGAGCACGTCGTTCGAGGCCGACCTCTACGAGGGCGACACGGTGCTCATCCGCTGGGCCAACGCGGAAATGACGCACGAGTGGGCCGAACTCGCCGACCAGATGGAGGCCTGGTTCAAGGAAGACCCCCGGTTCCTCGCCGCCTGGCAGCAGGCCGTGTTTCCACAAGGCTTTCCAGGCCATCCGGAAACGGGCCGCCTCCGCGGCCGCAACGGCTGGGACATCGTCTCGAAGCACTGGGCCGACCCCGCCCTCGACACGACCCTAGCGACGATGGAGTCCAAGAAAACCCGCAAACTCATGGAGGTCATCGATTCCTTCATCGGTACGAGCGAGATCGCCGATGCCCTCTGCCACTTCTACCACGAGCGCGGCCCCGCCCTCGAGATTCACCGCGTCGTGGTCGAGGGACCGTCGAAGCTCGTCCAGAGCCCGCTCGACAAGGCCCGGGCCGCAGCCTGGCAGGCGCTCGTCGGCCCGCGGGCCGAGGGGCAGACGGATGCCGAACTCCTGCGGTCGATGCTCGTGCGGTTCCTTCCGCGGGCCTTCCGCCGGCCGGTGGACGACGAGACGGTAGACACATTTCTCGCGATCGGCACCCGCCATCTCGACGAGGGCCACTCCTTCGACGCGGCCGCCCACCTCATGCTGCGGAGCGTGCTCGTGTCGCCGCGGTTCCTCTACCGCGACCTCGAGCCGGACGACGCCCGGGAGACGCTCGACCAGTTCGACCTCGCCACCCGGCTCTCCTACTTCCTCACGCAGGGCCCCCCCGACGCGACGCTCGTCGATCTCGCCACGCGAAGTCGGCTCGGCGAGTCGTGGGTGCTCCGCCGCGAGGCCGCGCGGCTCATGCCCGACCGGGCGGCCGCCCCGATGATCCGCAGTTTCGTCGGCCAGTGGCTCGACACGAAACTCCTTCCCGGAATCATGCCCGATCCGAAGTTCAATTTCGATGACGAGGCCGTGGCACTCGCCCGCAAGGAGACGGAAACGTTTTTCACGGAGATTCTCACGAAGAACCTCCCGCTGACCACGTTCATCGACCCCGACTTCACATTTTCCACGATCGCGTTCTGCCAGCGGAACTACGGCTTCACGCCGCAGGTCGCAAAGGACCGGCAGGCGCCGCTCACCCCGGAGGAACTCGCGCGGTTCCAGCGGCTCGCCATCGACCGCGGCGGCCGCTACGGCGGCCTCCTCGGCCAGGCGGCGATCCTGATGGCGACGGCCAACGGCGTCGACACGCAGCCGGTGATCCGTGGCGCCTGGGTGCTCGAAAACATCCTCGGCATGCCGTCGCCACCGCCGCCGAAGAACGTGCCCGCGCTCACGCCCGACACCCGCGGCGCGAAGACGCCCCGCGAGCTGCTCGCGGCGCACACGCAGGAATCGAGCTGCGCCGTGTGCCACGCCCGGATCGATCCGCTCGGGTTCGTGTTGGAAAACTACGATCCCGTCGGCCGCTGGCGGGCGACGTGGCCCGGCACACAGGCCGCGATCGACCCCGCCGGCACGCTGCCCGACGGCACCGCCGTGAAGGATCCCGTCGAGTTCAAGGCCTGGCTCGTGGCCAACATCGACATCTTCTCCACCTGCCTGGCCGAGAAACTGATGACGTATGCGACGGGCCGCGTGCCCACCTACGCCGAGCGGCGGGAGATCGAGAAACTCGTGCGGGCCAACCGCGAGGCCGGCCAGGGTTTTCGCGACCTCGTCCTCGATCTCATCGACAGCCGCACGTTCCGGGCCCGGTGACGCGCTCATCTGCACGCGGCCACTCGGCCCGCCGCCACCTCCATTCGTGATCATGAACACCACGCGCACCACTCGCATCACTCGGCACGCTTGCGTCTCGCTCCGTCATGCCCTGGCCGCTTTCGCCCTGGCGATGGTTGCCGGCGTTCCTGTCGCCGCCGGCGCCGACGATGCGGCATGGCTTCGGAGCGGCACGCTGCTGTTCGAAGACTCGTTCAACCGCGAGGAGGATGGCAACCTCGCCAAGGCGATCGGCAACGGCTGGAACAGCGCCACGGCCGACCGCGTGCCCGACGTCAAGCAGGCCGACCTCGACGGCGGCGTGCTCAAGGTGATCGACGAGCCGCGGGCCGGCCATCAGCCGCACATCCACCATGAGGCCGGCTTCGAGGACGGCGGGGCGATCTTCCGCTTCAGGCTTCCCGAGGCGGGCAAGCCTGCCTCGCTGATGGCTGGATTCGTCGATCGCCAGACGCCGGGCGTCCACGCGGGCCATCTCTGCTACGCGATCATCTCCGTGCAGCCGCCGCAGATCACGCTCGCCGACTTCAAGACCGGCGTCATGAACCTCGAGATCAAGAAACGCCGCGAGGAGTTTCTCGCGCGGAAGGAGAAACTCCCCGCCGACCTCGCGGCGCTGCTCGCGACCAAGTCGCGGAGCTTCGCGTGGCCGGCCGACGACGCGTGGCACGAGCTCGTGCTCGTCACGGAAGGCGACGAGATGCGGGTCGCGCTCGACGGTAAGCCGCTCGGCAGCCACCGCTCGGAGGGTTTTGCACACCCCACGAAGCGCTGGTTCAGCTTCCTCATGACCCCGTCGGCCTGGATCGACGACGTGCAGGTCTACCGCGTGAAGTAGGCCGGGCGTCGACACCGAAACACGTCATCCTGTGATCGCGCCGGCCTGGTCGTTCCACTCGATGCCGAGCCCCGGCGCAGCGGGCACTGCGTAGCGGCCGCCTTCGCACCGCAAGGGCTCGGCGAGAAACGTATTTGCCGTCGCCAGAACATTCGGGTTGAACTCGCAGAGGTCGCAGGTGCTCGCCGCCGCCGCCACGTGGATCGCGGCGGCCACCTGCGGGCCCATCGCGATGCTCAGGTGCGGGATGACCGGCCCCGCGAACGCCCGAGCGATATCCATGAAGCCCGTGATCCCCACGCGGCCGAGGTCGGGCTGCAGGATCTTGGCGATCGGCAGGAAGGGCTCGAGTTCGCCGAGCGAGCGATAACTTTCCCCGACCGCGATCGGCGTCGTGATCGCGGCGGCCAGGGCCGCGTGGCCCGCCACGTCTTCCGGATAGAGCGGGCACTCGAGCCACCGGGCCCGGCGGGCGTCGAGATCGTGGGCCATCGCGACGGCTCCCTCCGGCGGCAGGTGCCAGAGGGCATCGACGGCGAACTGCATCCCGGCGGGGAGCGCATCGGCCACGGCGAGCAGGTCGGCCCAGTCGGATTCGTAATACAGTTTCACGAGCGAAAAACCGTCGGCGGCATGCCGCGCCGCGAAGGCGGCCCGCTCGGCCGGCGTCGCGCCCGACGTGCCGCTCACATACGCCGGCACGTGCCGCTTCGGCTCGGCTGCGAGCAGGTTGGCCACCGGCTTCCCGGCGAGCTTGCCGGCGAGATCCCAGAGGGCGATGTCGACGCCGCTCATCGCGTCGAGCATGAAGCCGCCGGAATGGCCGCGGACCCGCATCGTGGCATACATCCGCCCCCAGAGTTCGGCGATCCGTTTTGCGGAGCCGTCGAACGCCTCGCCGACGAGTGCGGGCCGGAGCAGCAGGTTGACGATCGAGCCCGCCACCTCGGGCGCGAGCGGCGCCTGCGCCTCGCCCCAGCCCACGAGCCCGTTCGAGAGCTCGACCCGCACGAGGCAGGTCTCGAAGTCGATGGAATAGAGCACGGGGTAGGCCGTCGACCAGCGATAGGTGCCCGAGCCCCTGAGCATCGTCGGCGAGCCGGCCGTGCCGCGGGCGGCGGCGAAATCGCGGGGGAGCCGCACGGGGATCGCGGTCAGGGATTCGATGCGCATGGCTGTTGAAAAAACCTCACGGGGCGAGGGGGCGGCGGACGAGTCGCTGCGTCACCACATACGAGAGCGGATGGAGCAGGCCCATGAGCAGGAACACGGCGCCGTAGCCGAACGACTCGACGAGCACTCCCGTGAGCCACGTGAAGAGCGTACCGCCCAGGCCGGTGCCGAAGGCGAGCATCCCCGCAGCCGTGCCCATCACCGCCTTGGAATAGACGTCGTTGGTGAGCGTGTTTTGGTTGGTCTTCCACGCCATGTGGGCGAACGTGACCGCACAGATGATCGTGATCGCCAGCCAGGAATCGCTGCGGTCGATCAGGAGCGAGAGCGGCATCAGCAAGGCGGCGGGCAGCATCACGGCCAGCCGGGCCCGGATCGGATTCCAGCCCCGGGCGACGAGCCGGCCGCTCGCCCAGCCGCCCCCAACGGCCCCGAGGTCGGCCGTGAGGTAGGGCAGCCAGGCGAGCATCCCCATCTGGGCCATCGAGAACCCGCGCTCCTCGACGAGATACGTGGGCAGCCAGAAGAGATAAAACCACCACACCGGATCGGAGAGAAACCGGGCCCCGAGCAGCCCCCACGTCTGCGGATGCCCGAGGAGGCTCCGCCACGGCACGTTGTGTTTCGGGGCGGCACTGGCCGCCGATTCCTCTTGGAGCACCACCGCCTGCTCTTCCGGCGTGATCAAGGGGTGCCGCTCGGGCGCGTGGTAGAGCAGCAGCCAAAACACGAGCCACACGAAGCCGAGGGCGCCGGTCACGAGAAACGCGGGCTGCCAGCCGTAGGCCGCGTTGATCCACGTGATCACCGGCGGGGCGATGATGGCGCCGATCGTCGCCCCGGCCTGCACGAGCCCGTGCACGAACGCCCGCTCCCGCGCCGGATACCACTCGCTCACCGCCTTGAAGGCGGCCATGAAGTTGCCCGACTCGCCGAGCCCGAGGAGAAACCGCAGGCCCCCGAGCGACCAGGGCCCGCGGGCGAACGCATGCGCCATGTTTGCCGCCGACCACCACACCATGAACCCGGCGAGCGCCCGGCGGGTGCCGAACCGATCCACGAGGACGCCGGAGCCGACGTACATCACCGTGTAGGCGGCCAGGAACGCCGTGAGGATGTTGGCGTAGTGCGCGTCGGTGACGCCGAGTTCGGCCTTGAGCACGGGCGCCAGCACCGAGAGCGTCTGCCGGTCGACGTAGTTGATCACCGTCGAGAGGAAGAGCAGCCCGGCGATCCACCAGCGGAGATGTAGGATCTGCATCGCGGTCGCCTCGGCGTCAGTCCCACGAAGCCCGGAGCGGAAGCGACGGGGCCTGCGTCACGGGAATACTCAAAGCTCAAGAGGTGCGGTCGGCGAGTTCGCGGAGTACGGCCAGTTCGGCGGCGCTCGCCCCGTCGAGAGCGGCGGTCGGGTGCCGCACGTGGGTCGACGCGATCACGCCGGCGGCCACGAGGTTGTGCTTCTGGGCCGACACGCCGAGCCCCGGCTGCAGTTCGAACCGCAAGAGCGGCAGGATCCGCGTGAAGATCCGCCACGCCTCGGCGGTGTCGCCCGCCTCGAGGTGGTTCCAGATCATGACGAGATCGCGGGTGCGGTCGCTGCCGGGCATCTGGCCGCGCACGCCGCGCTGGAATTCCTCGATGAAAAACTGGCAGTTGAGCCCGCCGAAGAGCGTGAGCGCGTCGCCCGCCGCCTTCACGAGGGCCGTGCACTTGGCCGGCGTGGGCGGCGCCTCCACCTTCACGTAGTTCACGTGCTCGATCTCCCGGCCCATCCGGGCGAGGAGCGCCGGCGGCATCGTCACCTGCGTCATGAGCGGGGCGTCCTGCACCATGATCGGGATCGTCACGGCCTTCGAGATCGCCTCGAAGTAGTGCATGAGGCCGTCGCCGTCGGTCTTGAGGAAGTAGGGGGGCAGCACCATCAGGCAGGCGGCGCCCAGGTCTTCCATCTCCTTGCTCAGTTCGACCGCCGCATCGGTGCCGGTGTGGCCGCTCGACGCCACGAGCGGCACGCGGCCCTTCACCCGCTTCGCGATCCGCCGCATGAGCTCGATCCGCTCGGCCGCCGAGAGCGTGTAGCCCTCGCTCGCGTTGCCGAAGAGGCCGAGGCCGTGGGCGCCCTCGGCGAGGAGGTGGTCGATGAGCCGGTCCTGGCTCTCGAAGTCGATCGAGCCGTCGGGGTGAAACGGCGTGTTGGCGATCGGATAGACGCCGGCAAGCGGGGTGTGGTTCATCAGGTGGCGCTCGTCCCACGACGATACCAAACGCCGGATGGATGGCGGATTCGGGAAGAATTTGGCCGGATTCGCACGGCCATCATCTCCCGCACCTCAATGCCCGCGGGCGTCAGCGGTTTGGCGCGGCGGCGGCCGCGGCCGGCGCGGATGAGAGGTCGAAATTGAGGCTCCGATTGCCGCCCTGCGGGACGTCGATCTCAAGTTCGGTCTGGTCGTTGTAGCGGGCCGGGATGAACTGCTCTCTTACGGGAACGGGGGGCGCTCCGGGGCCGCCCGAATCCATTTTGCCGGGAACGTCGCGATAGGCCGTGATGGAGACGTGCGCCTTGCCCGGAAACGCCTCGACGCGATACTTCCCGCGTTCGATCGGGGACGAGAAACCACGGGTGTCGCCCGAGAGCCCCCTGAGCGTGATGCGGCCTTCTGCGAGCGGCACGCCATCGACCTTCACGGTGCCGGCCACCGTGCGCACGTCGAGGCTGGAGCCGCGGCCGCAGCCGGCGGCGGGCAGCAGGCAGCAGAGCAGCAGAAAAAGGTGCCAGCCACCAAATGTGGGCAGTCTGGCGAAGGCAACATCTCCTATCTTGTCCATATGTGGTGGCTGGCACCTTTTCAGTCAATACGCCTCTAAAACCCTGCCGTCCGCCCGATCGCCGAGGCTTCGCCAGATGTCGACATTGATGCCGTCGTTCACGGCCCGCACCGCGCCATCACACAGCGCCACGTTCACGAGGCCCGGATGCATGCTGCGGGCGAAGTTGCGATAGGGCGGGTTTGCGGAACCCCGGATCTCGCAGGGGGCCCGTGGCCAGTTCACATCCGCGCAGTTCCAGTTCATGTCGGGCACGGTGGTGTTGGGCGGCTCGAACGTCGAGAACCCATATTCTCCCCACACGCCGCCCATCCAGTACGCCCCGAGTTCACCGAAAGGCGAAGGCACCTCACGCCCGCGAACGATGCCCTCGGAAGCCAGGAGCGTGTTGCTGGTGCCATCGATGCAGTGGGCCGCGCTGCGGCCGACGACAGATCGGCCGCCAAGCCGGGGGCCGAACATTCCGGGCGTGGGAGCCAGCCGGTTATGTGGGGGGGCGCGAGGAACCGTGTCGGCCGTGTTGCCGGCGCAGACGGAGTAGTTGCCCCGGAACATGAACCGCGCGCCGTTGTAAGGGGCAGACGGGTCGGACGGGCAGGCATACATCGAGATGACCATATTGTTAAAAGTGCCGACGCTGACCGGAATTTGGTGGACGAACCAATAGCGATCGGCCTCGTACGCACCGCTGATCGTGGTCGCCTCGACGAACGGCAGCAGCCGGTGGAAAAAAGTATCGCGCCGGTGATACACAAATGGATCTAGGGACGGAGCAAAGCCGGCCCGAAGTACGGCGGACGACGACGATTCCCTGAAGGGATGATCCGAAGGGTTTACTTCCGCGTCTGAAAAGCCGTAGGGAAAGCCGCCGTTGACGGAATGGAAGCTCTGCATCGCGACCCCAAGCTGCTTGAGGTTGTTCGTGCAACTCGAGCGGCGGGCCGACTCGCGGGCCGACTGCACGGCCGGCAGAAGGAGCGCGATCAGCAGGCCGATGATCGCGATCACGGCCAGCAGTTCCACGAGGGTGAACGCGCGGCGGCGTGGGAAGAAGTTCATGATGTCGTTCACCAAGAAGCCCCGGGCGGGAGCCCGGGGGTGCCGCGGATGCGACGCGACGCACATTACCCCGTCGCTTCCGCTCCGGGCTTCTTGTGCGCGCGGCGGCGGCGGGCCCACGCGGCGGCGGCGATGCCGATGGCGGCCAGCGCGATCGCCCCCGGCTCGGGCACCACGACCACGTTCATCGTGAGCGAGAGATTTCGGGTGTTTGTCGCACCGGAGAGGTCTTGCTGATCGCGGAACTTCAGCGTGTAGGTGCCCGTGTAGCTGCCTTCGGCGAGCCCGCCCGGCGACACCACGGTCGCGAAGAAGCCGTTCGAGCCGCCCGCGGCGAGGTTTGCGAACGACGAGAAGCCCACGCTAAACACATTGTCACCGCTCGCGAATTCCCAATCATAGAAATTCAGCCCGGCCGTCTCGGCGTCGCTGAAACCGAGCGACGCGATATTGAAGATCGAGTACGCCAGCGTGCCGTTGCCGCCGTCGCCGCCCGACCAACTGCCGGCGTCATACGTGCCGAAGTTGAGCGTCTTCGTGGCCGTGTCGGTGGCGGCGAAGCTGGCCAGCGAGTGATTGAGCACG
>Ga0315900_10002346_pt1 | contig 29035 bp, 28 predicted proteins | sample LakEriMetagenome_FD_203521 | JGI IMG/M metagenome (GOLD analysis project Ga0315900, IMG submission 203521) | Freshwater fungal communities from buoy surface, Lake Erie, Ohio, United States - Buoy 12 MA114 | ecosystem: Environmental > Aquatic > Freshwater > Lake > Lake biofilm | place: USA: Lake...
GGGGTGATGCCGTCACTGCTGCCCGATCCCTGAATCAGCAGCACAGATCACTGCTTCTTGATCACTCAGCGATGGGCCATCAGGCGTGCAGTCCTGCGCAGGGGCATCCCGACCCCTGAACGCGTACAGTTTGTTGGACCTGAAGCTATCGCTCCCGAAGCCATGGCTGGTAGTGATCTCGTGAACCAACTGCCCCAGAAGATCCGAGCAATCAGTAATCCACCCCCCGCTTGAGGTCGATGCCGCGCTCGGCGTAGTGCTTGTGGCACACCATCTCGGAGTGCACCGAGGCCAGGTCGAAGTAGGCCGGGCGGTTCTTGCAGCGGCCGGTGAGGATCACCTCGGTTTCGGCGGGCTTGCGCAGCAGGGTCTGCACGATCGGCTCCACCGGCAGCAGCTCCAGGTCCACGGTGGGATTGATCTCATCGAGGATCACCGTTTTGTAGAGCCCGCTCGAGATGGCGGCACGGGCGATCTCCCAGGCCCGCTCGGCTTCCACGTAGTCGATCGGCTGCTGCTGACCTCGCCAGACGATCGCGTCGCGGCCCGAGCGCAGGTGGTCCACCAGGTGGGGATAGCTCTCGCGCAGGGCGGCGATCGCCGCATCCTCGGTGTAGCCGCTGCCGCCCTTGAGCCACTGCAGGATCAGCACCCGGTGGCTCTTGTCCTGGCTGATGCCCCGGCCGATCGCCTGCAGGGCCTTGCCCAGGGCGCTGGTGCTCTTGCCCTTGCCCTCACCCGTGTAGATCTCGATGCCGTCGAGGCCCCGGCTCTGGGACTCCGCCGTGGCTTCGCCGCCGTCGGTGTCGAGGGGCAGGCGGCGATGGGCGCGCATCTCCGAGTGCAGATCGGCCAGCTGGATCAACGGGGCGGGGGCCCCCCGGCCCGTGCAGATCACCTCCATGCCCGCCGGCTTGGCGGCCAGGGTGCGGCACACCTCCTCGCTGTCGAGCAGGCCCAGGTTGAGCACGGGGTTGAGCTCGTCGAGCACCACCACCGAATAGAGATCGGAAGCGATGGCGCCCCGTGCGATATCCCAGCCGCGCTGGGCCTCCTGGCGGTCGAAGCGGGTGGCTTCCTCAGCCGTGAAGAACTCGCCGCGACCGGTGCGCACCTGGTCGATCAGATGGGGGAAACCCTGCTGCAGGGCCTCAATGGCGGCGTCCTCGTCGTAGGCGCGGCCGGGCCCCTTGAGAAAGCGCAGCAGCAGCACCCGGGTGCGCTTGCGTTCGCAGATGCCCAGGCCGATCGTGCGCAGCACCACCCCCAGGGCGGCCTGGCTCTTGCCCTTGCCGTCGCCGTCGTACACGTGCAGCTGGCCATAGGCACGCTCGTCGCTGCCGGCGGCCGTGCGGATGCCGATGCCCCGGCCCGTTCCCCGCTGCGGCGACTGGGTGCTGCTCATGGCCGGATGCTACCGGCGGTGGGGTGCGCCGGATTGCCAGGATCGGGGGGCATCGCCGCCGCCGCGTGGCCTTCACCCTGCTCGAGAGCCTGCCCGCGCCGCTGCAGTCGGCGCTCGCGCGGCTGCGCCTGGCGGTGGCGGGCCATCCCGCCGTGGTGGTGGCCTACTCCGGTGGTGTCGACAGCGCCCTGGTGGCCGCCATCGCCGTGGAGCAGCTGGGGGAGCGGGCCCTGGCCGTCACGGGTGTGTCGCCGGCCCTGGCGTCCCACCTGCGCCTGGAGGCCCGCCAGCAGGCCCGCTGGCTGGGCATCGCCCACCGCGAGGTGGCTACGGCGGAGCTCGACGACCCCGCCTATGCCGCCAACCCCAGCGATCGCTGTTATGCCTGCAAGCGTGAGCTCCATGGTGTGCTGGCGCCGATCGCCGCGGCGGCTGGGGGCGCCAGCGTGCTGGATGGGGTGAACCACGACGACCTGGGCGACCACCGCCCGGGCCTCCGGGCCGCCCGGGAGCATGGGGTGAGCTCGCCCCTGGCGGAGAGCGGCATCAACAAGGACGGCGTGCGCCGGCTCTCGCGGGCGCTGGGACTGCCCTGGTGGGACAAGCCCGCCAATCCCTGCCTGGCCTCGCGCGTGGCCTACGGCGAGCCGATCACGGCCGAGCGCCTGGCCCGGGTGGCGGCGGCGGAAGACTGGCTGCGGCAGCAGGATTTTGTGGAGCTGCGCGTGCGCAGCCATGGCCAGACCGCCCGCATCGAGCTGCCGTCTCACCAGCTCGATCGGGCCCTGGAGCGCTGGCGCGATCCCCACCAGCGCCAGGGGCTGGTGCGCGCCTTCCGGGAGCTGGGCTTCACGGCGGTGGGCCTCGACCTGGAAGGGCTGGTGAGCGGCAAGCTCAACCGCGATCTGGCCTGAAGCCCCCGTCCGCAGGGAGGCCTGGCGGCTGGCGGGTCGTTGCTCAGGCCACCAGCGCCGGTTCCCGTTCGCTGCCGGCGATGGCGGCCGGGGTTTCGCGGCGGAAGCTGGTGAGCTTGTGGCGGGCGGCCGCCAACTCCCTTGCCAGCACATGGCAGGCGCGTTCGGGCATGGTGTGATCCCCGCAGGTGAACACATCCACGGCGGCGTAGCCCGATTCGGGCCAGGTGTGGATGGAGATGTGCGATTCGGCCAGCAGGGCCAGACCCGTGACGCCCTGGGGCTCGAAGCGGTGGGTGATCAGGTTGAGAAGGGTGGCACCAGCCCGTTTCGCTGCGGCGGTGATGGTGTCCCTGAGGAAGGCTTCGTCATCGAGCCGGGCGCTGTCGCAGCCGTAGAGCTCGAGGATGCAGTGCTTGCCCACGGTGTCGCACACCGATTGGGCAGCGATGGAGGGAGGGGGGGATGCGGCTCCGGTCCATCCCGGGTTGGGGTGAAGGCAGGGCAGGGTCTGGGTCATCGAATCCGACCGACGGGCGGCTCACCATAGAGGCCGCACCCCCTCAGGGTGGGATCAGCCGGCCCGCCTGCACGCGCACCACCTGGCTGGCCTGACGCCAGCCCTCGCTGAAGGCCTCCACGTGGGTGGCGCTCACCAGGCACTGATGGCTGGTGCCCACGGCCTCGAGCAGGAGCTGCTGCCGCAGGGGGTCGAGTTCGGCCAGCACGTCATCGAGCAGCAGCAGGGGCGCCTCCCCCACCACCTGGCCCACCAGCTCCAGTTCGGCCAGCTTGAGGGCGATCACCAGGGTGCGCTGCTGGCCGGCGGAGCCGTAGCGCCGCGCCTCCATGCCGGCCAGCAGCAGGACGATCTCATCGCGGTGGGGACCGGCGCCGCATTGGCCCAACCGCAGTTCCTGAGCGCGTTGGGCGCGCAGCTGGGCGGCCAGAGCCGCCCGCCAGGGCTCCTCCCCGTCCTCCTCCTGCCCCTCCAGCAGGGTGCCGCTGCGGTAGCGGAGTTCCAGGCTTTCGGCGCCGCCCCCCAGCTGCCGCTGCCACTGGCGGGCGAGCGGCTCCAGGCGTCGCAGGGCCCTGGCCCGTCGCCGATGCAGCCGGGTGCCCACCAGAGCCATCTGCTGATCGAAGGCATCCAGCAGGGGATCCAGCTGGCCACCCGCCAGGCCGCGGCGCAGCAGCTGGCTGCGCTGGCGCAGCAGGCGGCCATAGCGGCCCAGCAGCTCCGCGTAGAGGGGCTCCAGCTGCAGCACCACCCGATCCAGCCACAGGCGCCGCCCGGCCGGTTCCCCGCGCACCAGCTCCAGATCCAGGGCGCTGAACCCCACGCTGCGCAGGGAGCGGAGCAGATCCAGCTGGCGCTCCAGGGGTTTGCCGTTGCGCTGGGCGCTGCGACCGCCGCTGCGGCGCAGCTCCAGCTGCAGCCGGTCGCCGTGGCCGGTGTGGGCGCGCAGCAGGCCCGCGGGCTCACCCTGGCGGATCAGGTCGCGGTCGGAGGCGGTGCGGTGGGAGCGCAGGCTGCCCAGCAGTTCGGCCGCCTCCAGCAGGTTCGACTTGCCCTCGCCATTGCAGCCCACCACCAGCAGCCGTGGAGCCTCCAGCACCAGCTCCAGCCGTTCGATGTTGCGGAACTGGATCAGCTCGAGGCGTTCCAGCCGGATCGGAGGACCGATGGGATGGGCGGCGGGAAGCGGTTAAGGTAGGAGCTGTGGGGCGTTGACGACTCCGACAACGACCCTCCCGCGGGCCGGCTCGATCAGGGCGGCATTCGCCGATGGGCGCCGATGGGCATGTAGCTCAGTTGGATAGAGCATCAGATTCCGGTTCTGAGTGTCGGGGGTTCGAGTCCCTCCATGCTCGTGTCTTCGCCGAGGCGCTGCCCTCCCGCCGGAACGGGGGGGCTTTTTTGTGCCCAGGCTGACGCGGGGCGGTCGGCGCTGGCTCAGGGCGGCAGCAGGCGTAATCCCATGGCCCGGATGCCGCCGGGATCCACCACGAAGCCATGGTGCTCAAGGGCGGCCAGGGCGCCAGCTGGAGCCGAAAGGGAGACGCTGCAGCCCCCCAGCTCCCGCCGCAGGCGCACCAGGGCCGCCTGCACCAGCGCCAGCATCACCGCCGGCTGCTCAGGATCGCCGGGATCGGCACACAGATCCCAGAGATTGGCGTTGAGAGCCAGGTCACTGGTGATGCGCACAAACCCCACCAGGGATCCGGAGGCGTCGGCCACGCCGAAATGCCAGAGGCTGCATTCCAGCACCCGCAGCCAGCGGGCCGGGCTGCGGGGCCGATCCCCCATCAGGGTCAGCAGGCGGTTGAGCACCTCGGGGGGCGGATGGGGGTCGTCCAGCAGGCGATAGCCCTCCGGGAGCCGGGGGGAAGGGGGCTGGCTGCGGAAGGGGATCAACAGGGAGTCCAGAGCCGGAATCGGTTCAACCGGTGTTGCGCATGCCGGCGGCGATGCCATTGATGGTGAGCAGGGCCCCCCGCAGCAGTTCGCTGCGGCTGTAGTTGCGTCCGTCATCGCCACTGGCGCCGCTCTCACTCATGGGGGGCTGGCGGTTCTGGTCGCGCAGCCGCCGCAACAGGGCCACCTGCAGATAGCCGAGCGGAACGATCGTGCGGTTGCGCAGATCCACCGAGAGCTGCAGGGCCGGGTCCCCGTCCAGCAGGCGCTGGTGGCCCGTCACCGCCAGCACCAGATCGCGGGTGAGGGTGAACTCGGCCGCGATCGTCTGGAAGATCGCCTCGAAGGCCTCGCGGCTTTCACTGCGACCCAGCGACTGGACATAGTGGTGGGCCAGGTCGATGTCCACCTTGGAGAGGGTCATCTCCACCTTGGAGATCAACATGCGGAAGAAAGGCCAGCGCTGGTAGAGCAACTGCAGCAGCTCCAGCTGCTGCAGATCGTGCTCCAGTTCCTCCCGCAGGGCGGCCCCAACCCCGAACCAGCTGGGCAGCAGGAAGCGGCTCTGGGTCCAGCCGAACACCCAGGGGATGGCCCGCAGGCTGGACAGATCCCTGGCCCCGCCCTTGCGGCGGGCGGGGCGACTCGAAATCTGCAGCTTGCTGATTTCCTCGATGGGCGTGCACTGCTGGAAGAACGCCACCAGATCGGGGTTGTCGTGCACCAGGGCGCGGTAGAAGTCTCGGGAGCGGGCCGCCAGCCTGCTGATCAGTTCATTCCAGATGGGCGTGTCATCCGCCGGGGTGCTCACCAGGCTGTTCTGGATCACCGCCGTGGTGACCGTTTCGAGGTTGTAGAGGGCCAGCTCGGGGAGCGCGTACTTGGAGGCCAGCACCTCCCCCTGCTCGGTGATCTTGATGCGGCCGCTGAGGGTGCCGCTGGGCTGGGCCAGGATCGCCTGGTAGGCGGGTCCGCCGCCGCGACCCACGGAGCCGCCGCGCCCGTGGAAGATCCGCAGCGCCACCCCATGGCGGATGGCCAGCCGCTGCAGGGCGATCTGGGCTTTGTGGATCTCCCAGTTGCTGGAAAGAAAGCCGGAATCCTTGTTGCTGTCGGAATAGCCCAGCATCACTTCCTGCAGGGGCTGGTCGGCCTCCGGACCCTGCAGGAGCTGACGGTAAAAATCGTCCCCGAGCAGACGCTCCATCACCGCCGGTGCACCCTGGAGGTCTTCCACGGTTTCGAACAGGGGCACCACCAGCAGGCTGGAGCGCCGGGCCTGGGGGTCCACCAGGCCCGCCTCCTTGGCGAGCAGCAGCACCTCGAGCAGGTCGGACACCGTGTGACTCATCGAGATCACATAGGTACGGCAGATGCGCGAACCGAACTCCTGCTGAAGCCGCTGCAGCATGCGGAACACCGCGAAGGTCTCGGCGGTGGGAGCACTCCAGCTCGCGGCCGGCGGCAGCAGGGGGCGGCGGGTCTGCAGTTCGGTGAACAGCCAGGCCACCTTGCCTTGCTCGTCCATCTCGGCATAGGGCACCGGCAGTTGCAGGTAGCGGCTGAGCTCGTCGATGGCGTCGCTGTGGCGGGTGCTCTCCTGACGGATGTCGAGACTGGCCAGGCAGAAGGTGAAGATGTGCACCTGGCTGATCAGGTGCTGGAGGGCTTCGCAGCTCAGGCCGGTGTTTTCGAGGCTCTCCTGGATCAGTTCCAGATCGCCCCTGAACTCCTCCACCGTGGCGTAGTGAAGGTCCTGGGAAAGGTTGCCGCTGCGGCTGGCGACCGCTGCCGACACCTCACTCGGTGCTTCCCAGCCCGCCTCCGCCAGACTCTGGTTGCGCACCAGGGAGAGCTTCAGCCGCTGCAGCATGTAGCTGAGCTTGAGCCGGTAGGGTTCCAGCCGATAGCGGGCCGCACACTCCTCATAAATCTCGGGAAACCGGAGCCGGTCCATCTCCAGCGACTCCAGCAAGGGCTGGCTCACCTGGCTCCACTGCATGGAGATGCTGAGCTGGTCGCGCAGATTGCCCACGGACCGCTGGTAGCGCTCCAGCATCAGGCGGCGCTGGTAGCAGGCGGTGCGCCAGGTGATCTCCGGTGTCACCGAGGGGTTGCCATCCCGGTCTGAGCCCACCCACGACCCGAAGCTGCAGAAGGCGTCGCGGGGCGGCACCACATCGGGGTAGCTGGAGCCCAGCGCGGCCCGGATCCGCTGGCGCAGATGGGGCATCGCATCGAAGAGCACCTGCTGGAAGTAGTGGAGGGCATAGTCCACCTCGTCGAGCACGGTGGGCTTGAACTGGTGCAGCTCGTCGGTGCGCCACCACAGCCGGATCTCCTCTTCCAGCTGCTGGCGCAGCCGATGATGCTCCGCCGTGTTGATCTGGTTGCCCTCCAGCTCGAGCCTGTGGATCAGAGCGGCCACCCGGCGCTGCTTGTGACGCACCGTGTGCCGCACGATCTCGGTGGGGTGGGCGGTGAACACCAGACGCAGATCGAGGTCGCGCAGGAGGTTCTCGATCTTGCCGGGCGGCACGTTCAGGGCCCGCAGCCGCTCGAAGAGCTGCCGGAACGTGGCGGGATCACTCTGGCTGGCCAGCGGTGGCAGGAAGGGGTCGGTGTGTACCGGCTCGTCACCGGTCCTGAGGCTGTCGAGATAGCTGTCTTCCTCGATGTGTTGCTCAAGGATGTTCACCAACTGGAAATAGAGGGAGAAGGCCCTGGCGGCGGCGATCGCTTCGGCCAGGTCCATCCCGCGGATCAAGCCCACGATGGCGCCCGTGTCGACGGCGCCGTCGCCCTCGCCGGTGGGTTCGCTCAGCTGCTTGAGGCGCAGCAGCCGCTCGGCCTGGCCCGGTGGACATTCGCTGCGCAGCACCTCCTGCCACAGGTCTTCCACCAGCTCGAGGCGCTCCCCCAGCAGGCGCGTGACCCGCTGCGACGGCTCCGGCGGCGGCATGGCCGCAATGGCCAGGCTGCCGAGGGCCGGTGTGGCGGACATGAGCTGCCCCATGGAGGCGTGCCGCGACGCGGAGGAAACCACGATCATCCCAAAGGGGCCGGAGCCGGGTCTGTCGCGAGGGCAGCCGCCAGGGCGGTCTCGTGGCGGGCCAGGTGGGCGGCATCGGACGCCACGATCGCGGCGATGGCTTCCCCGGCGGCGTGGCGTCGCAACCAGCGACTGGCGGTGTTCCCGTCTCGCAGGACGGCGTGCAGGGGCTCAAGGGTGGCAGTGAGGCCGCAATCCTGCGCCAGGGGAGCCATCTCCGCCAGACTGGTGGTGATCCAGGCACGGGCGCTGATCGGCTCGCCGGACCGCCAGTGCCGCAGTTCCGCATCCAGGCTGGTGCGGGCCGCAGCCCGGTCGTTGGCGTCCGCGAGCTCGGCCAGGGCAGGGGCGTCGAGGCGGCTGGCCCGCAGGGGATCCACCCCTGCCGGGTCCCCCAGCAGCTGGTGCAGGCGCAGCTCGGCAAAGGCGGTGATCGCCAGCAGCAGGGCAGGGTCGGCCACCAGGTCGCAGATCCGGATCTCAAGGCGGTTGAGATCGAGCGGGCGGTTGTCGCCGTTGGGGCGAACCGACGTCCAGAGGTGGCGCACGTTCTGCATGGCTCCCACCGCCAGCTGGCTGGCCATCCAGTCGATGTAGTGCTGGTGGCTGAGGAACAGCGGCACGTTGGGCGGGGTGAGCGGGAACTGCAGCCAGCGTTGAGAATGGGCCCCGCACACCAGGCCGTCGAGGAAGGGGGAGCTGGCCGAGAGGGCCAGCAGCAGGGCCCCCTCGCAGCGCAGCAGCCGCAGCCCGGCGAACAGCTGGTCGAGGCTGGCGAATCCGGCCTGGGGTGTCAGTCCCAGGTTGATGTGCACGCTGGCGGTCACCACGCGGGTGCCGTAGGTGCTTTCGATGTAGCCGTGGTAAGGATTGGCGGGGTCCGAGCGCTCGAAGTGCCGGCTGTCGCCGGTGCTGAGGGTGCTGCCGGGAAGCAGGGTGAGGCCCCGCCTGGCGAGCCAGGCCCGCAGTCGCAGGCGGGGCTCGAGCAGCAGCGCCAGCTGCCGCCGGTAGCTGGCATCCGGCGGCGTCACGTACTCGAGGTTGCGCTGGTCGGGTTCGGTGACGAATCCCGCCAGTTCCCGGGCCGCGGCGGCGGCGCAGCCCACCACCGTGCCGTCCGGCAGGCCCGTGTAGATCTCCACCTCGAAACCCTTGAGCAGCAGGGGGGCTGTCATGGCGCCACCCTCACAGCAGGCAGGCCAGGGCCTTGAGCATCCCGCGGGCCTTGTTGAGGGTTTCCTGGTATTCAGCCTCGGGACGCGAATCCGCCACCAGGCCCGCCCCCGCCTGAACCTGCACCCGCCAGCCACCCTCGGCATGGGGCAGAACCACCATCGTGCGGATCGTGATCGCGGTGTTGAGAGCGCCGGTCAAATCGACGGCGCCATAGACGCCTGAGTAGGGGCCCCGGGCATCGGGCTCCAGCGCATGGATCAGCTGCATCGCCCGGATCTTGGGGGCCCCGCTCACGGTGCCGGCGGGAAAGGAGGCCGTCAGCAGATCCCACACGCTGCAGTCCTGCCGGAGCAGTCCCTCCACCTGGCTCACGATGTGCATCACGTGCGAATAGCGCTCGATCACCATCAGATCCCCTACCCGCACCGTTCCCGGTTCGCACACCCTGCCCAGGTCGTTGCGGCCCAGGTCCACCAGCATCACGTGCTCGGCCCGCTCCTTGGGATCGGCCAGCAGGTCGGCTTCCAGGGCCCGATCCTCGGCCTCATCGGCGCCCCGGACTCTGGTGCCGGCGATCGGCCGCAGGGATGCCCGCACGGACCCCTCGGGCGTGGGCTCGGCCTTCACCATCACCTCCGGGCTGGAGCCGATCAGGTGCCAGCCGCCGAAGTTGAAGAACGCCATGTAGGGCGATGGATTCACCATCCGCAGGCTGCGGTAGAGATCGAAGGGCTCCCGCTCCACCCGCGTCTCCAGGCGCTGGCTGAGCACAAGCTGGAACACATCGCCTGCGGCGATGTGTTCGCGGGCGCTGAGCACAGCCGCCTCGAAATCGGCCTGGCTGCGGTTGCTGCGGGGCTTCAGCTGCTCCTCAATCTCCTCCACCGGCGCGTCATGCCAGTCGAGCGGGGTGACTCCCGCCGGCAGCGGTGCGTGCATGCGGGCTTCGAGCGCATCGATCCGGCCCATGGCAGCCCGCCAGCCTCCTTCCGGATCCGCGGCGGCGCTGAGATCGGCGTAGGCCACGGCCGTGATCTGGCGCTTCACCTGGTCGAACACCAGCAGGCTGTCGGCCAGCATCCAGCAACCATCCGGCGGCGCGCCCGGTGCCGGGGCATGCACCGGCACCGTGGGTTCGATCCAGCGGATCAGCTCGTAGCCCCAGAAGCCGAACAGCTGTCCCAGGGCCGGCAGGCCGGGCACGGGAGCGCTGCGCAGCGGCGCCAGGCACTCCCGCAGCAGGGCGAAGGGATCGCCATGGAGGCTGTCGCGCCGGCCATCGCGCCATTCGCGGCTGCTGGTGGCCCCCCTGCAGGTGAGGGTCCAGAGCGGATCGGCGGCCACCAGGCTCCAGCGCCCGACGCGCTCGCCCCCCTCCACCGACTCCAGCAGCACCCCGTGACTGGCGGTGCTGCCCACCTTGAGCCACGTGGTGAGAGGGGTTTCCAGGTCGGCCGGCCAGCGGCGGGCCAGGGGCACAAAGGTGTGACCCGCCGCCACCCGTTCCAGGAAGGCCTGATCGGGCCAGCTCGATCCGCCGGAGCGGCCAGGGCGATCAGGGCAGGGCATCGGGCAACGGGCGGGCAAAAAAAACGGGGCATGAAGCCCCGCCCTCATACGTGCTGGGCTGGAGCACTCAGGAATCGAAGGTGTTCCTGCCGGTGAACTTGATCGCCGAGGGGTTGCCGTTCTGGCCGATGCGGCGGGGGTTGTGGCCCACGATGGGCCGCCCTTCGTTCACCTTTTCGGGGAACACGCCATCCTTGGGATGGAGATATTCCGTGTCACCACCGGGGAAGATGCGGTAGATCTTGTAATCCTCGATCCGTGGCTTGAACTTGGTGCGCAACTGGGTGCCGAGGGCAAGGCATTGTTCCTTGCGGGCGAAATACATGATGTTCTCGCCCTCATTCATCTCGGCAGCGCCGCCGGTGGGCAGTTCAAAGACCTGGGCCTTGGAGCTTGTCCAGGTAATCGCATACTTCTCTTCGGTCTCCGCAGCGTTCAGCAGGCCACCGGTGCTGCCGATGTACTTGGGAAGCTGACCGCTCAGCGCCGTTGCTGTCATGGCTTTTCAGAGAGACGTCCGAGGTGGATGGGTGACGGCGGACCGTTTCGCTCGGAAACTAGCACCGTGTTTTCTGGGTTCCGGGGCCTTGGCGGCAGTCTTCACACCCGTCAACAAACCGGATTCAGCACACGGGAAAAAACACCGTGAGGCCCCCCTCGCCCCGTTCGGTGAGCCGCCCTCCCAGGCGGGCGAACAGCCGCTGGGTGGCCTCACGGCTGAGCTGCAGACTGCCCGTGATGGGATTCCAGCTCAGAACCGGCCCCACCCGCTCCTGGACACCGCCCTCGTCCACACCGCCGCCCGGGGGGAGCTCCGCGCTGCTGGCCAGGTGCAGCTTCACCCGGGCGCCGGCCGGCTGAAGGCTCACCGTCAGGATGGAGCCGGAAGGCAGGCTGCGGCTGAAGCGGTCGACCAGGCCCCCCAGCATCGTTTCCAGGCGCCCCGGGTCGCTCAGCACCGCCGGCAGATCGGCGGCGATCTCCAGCGCCAGCACCAGCCCCCGGCGGGCGAGTTGCCGCTGCCACAGCTCCCGCAGCTGTTCCAGCAGGGCGCTGAGGTCGGTGCGGGCCAGGCTGGCGGGAGAGGTTCCGTTCTCAGGCAATCGCTGCAGCTCCGCCGCCAGGAAGATCAGGCCGAAGCGGTCGATCTGTTCGCTGCACTCCCCATCGATCTGCTCCAGACGCTGCTTCACCACCGCCGGCAGGTCGCCGCGGCGCAGCAGGGAACGGATCAGGGTGCGGATCGTGGCGAGTGGGGTGCGCACCTCATGGGTGAGGGATTCCAGCAGGGTCAGTTCGCTGCTGAGGGCCCGGGCGGAGGGTCCGGCCAGGTCCGCGCCGCCCGGCATCAGGGTCTGCAGCGTCAGGCTCGGGGCCATCGCCGCCAGCCGCTCCGCCAGCCTCGGCCAGAAGCGCTGGGCCAGCTGGTCGTCACTGCGCAGCGGGCCCAGCTCCTGCAGGCTTCGCCGCAACAGCTCAGCCTCGCTGTCGGCCTCGCTGCGCAGCCGGGCATCGAGCAGGCTGAGCACCGCGCTGAGCGCCTGGGGATCGAAGCGCACCACCAGCCGGCGAGCCTCCGGGGCTCCGTCGAGGCAGAGGGCCACCTGCACCACCGGCGTGATCACCACCAGCAGCGGATCGGTGCCGTCAGCCTCCCGCAGGTCGAGGCGCCTGAATCCGCCGGCCAGCTGGGCCCTGCGGCCCTGGCCGGGGAGCAGGGTGCCGCCGGGGGGCAGCAGGGCGGTGAGCTCGGCCGGTGCCCACACCCAGCCCCGCAGCCGCTCCAGCAGCACCGGCTCGTAGAGAGCAGGCAGCGGCGCCGCCAGCCAGACTCCACGCTGCGGGCCCCGGCCTCCACGCCCCTCACCGCTCCCCCGCAGCACCTCGTTCTGCAGGGTGTCGAGCGCCGCCCACCACTGCCGCCGCACCGCGTCGTCGTTGCCGTGGCCGAGCGGGACCCCCTCGGCCAGCAGCCGTCTCAGTTCGGCCAGGCTCGTCGGGTCGGGGCTCACCATGGGGGCTCACTCACCAGGGCTCGGGGATCACCGGGGCTCGAGGATCACCAGGGCCTGCCGCCGCGGCCCCGCCGCGCCACCGAGGCGCACAGGCCCAGGGCGATGAAGTTCACGATCATGGCCGAGCGTCCGTAGCTGAGGAAGGGCAGGGGGATGCCGGTGATCGGTCCGAGGCCGATCGTCATGTTGATGTTCACCACCACCTGGAACATCAGCATGGCGCCGATGCCCACCACCACCAGGGATTCCAGGTCGGTGCGGGCCTGGCCGGCGATCCGCAGCAGCCGCCACATCAGCAGCACGAACCCGCTCACCACCAGCACCGAGCCGATGAAGCCGGTCTCCTCGCCGAGGGCACTGAAGATGAAATCGGTGTGCTGTTCGGGGATGAAGCGCAGTTTGGTGAGCGATCCATGCAGCAGGCCGGTGCCCCACAGCTGGCCGCTGCCGATGCCCACCGTGCTCTGCAGCAGGTGGTAGCCCCCGCCCAGCGGATCCTGGGCCGGGTCGAGAAACATGGTGAGGCGGGCCCGCTGATGGGGCCTCAGCCCATGCTCCCAGAGCCAGGGGGTGATCAGCGCCGCCAGCCCCTGCACACCAACCGTGACAGCCGCCGCGGTTCGCTTCCAGGGCAGCGTCCGCCAGGCCAGCCAGCCCATCAGAGGGATCCAGCCGATCAGGGTCCAGGCCCAGGTGCCGGCCGCGATCGCGCTCACCAGGGGGGCAAGCAGCAGCACCACCCAGGTTCCAGGCATTCCGCTCCAGAAGAGCATGGCGAGAAGCACGGCGCCGAACACCAGGGAGCTGCCCAGGTCGGGCTGGATGAATACCAGGAACCACGGCAGGGCGATCATCGCCACCGGGCGCAGCAGATCCACGGGCCGCTCCACGGGATGGCGGCTGAGCACCCGGGCGAGCAGCAGGATCGCCGCCACCTTCGCGAACTCGGAGGGTTGCACGTAGAAGCCGCCGATGTTGATCCAGCTCTGGGCGCCGAGAGCGCTCACGCCGATGATCCGCACCGCGATCAGGCTGGCCACCATCAGGCCGTAGATCGGCCATTGCCAGCGCAGGATCCGCCCCATCGGGACGCGGGCCAGCACCAGGGCGATGGCCATGCCCACCGCCGCCGTGATCCAGTGCTGATACCACTCGGTGGTGGGCGCCTCCCGCTGGGTGCTGGCGATGAGGCCGCCGGCCAGCAGGATCAGGGCCCAGGGCACTCCCCACAGGATCCAGTCCACCCTGGCCAGGACACCCGGGCGGCCGCCACGGAACGCGAACGGGCCGGCACGGCCTCGGGACAGGCCGAGCATCCGTTCAGGCCGGCACCGGCAGGCACGTCGCGATGCGCTCGGCCAGGGCCAGAAAGGCCTGGGCCGTGGCGGTGCCAGGCGCGGAGAGCACCACCGGACACCCCTGGTCGCCGCCCTCGCGAACGGGCATCTCCAGCGGCAGTTCCGCCAGCAGGGGCACGGCCGCCTCCGCCGCCAGCCTGGCGCCGCCGCCGCTGCCGAAGATCGCGTAGCTCTTCTCGGGGGCGTCGGGGGGGATGAACGCACTCATGTTCTCCACCACACCGAGCACGGTCACCCCCATCTGCAGGAACATCGCCAGGCCGCGGCGCGCATCGGCCAGCGACACCTCCTGGGGGGTGGTCACCACGATCACCCCGGCCATGGGTACGGCCTGGGCCAGGCTCAGCTGGGCGTCGCCGGTGCCGGGCGGCAGGTCCACCACGAGCACGTCACGCTCGCCCCAGTCCACCTGATAAAGAAACTGGCGGATGATGCCGTTCAGCATCGGGCCACGCCAGATCACCGGCTGGTTCTCGGCGATCAGCAACCCCATCGACACCATGGCGATGCCACAGCTCTCGATCGGGGTGAGCACCTGGGTGGCGCCTTCGCCACGCACTTCAGGGGTGCGATCGGCCACCCCCAGCATCGTGGGCGCGTTGGGTCCGTAGATGTCGGCATCGAGCAGGCCGACGCGCCGACCCCGCTCCGCGAGCGCGCAGGCCAGGTTCACGGCCACCGTGCTCTTGCCCACGCCCCCCTTGCCGCTGCTCACGGCGATCACCTGCCTCACGCCGGGGATCGGCTGGCGTTCGGGCAGCTGACCGTGCCCGCCGCCGTGCCCGGCCGCACCGATCGAGGCCCCCTGGTGACCTCCGGCAGCCGGTGGGGCCAGCTCGATCTGCACGTCGCGGATGCCCTCCAGAGCCAGCAGGGCGGCGCGGGCCTCGGCCGCGATCCGGTCGCGCTGGCTCTGGGCGAAGCCGGGCAGCGCCAGCCGGAACAGCGCCCGATCCTGCTGGAGCCGGGGGGCGCTGATCCAGCCCAGTTCCAGGAGGGAGCGTCCGCTGCCGGCGTCCTTGATCGGCCGGAGCACCTCCAGCAGCTGGTCAGGGGAAGCCTGCTGCGGCACGGAGGTCGGAGAGCGGACAGGGATCGATCCTAGGGAGGGAGGGGGTGGCACAGCCCATGCGGCCCGGCTGATGCCGGTCACAAACACTGTCGAGCCCTTGTGCCCGGGCTGGCCGGGCTGAAAAGGTGGATTGGTTACTCGCACCTGTTCGGGTGCTGTGCCGCATGGTGAAGAGCCAGCGCCCGGGCATCCAGCCCACCTCTCCCCCGGCCCCGGCCGTTGCCCCGGCAGGCACGTTCCCGGTCGCTGGTGGCCCGGTCTCGGTAGCGGCAGCGTCGCCGCAGGATCCGGCGACGCTGCCGCTGGAGGCTCCACCGCCCGATTCGCGCACCCGGGCCAGGAACCTGTTGATCGGCCTGCAGGACAGCATCTGCGCCGGTCTGGAGAGGCTGGATGGAACGGGGCGGTTCGAGGAGGAGAGCTGGCAGCGTCCCGAAGGCGGGGGCGGCCGGTCGAGGGTGATGAAGCAGGGGAGCGTGTTCGAGCAGGGGGGGGTGAACTTCTCCGAGGTGGAGGGCACCGAACTGCCGCCTTCGATCCTGTCCCAGCGGCCCGAGGCCAAAGGCCATCCCTGGTTCGCCACCGGCACCTCGATGGTGCTGCACCCGAACAATCCCTACATTCCCACCGTTCACCTCAACTACCGCTATTTCGAGGCGGGGCCGGTGTGGTGGTTCGGGGGCGGCGCCGATCTCACCCCCTACTACCCCTTCCTCGACGACGCCAGGCACTTTCACCGCACCCTCAAGGCTGCCTGTGACAGCGTCGATCCGGCCTACTACCCGGTGTTCAAACCCTGGTGTGATGAGTATTTCTTCCTCCGGCACCGGGGCGAGACCCGCGGCGTCGGCGGCATTTTCTACGACTATCAGGGTCCGGGTGGGGTGCTCTACAAGGGCCAGAACCCGGAGGGAGCGGCCGCGGCCGTGAGCCAGCGACTGGGCCCGCTGCAGCAGAACTGGGAGCAGCTCTTCCAGCTGGCCGGAGCCTGCGGCCAGGCCTTCCTGCCCAGCTACGTGCCGATCGCGGAGAAGCGCCGCTCGATCCCCTTCGGCCCGCGCGAGCGCGACTTCCAGCTCTACCGCCGAGGGCGTTATGTGGAGTTCAACCTGGTGTTCGACCGGGGCACGATCTTCGGCCTGCAGACCAATGGCCGCACCGAATCGATCCTCATGTCCCTGCCGCCCCTGGTGCGCTGGGACTACGGCTACACGCCCGAGCCGGGCAGCCGGGAAGCCCTGCTCACCAGCCTGTTCACCCGTCCCCAGAACTGGTTGGAGGATGCGGGCCTCGATGCCCTCTGTGCGCCCCATCGGGCGGTGTACTGAAGGCCACCACCCGCTCCACCCCCACCACCTCCTCTGTCCTCCTCCTGCTCTCTGCTCCGCCTGCGCACCCCTGCCAGGACCTTGTCTCACGCGCGCTCCGTTCTCGCACTCCTCCCCCGACGCTCCGTCCTGGAACGGACTCAGGGGGCGGCTGGGGCAGCGGCGGCTGGGGAGTTGGCCACTGCCGATGCGGTGGCGGCGGTGGCGGTGGACGCGGCGATGGGCTCGGGCGGCGGCTCCAGGCCCCGGGCCAGGGCCTGCACCACCCGCTCGGCGATGGCGCTGAGGGCCAGGTCGCGGCTGCCTGGATCCCGCAGGCTCCGCTCCAGGGTTCCCTCCAACTTGCCGATCTCCAGGATGGCCACCCCCCGCCGCGGCGCTCCGAGGCCCTCGCGGAACAGAAGCGGATAGTTGCCGAACTCCCGGGCCAGGCTCTCGTCGATCCGCGACGGCGCCTGCTGCAGGGGGGCGATCAGGCCGGAACCCACGCCGTCGGGACCATAGGCGTCGTAGTGGATCTCCAGGGCATAGCCGCCAGCGGCCACATGGTTGCGGCCCACGCTCCAGGTGGTGCGCGGGTCGTCACCACTGGCGATGCTGCGCACGCCGGGGTCGTAGGTGCGGATGCGCAGTCCCCGCTCCCGGCCCAGCCGCGCGATCGCCTCCACCGTGAGCAGGTTCCAGTGCAGCTCGTCGGTGATCCCAGGCTGCATCGGCCGCGCCCCGAAGCGCGCCACCGCCTCGCCGCGGGTGCCGGCCCCGGCGATGCCCTGGGAGTCAGCATGGCCCGCCATCACGAGGATCTCCGTGTCGGCGGGCAGAAACCTGCTGCCCACCCAATCGCGGGCGAGGCGGCTGCGGGGCCCGGTGAGTGGATCCCAGCTGGAGGGCGCTGGCGCCTGGGCCGCGGCGGGAGCGATCAGGGCGCCGCTGAGCAGGAGCATCACCAGGGCGGAGAGGCGCGCGGGCATGGCGGTCAGATCGAGGAGCTGAGCAGCGAGCCGTCGCTGAACAGTCCGAGCTTGCCACCCATCTCCACTTCGAGGGCGATCAGCTCGTCCCGGTGGGCCCGCAGCCGCAGCTCACTGCCGGTGGCGGTGTCGTGGCTGAGAAGGCGCAGCTCCAGCTGCTCGCAGCGCCGGGCCCGTTTGCGGTAGAGCAGGCCCGCCAACGGGCCCAGCAGGGCCAGCAGCAGGGGCCACCAGCCAAGGGTGGGCAGCAGCTGGCGCAGCACCAGCCCGAGACAGGAAGCCCCCAGGGCCCCAAGCAGGGAAAGAAGCAGGGCCAGGGTGGGGCTGGCCGCCACCTCGGCCTGGAACAGCAGGTGGCGGCGCCGGGGATCGCTGGCCTCGGGCACGGCCTGCCAACCGCGCCGCTCCAGCCACTCGCTCAGCCCCGCCAGCACCTCCAGGGGCGGGCGGGAGGAGCGCACGTCCACCACGGTGGTGCGGTCCTTGCTGGCGGCCCGCAGGAAGAACACCAGGCCGACGGCCAGCAGCAGGGTGAGCAGCAGCGTGGAGCCGGTGGTGGCCATCGGGGAGCGATGCGGTGGAGAACCCTGCCGGGCTCATTGTGCTGGGCCGTGAGGGCGGCTGCGGTTCAACATGGGGCCAGTCGCGCTCGCCCATGGCCGCCACCCCCACCAGCAACCTGCCCGCTCCGGCCCGCTTCGCCGTGTTCGACGGCGACCTCGATGAGGAGTGGGCGGCCCTCTACGCCGGGGTCCGGGCCCTGGCGGTGGATACCGAGGCCATGGGGCTGATCCACGGCCGCGACCGGCTCTGTCTGGTGCAGCTCTGTGATGACCACGACAACGTGTGCTGCATCCGCCTGAGCCGGGGCCAGGCCGAGGCCCCCCGGCTCAGGGGCCTGATGGAGAGCCCGGCGATCGAGAAGGTGTTTCACTTCGCCCGGTTCGATGTGGCCGCCCTGGCCGAGAATCTGGCCATCACGGTGCAGCCGCTTTTCTGCACCAAGGTGGCCAGCCGTCTGGCGCGCACCTACAGCCCCCGCCACGGTCTCAAGGAGGTGGTGCAGGAGCTGGTGGGTGTCGAGCTCGACAAGCAGGCCCAGAGTTCCGACTGGGGCCGGGTGGAGGATCTCAGCGACGCCCAGCTCGCCTATGCAGCCGGCGACGTTCGCTATCTGCTGCCCGTGCGCGACCACCTGGAGGCCATGCTGCGGCGGGAGCAGCGCTGGGATCTGGCCCAGCGCTGCTTCACCTGCGTCCCGGTGATGGCCGACCTGGATCGCCTGCGCTTCCATCTGCTGTTCGAGCACTCCACCGGCGGCAACCGCTGACGGGGGAATGCCTCAGTCTTCGGTCATGAAGTAGTGATCATTGCCCACCGTGCCCAGCTGTGCGGTGAGCCTGGCGTGGGCATCGATGCCGCTCGAGAGGGCCTCCGCGAGCAGTTGCTCGGCGAGGGCGAGCTTGCCGGCCCCATCGCGCACGCCGGACTGGGCCGCCCGCACGTCCACCTTGCGGCGGGCGGAGGCCAGGCTCAGGCCCAGCTGGCTCGCCAGCCGTGCGCAGGCGGCGTTGTAGGCCCTGTCGGGAATGGCTGGCATCAGGGATCCTGGCGGGTGGGGCCAGCCGCATCATCCCAGCAGCCGCGTCGCCACCAGCGCCGCGAGGCGGTCGCTGCCGCCGGCGGGGCCCATGCGCAGGCGGCCGATGGCCCCCAGCCGCTGGCGCAGGGCCGGTTCGCGCAGCAGCACGGCCAGCCGCTCGGCGGCCTGGAGCGGCGTGCGGCAGGGCAGCACCGCGCCCCCCAGCAGCCGGCTCTGGCGCCGTGCGAATCCCGGCTTGAACTGGGGGCCGGGCCCGGGGATCGACAGGGCCGGGATTCCCAGGCCCACCAGTTGTTCGGTGGCCGTGCCGGCCGTGGCCAGGCCCGCGTCGGCCGATGGGGCCCAGCTGCTGAACCGGCCCGGTCCCACCAGCAGCCGCAGCCGGCCCCGCTGCCAGCGCGCGATCGACTCGCCGTTGTCCGGCAGCGGCATGGGGGAGCCGCTGGGGGCGGGATCGGGCGCGAAGCCCAGCGCCGCCAGCAGCGGTGCCAGCTCCGTCGGAGCGGGGCGGGCGCCGGTGGCGAGCAGGCCGGTCACCGGACCGGAGTGCTGATCCGCCAGGGCGAGCAGGCTCTCGAGCAGGCGGCGGGCATTGGCCAGGGCCTCCGGCATCCGACTGCCGGGCAGGAGCAGCAGACGCACGCCGCCGCCCTCGCTTTCCAGTCCCGGGGTGCCATGGCCCATCGGGAACCCATCCATCATCGGGTTGCCCGGGGCGAGGGCATCCACCCCATGGCCCCGCAGCCCCCGGGCCGTGAGCCGGTCGCGCACGGCCACGAGGCGGCAGCGCGGCCGGGCCATCAGGGCCCACTCCCACGGATCCCACTCGCTGCCCTTGGAGCGATGGTATGCGTCGGAGAGCCGGTCGCAGCCCCGGGCCGGCCAGCCGGCCGGAGCCGGCGATGCCCAGGTGAAATCGCTCTTGGGCGTGCCGATGAACCCGTAGCGACCTCCCGCAGCCCAGGCCAGCAGCAGCGGCAGCAGATCCCCCACCGCCAGCACGGGATCGCCGCGGCGCCCCCAGGCCCGCACCAGCCTCCACTGGCGCCAGCTCAGGCCCAGCACCCCGGCCGCCAGGTCGCGCAGCAGCCCCCGCAGGCTCTGGTTGCTGAAGCCGCCGCTGGGCAGCACCTGGCGGGGGCCGAGCCGTCGCAGGCGGCCTGCTGCCTCGTCGCGGGCGAATATGCCGCCATCGCCCACCAGAGGCAGCACGCCGATCTCCAGCCCGGGCATCCGGGCGAGCAGGGCCTGAATCACCCGCAGGGCAATGAGATCTTCACCATGGCCGTTGCTCAGAACCAGCAACCGATGCGCCATGCCATGGCTGATACGATCCGACCACGGGAGTTTGCTCCCCCGTGGCGGCATGGCCAAGTGGTAAGGCAGAGGATTGCAAATCCTTTACCCCCAGTTCGAATCTGGGTGCCGCCTCTTCTCTCACCGGTTCCCTCAGCCGGCGTTCGCCGCGGCCGCCCGTCGTGGCCTCCCGTCTCCGCTCCGAGCGCCCGGCACCCCCCCGGCCGGGCAACGCGCTTCCCTGGCGGCGCCCACGGGGACGGCCATGGATTCGGGCCGCAGCCCACGATTCCCGATCGGGCAACCGGGCCCCGGCGGCTTCAGGGCCAGACGCTTCAGCGCCAGACGCGCCCGCTGGCGGGTTGGCTGGACGGAAAGAAGCCCTCGGCCAGCCAGCGCTCGCCGTCCTGGGCGGTGGCCTCGCAGCGCGCCCCGGCCGCCTCGATGTGGCACCGGCCGCGTGCCAGCAGCGCGCGCGGCAGCGTGGCGGCCAGGCCCAGCCTGGTGAACCGGCCGCTGGCGATGGCGTTCACCCGCAGTTCCACCGGAAAGCGGGGTTGGCAGCGACCGTCCTTCCGGCAGGCCATCGGCGCACTGGTGCTGGAGAGGATTCCGGCGAACACCAGGTCTTCGCCGCCGCTGCGCCCCGCGCCGGGAAGCACGCTGAAGCGAACGCTGAGCACGCGTTCCTGGGCCTGGTCGATGCGCAGCCGGCCGCAGGAGCGGACTTCGCCCCCGGCTGCGGGGATGGTGAGGCTGCAGCGCACCAGGGTTTCGCTGAACCGGCCGAAGTCGCCTGGGCCCTGGTCTGCGCGCCCCTGGCCGGGAGCCGCGCACAGGACAAGTGCCAGGCCGAGAAGCAGAGCTCTGGGGCCGGATGGCGCCCGCGGCGCGCAGCGAACCATGATCAGTAGCCGGAATCGGCCACGCAGAACCCCTGGCAGCTGATGCCGTTGCTGGCCGTGCGGCCGCAGTGACGACAGAGGATCGACTCCGGCTCGGCGCCGGCGGCGTCGGCCGGCATTCCGGGCAGCGGCACGGCGCTGCCGGAACCGCTGCGGGTGCTGGCGAGGTCTGGGGCGGGCGAGGCCGTGGTGGCGGTGCCTGGGGGGCGCATCCTGGAAGGCTGGGCAGCAGGCGCTGGGTGGGAGCACCAACACGATGACGCATCCAGGGATCGGCGTGGGCACCTGGGCCTGGGGCAACCAGTTCCTGTGGGGCTATGCCCCAGGCCAGGACGGGGAGATCGAGAGCACCTTCCGGGCAGCGGTGGCGGGGGGGCTGCGCCTCTTCGACACCGCCGATTCCTACGGAACGGGCCGGTTCCAAGGCCGCAGCGAATCCCTGCTTGGGCAGTTCGCGGCCGCCTTGCCCGCCGCCGACCGCCACCGTCTCTGTGTGGCCACCAAGCTGGCGCCCTTCCCCTGGAGGCTGGGTCGGGGTGGCTTGCGGCGGGCCTTCGCCGCCTCGCGCCGGCGCCTCGGCGGTCGCATCGACCGGGTGCAGCTGCACTGGAGCACCGCCCGCTATGCCCCCTGGCAGGAGCAACCCCTGCTCGACGGCCTGGCCGACCTGGTGGCAGGGGGGGAGGTGGCCGAGCTGGGTGTGTCGAACATGGGGCCGCGGCGGTTGCGCCGCGTACACGCCGATCTGGCCCGTCGGGGCATCCGACTGGCCAGCCTGCAGGTGCAGCTCTCCCTGCTGGCTCCCGAGCCGATCCGCCCTGGCGACATCGTCGAAACCTGCCGGGAGCTGGGCGTGGAGCTGCTGGCCTACAGCCCCCTGGCCCTCGGGCTGCTGGCGCGCCCGCCCGGGGATGGCCGCACGGGCCTCACCGGCCCGCGGCGCCTGCTGTTTGCGCGACTGGGGCCGGGTGTGAGCCCCCTGCTGGCTGCGATGGCGGCGATCGCCACCGCCCACGGGGCGTCCCTGGCGGCGGTGGCCCTCAACTGGTGCCGCGCCCACGGAGCCATGCCGATCGTCGGTCTGCGCAGGCCAGCCCAGGCGGCCGCGGCGGTCGCGGCCCTCGCCTGGCAGCTCAGCGACGCCGAGCGCAGGGAACTCGACCGGCTGGCCCGGGCCCTTCCGGCGGGAATGCCTGCCAATCCGTTTCAGAGCGACTGACGATCCGCCGCCGCCCGCCTCAGCCGGCCTGAATCAGGGGTTCGGGGGTGAGCACCACCGGCATGGCCCGGGGGCGCGGGGTGTCGGCGTCGCCGGGCGGTTCCGCCGCCGCCGCCGCCTCGGCCGCGGCCTCGGGCCCACAGGTGGCCAGGGCCTCCTGCAGCAGGGAGTCGAAGGTGGCGGCGGGCAGCCGCTGGCGGGCCAGTTGCAGAAAGGCCCGGGCCAGCGACTCGCCGGCAGACGCCCTGGAGCTGGGGTTGTGGTGTCTGAGGCTGTGTTCCTGCTCGATGGCCCGCAGGAACCGTTCGGTCACGTCTCGCTTGGTGGCGGCCCGGATGCGGATGTCGCGCTCGGCCTGGGTGAGGAAGTTCAGCCCGTCCAGTTCCTCCAGCCGGCGGTTCAGGCTCTCCAGCACCGAGCGAGCTTCCTGCGCGACATGGGCGAGATGGCCATCGGAGAGGCGGGGCAGATCGGCCACATACAGCTTGCCGTGGTCGCGCAGGGCCAGGAAGGTGGAGCGCAGACCGCGGGGGCCCTGGGGGGGGGAGGGATTCTGGGGACGCTGGGGGCGCACCGGCGCCACCGGACCTGCGGAACTGCGGCGGCGGGTCAAGCGAGCGCCGGCAGCCGCGGAGGTGGTGGCCCGCCGCACCGGGCCGGCGGCTCCACCCATGGGGACGGGGGGCTCCTCTGAAGAGTTGTCTGATTGCCTGCCCGCTTGCATCACGGAACTCTCCTCTGACTCACTGGTTATCGGCACGTCGCCGTTCTTCTCGATGGCCGGCTCTCGATCCCGGCTTTTCCAGCCCGGCACCTGAAGCCCCGGTTGACCTTAACGGCCGTGCAGGCCGCAGGCTGGGGGGAGGACCGACCTGCCTGCAGCCCGGCGGAGGCCGGAGGCTCTGCCGTTCACAGCGGCAGACCTGCCAGGGGCAGGCCCGCCGGTGGGGGTCCAGCGGCCACCTCGCCAAGGCGCCAGCTGGGGTAGCCGGCCGCCGCGCTCGCGGCCGTGGCCGCCGCCACGGCCTCCGGGGGCAGCACCACACAGAAGCCAACGCCGAGGTTGAATGTGTTCCAGAGGTCGGCTTCGGGCACCGCGCCGGCCTCCTGCAGCCAGCGGAACAGGGCCGGTCGCTGCCAGCTGCCCGGATCGACCACGGCATGGCAGCCCTCAGGCAGGCAGCGGGGCAGGTTTTCCGGCAGACCGCCGCCGGTGATGTGGGCCATGCCGTGCACGGGAACAGCCGCCCGCTTCAGGGCCTGAACGAGTGCCCCATACAGCCGCGTCGGCGCCAGCAGCCTGTCGATCAGGGACGCGCCGCCCTCCCCGGGCAGGGGAGTGGCGTCGTCGACATGCCGGGCCTCGAGAATCCGCCGCACCAGACTGAAGCCGTTGCTGTGAACACCGCTGCTGGCGATGGCCAGGATCTGGTCGCCGGCGCGCACCGCACGCCCGTCGATCCGTTCGTCCGCCTCCACCACCGCCACGCAGAAGCCCGCCAGGTCGTAGCGCCCGGGGGCGTAGAACCCCGGCATCTCGGCGGTTTCGCCGCCGAGGAGGGCACAGCCGCTCTGGCGGCATCCATCGGCGATCCCCTCCACCACCGCCGCCATGGCCTCGGCGCTGAGCTTGCCCGTGGCGATGTAGTCCAGGAAGAACAGCGGTTCGCCACCGGTGGTGATCACGTCGTTGACGCACATGGCCACAAGGTCGATGCCCACACCGTGGTGCCGCCCATGGATCTGGGCCAGTTCGAGCTTGGTGCCCACCCCATCGGTTCCCGCCACCAGCAGGGGTGCCTTCAGCCCGGCCGGCAGCCGGCACAGTCCACCGAAGCCCCCCAGGCCCCCCACCACCTCGGGCCGCCGCGTCGACTCCACGCTGGTGCGGATCCGCTCCACGAAGGCCCGGCCGGCCACCACGTCCACCCCTGCGCTCCGGTAGTCCACGCTTTCTCCCAGCACCTGCCGTCCTGGATCCTCCGATGGCGCCGGTCGGCGAACGGCGGCCGCGCTGCCGACCGGGAGGGCTGATCGGGGTCGATCCGGCAGCTGGCACCGGTTTGGATCAGCGTGGCTGATCTGTCTGATTGGTTTTCCTGATCGTTGATGACGGCGTCGGCAGGGGGTGAGCCCAGGCGGGGCCTGGTTTCGATCGGGAAATCATGAATTCTGATCCATGCCGCGCTGTCAGTGGCTCAACCAAGTTTTCTGGTTCTTGCACGTAGTTTCACGGCGTCGTTCACCCCCGTTAAGAACTCCACTGGCGAATTCGCTGTTTCTGGATGATCCACGCCTGGCGTGAACCCCTTTCCCAACAGCAATCCAACGCACGTGAACCACTTACTGGCTTGTGGTTGCCCTCGCGGCGAGTTCTGTCCGTTATGCGCCCACTCTTCCCTCTCGGCAGCCTCCTGCTCCTGCTCTCCGGCAGCGCTGTGGCCCCTGCCATCCAGGTCGCCGCCAAGGCCACCACTCTTTTTTCCGCAGAATCGTCCCTCGACGGCCACCAGGCCGGCAGCGCCATCGAGGTTGCCATTCGAGAGGCTGAGGGACTTGCTCCGGTTTCTGCCCCCCCCCTCGAGCCCGTTCTGCCCCAACCCACCGCGCCCGTTCCCGTCCAGCCCCGGGTGGTGGCGGTGTCGAAGGGACAGGCCAGTTGGTATGGCCCCGGCTTCTTCGGCAATCGCACGGCGAATGGCGAGGTGTTCCGTCCTGGCAGTCTCACGGCGGCCCACCGCACCCTCCCCTTCGGCACCAGGGTGCGCGTAACCAACCTCTGGAATGGCCGTGCCGCCGTTGTGCGCATCAATGACCGTGGCCCCTTCCACGGCAACCGCATCATCGATCTTGCCCATGGCGCCGCCGGTGAGCTCGGTCTGATCTCCAGCGGTGTTGCCAAGGTGAAGCTCGAAGTGCTCCGCTGAGTCCGCGGCGAAGCCGACGTGCCCCCTCCACCGAATGCTGGTCGGGGCCAGGCCTCTGGGAGCATGCCGGCATGCAGACGATCACCTCGGCCGCAGCCCTCAGCCAGTGGCGTCGGCGCTGCCGCCGCCCGGTCCACTTCGTTCCCACGATGGGTGGTCTTCACCACGGCCATCGCCAGCTGATCGAGAGAGCGTCGCGGCCGCTGGCAGGGCTGGCGCCCGAGGTGGTGGTGAGCGTGTTTCTCAACCCCCTGCAGTTCGGGCCAGCGGAGGATCTCTCGCGCTACCCGCGCGATCTGCCTGCCGATGCGTCCCTGGTCCGGGCGGCCGGTGCCTCCGTGCTGTTCGCGCCCGCGGTTGAGGAGGTGTACCCCGGCGGTGAGGCGGAAACCTTTGCCCTGCGGGTTCCCGCCAGCCTCACGAGCGTGATGTGCGGGCGCTGCCGACCGGGCCACTTCGACGGTGTGGCCACGGTGGTGGCCCGGCTGCTGGGCCTGGTGCGCCCCGATCGCCTCTGGCTCGGGGAAAAGGATTGGCAGCAGCTGGTGATCGTGCGCCGCCTGGTGGAAGCCCTGGGCCTGCCCACGATCGTGGAGGGCATGGCCACCGTGCGCGATCCGGATGGCCTTGCCGCCAGCTCCCGCAATCGCTATCTCAGTGCGGCCCAGCGCCGGCAGGCCCTCTCCCTGCCCCGGGCGCTGGCCGCGGCGGGGGCGATGCTCCGAGCCGCCGAGCCTGTCGCGGCGGCGCTCGCCGCGGTGCGGCAGACCCTGGAAGCTGCGGGCACCACAGTGGAGTACGTGGAGGTGGTGGAGGCCCGTACGCTTGATCCCGGGCCTGGCCCTCAGGCCCTTGCCCTGCTGGCTGCCGCCGTGCGCTGCGGCCCGGCCCGCCTGATCGATCACATCTTCCTGATGTCCCGCGCCCCGATCGTTGCCATCGACGGCCCCGCCGGGGCGGGCAAGAGCACCGTGACCCGTGCCTTCGCCACCAGGCTGGGCCTGATCCATCTCGACACGGGTGCCATGTACAGGGCCGTCACCTGGTGGGTGCAGCGTGCCGGTGTCGATCCCGCCCAGGCGGCGGCGGTGGCCCCTCTGCTGGAGGGTCTGGAACTGGAGCTCACGGCCGGCAGCGGCGGCGAGCTGCGGGTGCGGGTGAATGGCCACACCGTCACCGAGGCCATCCGCAGCCCGGAGGTGACGGCACAGGTGTCCCAGGTGGCGGCCCATCGCTGCGTGCGCGAGGCGCTCACCCGTCAGCAGCAGGCGATCGGGATGCGGGGTGGGCTGGTGGCCGAGGGGCGCGACATCGGCACGGCGGTGTTTCCTGACGCCGAGCTGAAGGTGTTCCTCACCGCCAGCGTGGCCGAGCGGGCCCGGCGGCGGGCCCGGGATCTGGAGCGGCGTGGTTTTGCGGTGCCGCCGCTGGAGGAACTGGCGGCCCAGATCGCCGAGCGCGACCATCTCGATTCCAGCCGGGAGGAGGCCCCCCTGCGCGTTGCCGCGGATGCGGTGGAACTGCTCACCGACGGCATGGCCATCGACGGGGTGGTTCAGGCGCTGGTGGACCTGTTCCGCAGCCGGATTCCCGAGGAGGCCTGGCCAGGCTCCGCCGACGGTTAGCGCAACGCCTCCAGCAGCCCAGCGCAGGCATCCTCCAGCAGGTCGAGCACCCGCTCGAAGCCCTCCGGGCCGCCGTAGTAGGGGTCGGGAACCTCGCTTGCGCGCAGACGCCGGCAGTAGCGCACCAGGGGCTCGATGCCGGCGTGTCCGCTGCCCAGCGAACGGGCCATGGCGGTGACGGCGGCCAGGTTGGCGTCATCCATCGTGAGGATGTGATCGAAGCGACCCAGGTCGGCGGCAACCAGCTGGCGGGCCCGACTGGGCAGATGGATGCCGCGCCGTTCCGCCGCTGCCCGCATGCGCCGGTCCGCGGGCTGCCCCGCATGCCAGCCTCCCGTGCCGGCCGAATCCACCGTGAATCCCTCGGCAAGCCCCTCCTGCTCGAGCAGATGCAGGAACACCCCTTCGGCCGCCGGTGAGCGGCAGATGTTGCCCAGGCAGACGAACAGCACCCTGGTGGTTGCCGGCATCAGATCTCCAGACGCTCCATCGCCAGCCTGGCGCGCAGCCGCACCACCAGCACCTCCTCCAGGGCCGGCTGGGCGAGCGCCTCCAGGCCGCCCTGCAGTGCCGGGTGGTGGGCCTGCTCCGCGTTGAGGAGCTGCCGGCCCAGACCTTCCAGGCCCATGGCCACGGCGTAGCGCACCACCCATTCCCCATCGCTCACGGCGGCGAGCAGAGCCCCCAGGCAACGCTCCCTCACGGCCCGCCGATGGGGGGGCTCCAGCCGATCGAGCCGCAGATGCCCCAGTCCCTTCGCGGCGGCACGGCGCACACTGGCGGCCACGTCACTGCCGAGCGCATCCTCCAGCAGGTCCAGGCCGCGCACGTCACCGATCCCGGCCAGAGCCCGCACGGCCCAGGCACGGGCGCCGTAGTTCTGGGGATCCAGGCACAGAAGGGCCGGAACGGCCGCAGGGCCCAGTCTGATCAGACCCTCAACCGCGGCCACGGCGGCGCCGGGGTTGTTGAAGCCCAGCACCTGCACGAGCGCAGCGGCGGCGGCGGGATCGTCCTGGTCGGCCAGGTTGCGCGTGGCCGCCAGCAGCGAATCGGCGCTGTCGGCCCGCTGCAGGTTCTCGATCAGGGCGGCGGTATCCATCTTCCGCTCACAGCAGGGTGTCCATGCAGGCGAGCAGGGCTTCCTCGCCCGGCTCGCCCCGCCCCTGTTCCACCAGCCCCCGCAGGGCGATCAGCTTGAGGCTGTTTTCGGCGAGGGTGCGCTCGATCGCGCCGAGGGCCGGTCGCCAGCCAGCACCGCCCAGATCCATCAGGGCCGCGCGGCGCACCTGCAGCTGGGGATGCTCCAGCAGCTCCAGCAGCACGGCGGCCCATCGCGCATCGCCACTGAGCTGCAGCAGGCTGCGGGCGGCGGCACTGCGGATCAGCGGCCGCTCGTGTCCCAGGAACGGCTCCACCACCTGCAGCACTTCGCGAGTGGCGCAGCCGATCTCGCCGAGGGCCTCGAGCATGGCCTCGCAGGGCTCCTGCAGTCGAGGGGAGCCGGTCTGGGGTGCCCCCGCACCGGCCAGCCCGCTGGCCAGCCGTCGGCACAGGGGCCCCACGGCGGCCGGAGCCCGCAGCTCCCCGAGGGCACGGGCGGCGGCCTCACGCAGGCCGTCGTCGCCGTCCTCGAGGGTGGCGAGCAGATCCGGAATCGCGGCGAGCGCTGCCGGCGCCAGCTTCCCCATGGCGCGGGCGGCATTGCGCGCCACGGCGTTCTCCTCCACGCCGTCGCCCGGCTCACGCGGTCGCCGCTGGCGCAGAGCCAACCGCAGCAGGGGCACCGCCTCAGGGTGGCCGCTGCGCATGCGACCCAGCCACCAGGCGCCGTAATACTGCTGCGAAGGGTCGGCTGTCTGGCGGAGGCGCTCGATCGCCTCCGCCTCCGTGATCGGTTCCCCAGCAGCCGCGGGGCCGGTGAACGTCGGAGCAGCCGGCGCCGCATCGGCCTGGCGTGGTGCCTCGGCTGCAGCCATGGCGGGACGAAGGGGGATCGGATTCCGATGATGCCAGGCGATGCGCAGGCGTCCGGGCACGAAAAAGGGCTCCCCTGCGGGAGCCCGAAGCAGCGGCAATCGCTGAGTGAATCAGACGAGGGCGGCGATGGCGTAATCGATGTAGTTGTTGGCGATCACACCGGGGTCGCCGGAGATGCCGTGGTTGGCCTTGATGTAGTTC
>Ga0315900_10002347_pt1 | contig 29005 bp, 26 predicted proteins | sample LakEriMetagenome_FD_203521 | JGI IMG/M metagenome (GOLD analysis project Ga0315900, IMG submission 203521) | Freshwater fungal communities from buoy surface, Lake Erie, Ohio, United States - Buoy 12 MA114 | ecosystem: Environmental > Aquatic > Freshwater > Lake > Lake biofilm | place: USA: Lake...
GCTCGCTGCCGCGGCAAGGCCCGGCGCACGGGTGCGGTCCCGCCGGTCGCGTCCGGCGAGCGCGCGGCGAGGGCAGAGGGGATCGACCGACCCGCAGCGGATCTTTCCGCAGGCGAAAGTGCCCGGCGAATGCGGGGCACCCGCCCCTGCGCCGGCTGCCGTCCGGCGCACTCGTCCGGTGCACTCGTCCGGCGCACTCATTCGACGACCGGCAGGCCGGCCGCCCCCCGGGCAGCGCGGCGCGCGATGGGGATCAGACCAGCCGGGCGAGTTCCGCGGCCTTGCCGGTGTAGTCGGCCGGGGTGAGCGCGAGCAGGCGATCACGCGCCTCGGCCGGCAGGTCGAGGCTGCCGATGAAACCTTGCAGGTCGGCCTGCGTCATGTGTCCCTTGCCACGGGTGAGTGCCTTGAGCTGTTCGTAGGGCTCGGGCAGGCCGTAGCGGCGCATGACCGTCTGGATGGCCTCGGCGAGCACTTCCCAGGCGCCGTCCAGATCGGCGGCGAGTGCGGCCGGGTTGGCGGCCAGCTTGGCGAGTCCCCGCAGGCAGGAGTCCCAGGCGAGCAGCGTGTGCCCGAGCGCGACCCCGAGGTTGCGCAGCGAGGTCGAGTCGGTGAGGTCCCGCTGCCAGCGCGACACCGGCAGCTTCTCGGCGAGGTGGCGCAGCATCGAGTTGGCCAGGCCGAGGTTGCCCTCGGAGTTCTCGAAGTCGATCGGGTTGACCTTGTGCGGCATGGTCGACGAACCCACCTCGCCTTCCTTGACCTTCTGCGTGAAGTACCCCAGCGAGATGTAGCCCCAGATGTCGCGATCGAGGTCGATCACCACCGTGTTGGCGCGGGCGAAGGCATCGAGCAGTTCGGCCAGGCCGTCGTGCGGCTCGATCTGCGTGGTGTAGGGGTTCAGTTCCAGCCCGAGCCGCTCGGTGAAGTCACCCGCGAACTTCTCCCAGTCGATCTCCGGGTAGGCGACGCGGTGGGCGTTGTAGTTGCCGACCGCGCCGTTGATCTTGCCCTGCACCGGCACGTGCACGATGCGCTCGCGCGCCACGCGCAGGCGCCAGGCGAAGTTGGCCATCTCCTTGCCCAGGGTGGTGGGCGAGGCCGGCTGGCCGTGGGTACGGGAGAGCATCGCGAGGTCGGCGTGCTCGTGCGCCAGTTCGCGCAGCCGGGCGATCAGCCGGTTGAGCAGCGGCAGCAGGACCTGCTCGCGCGCGGTGCGCACCATCAGTGCGTAGGACAGGTTGTTGATGTCCTCGGACGTGCAGGCGAAGTGGATGAAGTTGCAGGCCGGCGCGATCTCGGCATCGCCGGCGAAGCGCTGCTGCAGCCAGTACTCCACGGCCTTCACGTCGTGGTTGGTGCGCGATTCGATCGCCTTCACCGCCTCGGCATCGGCCAGCGAGAACTCGCGCACCGCCGCGTCGAGCCGGCCGATGGCATCGGGACTGAAGGCGGGCAACTCGGGAATCAGCGGTTCCGCGGCCAGCGCCTTCAGCCACTCGATTTCCACGAGCACGCGGTTGCGGATGAGCGCAGCCTCGGAGAAGTGCGCCTGCAGCGCCTCCACCTTGGCCGCATAGCGGCCATCGAGCGGCGAGAGGGCGGAGAGTGCGGAAGTCGGCATGTCGTCCTGTCGTCCTGTCGTCCGGGTGTCCCGTGGTCCGGACATCCCGCCGGCCGGGTGTCTTGTCGTCCGGTTGTCCCGACGGCCGGAAGCCCCACGGGAGGGGTTGCCCCGGGGGCCGGATCGTAGCACGGCGCCTCGAGCCCCCTCGGTCTGCCGCCCGCCCGCTGCCCGGCCGTCGTCCCGCGGGCCGCTCGCCCATCCGTGCCCGCGTTCGCCGGCACCCGCCCACGCCGCGGGGCGGCGTGTCCCGGCGGGCACCTGAGCCTCCCGGCGTGCGCCGCGACCGCCTGTCCTCGATCAACGCTCCGCCAGCTCGACCAGCGTCGCGGCGAGCACGCGTGCCCCCGCGGTGAGGTCGGCCGGGTCGGCATGCTCGGCTTCGTTGTGGCTGATGCCCCGCTCGCAGGGCACGAACACCATGCCGGTCGGGCACAGCGAGGCCATGTAGAGCGCATCGTGCGTCGCCCCCGAAGGCAGGCGCAGGCTGGGCAGTCCCAGTGCGCGCGCCGATCGCTCGACGGTGTCGGCGACGTGGGCGGCGAAGCGCACGGGCGCATCGGCCAGCGTGCGCCGGACGCGCACGGCGCAGTGCCGTGCCTGCGCGCGGCACGCCGGTTCGACGGCATCGCCGAGCCGGGCCAGTGTGTCGGCTTCAGGGTGTCGCAGGTCGACGGTGAACAGCACGTGACCCGGCACCGAATTCGGTGAATCCGGCGAGACACGCAGGCGTCCGACCGTGAACCGGGTGACGTCCTGAGGGTCGGCGGCCAGTTGCTGGAGCGCCGCGATCATCGACAGCGCCTCGCGCAGCGCATCGCGGCGAGTGGAGAGAGGGGCGGTGCCGGCATGCGCGCTTTCGCCCTCCACCTCGATCTCGAACCATTGCATGCCCTGTATGCCGGTCACCACGCCGATCGGGCAGCCTGCCGTCTCGAGCACCGGCCCCTGCTCGATGTGGGCCTCGACATACGCCGCGGGGGCCAGTCCGAACGGCCGATGGATCACCGCCGGTGCGGCCGCGCGGGTGGCCGCGAGCGTGTCGGACAGCGCATCGGCGAGCCGTACGCCCTGGGCATCCCGGATGTCGAGTACCTCGTCGAGCGATCTCGCGCCGGCGTGGACCATCGAGCCCATCGTGCACGGCGCGAAGCGCCCGCCCTCTTCGTTGCTCCAGGCCACCACCTCGATCGGCCGACGCGTCCGGATGCCGGCGGCGTCGAGAGCCTCGAGCACCTCCACGCCGGCGAGCACGCCGTAGATCCCGTCGAAGCGGCCACCGCGTGGCTGGCTGTCCATGTGGCTGCCGGTGAGCACGGCGGGCGCCTGCGGTTCGAGCCCGTCGCGCCGCAGGAACAGGTTGCCGATCGGATCGCAGGCGATGTCCCAGCCGCGCGCGACCGCGTATCCGACCAGCAGCTCGCGCGCGCGGATGTCCTCGGCCGAGAAGGCGGCGCGATTGACGCCATTCCCCGGGATGGCGCCGATGCAGGCGAACCGGGCGAGTCGGTCCTGCAGGCGATCGCCGTCGATCGCGGCGGCGGCGGCGAGCGAGGGCCCGCGCATCAGCGCGCCGCTCCGGCGGGGCCGTAGCTCGACCCCCCGCAACCGCGGTCGAACAACGGGTGCGTGACGTGCGACATCCGCGGTTGCGCGGGCGGGCCGTCAGTCGGCCTTGATGCCCGCCTCGCGGATCAGCTTGCCCCAGGTCGAGAGGTCGGTGGCCACCAGCTCCCGCAGCTGCTCGGGCGTGCTCGACTGCGGCTCGAGCCCGAGCTCGACGTAGCGGTTTCGCACCTCGGGCGCACCCACTGCCTTGACGACCTCGGCGTTGAGGCGGGTGATGATCTCGCGCGGCGTCGCCGCGGGGGCGAACAGGGCGAACCAGTTGTTGGCGGTGAAGCCGGGCAGACCCGATTCGGCGATGGTCGGCACATCGGGCAGCGAGGCCACGCGGCGCGAGGTGGCTACCGCCAGCGCGCGTACCTTGCCCGACCGGATGTTGCCAAGCGAGGGTGCGACGCTGTCGAAGAGCAGGGAGACGTGGCCTCCGAGCAGGTCGACGTTGGCCGGACCACTGCCCTTGTAGGGGACATGGACGAAGTCCGTCTTCGACTGCGCGCGGAACAGTTCCTGTGCGAGGTGGGATACGGTCGCGTTGCCGTGCGAGGCGAAGGACAACTGGCCCGGGCGCTTGCGCAGCAGTGCGAGCAGGTCGCGCACCGACTTCACCGGCAGCGACGGATGCATCACCAGCACCAGCGGCGAATTGGCTACCAGCGAGATCGGCGCGAGGTCCTTCTGCAGGTCGTAGCCGATCTTCGGCGTGAGCACCATGCTGATCGCGTGGCTCGTGGCGGTACCCATCAGGATCGTGTAGCCATCGGGCGCCGCGCGGGCGGCGGCCTCCGCGCCGATGTTGCCGCCGGCCCCGGCCCGGGTCTCGATGACCACCGGCTGGCCCAGCGCATCGGCGAGCCGCGGCGCGATCACGCGCGCCGTGGTGTCGAGCGCGCCCCCCGGCGGGAACGGCGTGATCATGCGCAGCGGCTTGACTGGCCAGCCCTGGGCGGCTGCACCGGTAGCCATGCACAGCAGCGCGCCGGCGACGAGGGTCGCGGACGAACCCGGACGGCATCGGAGTCCCTCGGCAGGGGCGGCGTGGACGGCGGGCGTCCGGGAGAGGATGAAACGGGCGAGCGTGGTCACCATCGTGAAAGGGGAGGGGAGTGTCATCGTCGGTCCTCTGGGGCGGCGGCGGGCGGTGAGGGGCGGTGAAGGGCGGTGCGGGACTGTGCAGGGCGGAGCAGGGGAAGGGCGGGTGCAGCCTGCCCGACGGGTACGGGGCGCGCCCGCCGGCGTTGCGCGGCGCAGGCGACGATGGGTTCGCCGGGCGGCTCGCGATGCGCGTCGCCCGGGTCCACGGCTGCACGATCCGCGGCAGCACCCCCGGGCGCGAGGATAGACGTGCGCGTCGGGCTGCGGTGCTGCACGCGCGCGTCCAGTGCGCAGGCCTGGCAATCCGCGTGCCGGCCGAGCGCCCCCGTGCGGCGCCGTTGCCTGTCGCCGCGACGGGTCTTGCGCGGCCGCAGGGGCGCCGGCGGTTGCGGCGAGTGCCTCCGCGCCGATCGCCCGTCGCGCCGCCGCGGCCCGTCCGAGGGGGCGCACGAGGGCCTTCCGCAGCCCGGGCGCCACCCGCCCGCCCGGCATGCCCGCGGAGGTCAGGCGATCACGGCCCCTCCGAGGCAGACCTGGGACTCGTAGACCACGACCGACTGGCCGGGGGTCACGGCCCACTGCGGCTCGGAGAACGCGACCTCCAGGGCCTGCGAGCCCACGCGATCGAGCGAGCAGGCGACATCGGCCTGCCGATAACGGATCCGGGCCGAGTAGACCCAGTGCGGGTGCGGAGGCTCGCCCGCGATCCAGCTGGGGTCGACCGCACGGAGCCGCTCGGAGTAGAGCGCGGGATGATCGTGACCGCGCACCACGTAGAGCACGTTGCTCGCGAGATCCTTGCGCGCGACATACCAGGCGTCGCCGTCATTGCCCATGCCGGCGCGCCCCCCGATGCCCAGCCCCTGGCGCTGGCCGATCGTGTAGTAGGTGAGCCCGATGTGCTCGCCCACGGGCTTTTCGTCGAGCGTGCGCATCTCGCCCGGCGTGCGCGGCAGGTAGCGGTTGAGGAACTCGCGGAAGGGGCGCTCGCCGATGAAGCAGATCCCGGTGGAATCACGCTTCCCGGCGACCGGCAGGCCCTCTCGCCGGGCGATCTCGCGCACCTCGCGCTTGTAGAGCCCGCCCAGGGGGAACAGCGCGCGCGCGAGCTGTGACTGGTCCAGCCGGTGCAGGAAGTAGGTCTGGTCCTTCGTTCCGTCCTCGGCCCGGAGCAGTTCGTGGCGCCCCTCCCGCTCGCGCACCCGGGCGTAATGGCCGGTGGCGATGCAGTCGGCGCCCAGCGACAGCGCGTGGTCGAGGAACGCGCGGAACTTGATCTCGGCATTGCACAGCACGTCCGGATTGGGCGTGCGGCCCGCCTGGTACTCGGCGAGGAAACTGGAAAAGACCCGCTCGCGGTATTCCGCCGCAAAATTCACCTGATCGATCTCGATGCCGATGCGCTCTGCGACGGCGACCGCATCGACGAGATCCTCGCGCGAACTGCAGTAGTCGTCGGTGTCGTCATCCTCCCAGTTCTTCATGAACAGGCCGATGACGTTCCAGCCCTGCTGCTTGAGCAGCAGCGCGGCCACCGATGAGTCCACGCCGCCGGACATCCCGACGACCACGGTCCTGCCCTTCACGATGTCTGCTCCACGGTGGCGATGGCGACGCCGTGCTGGCGCGCCGCAGGGGTTCAGCGGTAATGGTGCAGCAGTTCGAGCGGGTAGCGGTGTCCGGCGAGATGGTCCTCGACGCATTGCAGCAGCAGGGGGCTGCGATGCCGGTCCCGGCCGCTGCGGATCTCGTCCGGGGTCTGCCAGAGCGCGCGCACGATGCCGTCGTCCAGGCGGCGCGCCGGGTCGTGGCCGACCACCTCGCCGGCGAACGCGAAGCGCAGGTAGGTCAGCCCGAGTTCGGCGACCGGCAGGCTGTACACGCCCACGAGGCTCGTCGGGCGGAAGTGGTAGCCGGATTCTTCCAGCGTCTCGCGGACCACGGCGTCGAGCAGGGTCTCGCCGGGCTCCCAGTGCCCCGCGGGCTGGTTCAGGCGCAGCCCTGTCGACGTGTGCTCCTCGATCAGGAGGAACCGTCCGTCGCGTTCGACCAGGGCCGCGACGACGACATTGGGCTTCCAGACGTCCTGGGCCATGCGGGGGTGACTCCGCTCCTCAGCCCGGCGCGGGTGGCGGGCGCACAAAAAAGAAAAGCGGGGCTTGCGCCCCGCTTCCCGCTGCGAGCTCGAGGCTCGCGGGCGATTACTTCTTGTCGGCCTTCTTCTCGGCCTTCTTCTCTTCTTTCTTCGGCTCGGCGGCCACGACGATCGACGAGGCGGTCACGGCGGCGAAGAGGCCAGCGAAGAGGGCGGCAAGCAGCTTTTTCATGGTTTTTTCCTTCAAGGTTGGACTGATCAGTACAACTGCCGAGGACATCGGCATCGTCAATAACGAACCCTCGCGGGATCGGTTGACAGCGTGGAGACTCGCAGACCGTGCCTGGCGGGTGTACTGCCTGACAAAACCGTACGGGTCGTCCGTTCGAGTCAGGAATCCTCGGAAAGTTCCCTGACTCGGCGGACAATATTACACGCTCGCGCGTCACTCGATGTGAAATTTACCCGACACGCCTGACTGTCAGCCAGACGTGACAGGTGGCGAATCGATGCGCGCCGCCAGGGGGCCGATGGCCGGCATCCACGGTCTGGCCGCGCCGACCGACTGCGCGGCGACCCGGCGGGGGCGAGGGGGCGACGAGGGATGGGCTCGATGCAGGGGCGAGCACACGCGCCGCCCGCTCGCCGAGCAGGCGCCTTCCGGCGAGCGCCGGGACATCCCGCCGGGTTCGATTCAGCGGCACCCCGGGCGCCGCAACCGTGGCGGCTTCCGACGCCCGGGGCCAGCGGCGGCGCTCAGCCCGCGCGCTGGATGTTGGACGCCTGCTTGCCCTTCTGGCCTTGGGTGACCTCGAAGGTCACCTTCTCGCCTTCCTTGAGCGTCTTGAACCCGTTCATGTTGATCGCGGAGAAATGCGCGAACAGGTCCTCGCTGCCGTCGTCGGGTGTGATGAAGCCGTAGCCCTTCGAGTCGTTGAACCACTTCACGGTGCCCGTTGCCATGAGTCACGTCCTCTCGCGGTCTGCGTCGTTCCAGCGCGAAGCAACTGCCTCGGGGCCTGTGACCCTCGTGCGCCGGGACTGGAACGTGTGCCCGCCCGCGTGTTCCGAGCCCCGGCACAAGGCAGGGACCGGACCCGGGGCGCCCAAGAGCGCGAGGACCGCCAGACTGTGACTTTGTACGCCCGCGACGGGAGGCTCGTCAAGCGTTCGCCACGCTCGATCCGGATGCGCGCTACACGGGCGCCCGCCCTTGCAGTTTCCGTCACTTGGTCCAGAATGGAGTCATTCGGTCTCCAGGGACACCGGTGGTGACGCGACTCGAGGCAGCCCCAGGGCAGTGCGGCGCGATCGACCGGCGGTCTTTCGACTCACGGCACTCACGGTTCAGGCGATGGCAGCGCAGGGTTCTGACGGCACGATCCTCGAGACGACCCGGGCTCGCGTCAAGCCGCCGCCGCTGTTCAAGGTGCTCCTGCTCAACGACGACTACACGCCGATGGATTTCGTCGTGGCCGTCCTGCAGTCCGTCTTCGCCATGACGCGCGAACGCGCCACCCAGGTCATGCTGAAGGTCCACCACGAGGGCATGGGCGTTTGCGGCGTGTATCCTCGTGATCTGGCCGAATCGAAGGTCGAACAGGTGCTGGCCTTCGCCCGCAAGCACCAGCATCCGCTGCAGTGCGTGATGGAAGAGAACTAGATGATTGCCCAGGAACTCGAAGTCAGCCTCCACATGGCCTTCATGGAGGCCCGGCAGAAGCGCCACGAATTCATCACCGTGGAGCACCTGCTGCTTGCGCTGCTGGACAACCCCTCGGCCTCCGAGGTGCTCAAGGCCTGCGTGGTCGATATCGAGGATCTGCGCAAGGCGCTCGCCGAGTTCGTCGCCGAGCACACCCCGGTGGTCAACGGCGAGAACGTCGACACCCAGCCCACGCTGGGCTTCCAGCGCGTGATCCAGCGGGCGATCCTGCACGTCCAGTCCTCCGGCAAGAAGGAGGTCACGGGCGCCAACGTGCTCGTCGCGATCTTCGGGGAGAAGGATTCCCACGCCGTCTACTTCCTGCACCAGCGCGGGGTGAACCGCCTCGACGTGGTCAACTTCATCTCCCACGGCATCAGCAAGGCGCAGCAGAACCCGCAGCCCGCCAAGACCGAAGGCGAGGGCGAGCCCGAAGCCGAGCAGCAGTCCGGCGGCGCTCTCGAGGCCTACACCGTCAACCTCAACCAGCAGGCGCTCGCGGGCAAGGTCGATCCGCTCATCGGTCGCGAGCGCGAGGTCGAGCGCGTGATCCAGACGCTGTGCCGGCGGCGCAAGAACAACCCCCTGCTCGTCGGCGAGGCCGGCGTGGGCAAGACCGCCATCGCCGAGGGGCTCGCGCGGCGCATCGTCGAGGGCGAGGTGCCGGACATCCTGCGCAAGTCGCAGGTCTACTCGCTCGACATGGGCTCGCTGCTGGCGGGCACCAAGTACCGTGGCGACTTCGAACAGCGCCTGAAGGCGGTGCTCAAGCAGCTCGTCGACAACCCCGCCTCGATCCTGTTCATCGACGAGATCCACACCCTCATCGGCGCGGGCGCCGCCTCGGGCGGCACGCTGGATGCCTCGAACCTGCTCAAGCCGGCGCTGGCCGCCGGGCAGTTGAAGTGCATCGGGGCCACCACCTACACCGAGTACCGCGGGGTCTTCGAGAAGGACCACGCGCTGTCGCGCCGGTTCCAGAAGATCGACGTGCCCGAGCCCAGCGTCAGCGAGACGGTCGAGATCCTGCGCGGTCTCAAGAGCCGCTTCGAGTCCCACCACGGCGTGAAGTACACCGCGGCGGCGCTCACCAGCGCGGCTGAACTCTCCGCGCGCTTCATCAACGACCGCCACTTGCCCGACAAGGCGATCGACGTCATCGACGAGGCGGGGGCTGCCCAGCGCATCCTCCCGCGCACGCGCCAGCGCAAGGTCATCGGCAAGCACGAGATCGAGGAAATCGTCGCGAAGATCGCGCGCATCCCCCCGCGCAACGTCTCCTCCGACGACCGCACCGCGCTTCGCAACCTCGACCGCGACCTTCGCGCAACCGTGTTCGGCCAGGACCGCGCGATCGACGCGCTGGCCACGGCCATCAAGATGGCCCGCGCCGGGCTGGGCAACCCGCAGAAGCCGATCGGCTGCTTCCTGTTCAGCGGTCCCACCGGGGTCGGCAAGACCGAGGTCGCCCGCCAGCTCGCCTACACCATGGGGGTGGAGCTGATCCGCTTCGACATGTCCGAGTACATGGAGCGCCACTCGGTGTCGCGGCTGATCGGTGCGCCGCCCGGCTATGTCGGGTTCGATCAGGGCGGTCTGCTCACCGAAGCGGTCACCAAGCATCCCTACGCGGTGGTGCTGCTCGACGAGATCGAGAAGGCGCACGGCGACGTGTTCAACATCCTGCTGCAGGTGATGGACCACGGCACGCTCACCGACAACAACGGACGCAAGGCGGACTTCCGCAACGTCGTGCTGGTGATGACCACCAATGCCGGCGCCGAGGCCCTGAACCGCACGTCGATCGGTTTCACCACCGCGAAGCAGGGCGGCGACGAGATGGCCGATATCAAGCGGCTGTTCACGCCCGAGTTCCGCAACCGCCTGGACGCGATCATCTCGTTCGAGCCGCTGTCGCGCGAGGTCATCCTCAAGGTGGTCGACAAGTTCCTGATGCAGCTCGAGGGCCAGCTCGCCGAGAAGAAGGTGGACATCACCTTCACGCCCGCGCTGCGCGATCACCTCGCGGAGAAGGGCTTCGATCCGCTGATGGGCGCGCGCCCGATGGCGCGGCTGATCCAGGACACCATCCGCAAGGCGCTGGCCGACGAACTGCTGTTCGGCCGCCTGGTCGATGGCGGGCGGGTTACCGTCGGCATCGACGACGAGGACCGGGTGCAGTTGCTGTTCGACGAAGCCGAGCCGCCTTCCCCGCCTGCGCAACCGACCGACGAGCTCGCGGAACCCGCTGCCTGAGGCGCTCCGGCCGTCCCCCGAACGCCGCCCGTTCCCGGGACGCCGGTCGTCCCTGGCGGGCGAGCGCTGGCCGTGGCCCGGGCGCCGGCCGGGTGGACATCTCGTGCGCGGGCGCCCGCGGTCGCGGGTCACGGCGCCATCGATCCTCCGCATCGGCGCGCCTGGCCGCCTCGCACGGCGCGCTCGCGCGAGGCGGACGCGAGCGCCCGCCGATCAGCCCAGCGCGTCCGCCCAGATGTTGCGGGCCCACGCGTAGGCGTACTGCCCCTCGAGTTCGGTGCGTCCCGGCGACAGGCCGCCCGCACCCGGCACCGGCACCAGGGTCTTCTGCTTCGGGTCGTACTTGTGCACCGAGGCGACATGCACGGCCTCGGTGGTGGTGAGGAAGCTGTAGCAGGTGTTCGCGATGATCGGCGACTCGGAGACCGGCTGGCCGGTGATGCGCGCGATCACGGCCGCGGCGGCGACCTTCGCGTGGTTGTTCGCCATGAAGCCGGACTTCGGCATGGCCGGGGCCGCCGCGATCGCATCGCCGATCACGTGCACACCCGGGATCTTCTGCGACTCGAAGCCGAGGAACTCGACGCCTACCCACTGGCGGTTGACCGTGATCAGGCCCTCCGCGATACGACCGGCGCGCTGGGGCGGGATTACGTTGAACAGGTCCGCCTTCACGTCCTCGACCTGAAGGCGCGCGGTGCGGTTGCGCAGGTCGAACTCGACCAGTTCGCTGTTGGGACGATATTCCACGATGCCCTTGTAGCGCTCGGCCCAGACCGCCTTGAACAGTGCCGGCTTGGAGGTGACGTCCGGGTTGGCATCGAGGATGAGCAGCTTGGAGCGCGGCTTGGCCTTGCGGAAGTAGTCGGCGACGACCGAGGCGCGCTCGTACGGGCCGGGCGGGCAGCGATACGGGGCGCGCGGGATCGAGATCGCGAACGTGCCTCCGTCGGGCATGGCCTCCAGGCGGCGGCGCAGTTCGACCGTCTGCGGTCCGGCCCGCCACGCGTGCAGCACCTGCTCCTGGGCCTGGGGGGATTCGAGGCCGGGGATCTGCGAGTAGAGGAAGTCGATGCCCGGGGCGACCACCAGGCGATCCCAGGGCAGCGCATCGCCGCGGGCGAGCCGCACCACGCGCCGCTCGTAGTCGATGGCGACGGCTTCGTCGCGCACCACCCGCACGCCATGGCGACCGAGGCCGTCGTAGCGCACGGTCAGGTTCTCGATGCGCTCGGTTCCCGCCAGCACCAGGTTGCTGATCGGGCAGGAGACGAAGGCCTCGTTGCGTTCGACCAGGGTGACCTCGAGCCGGGGCTCCCACAGCTTGAGGTACTTCGCAGCCGTGGCCCCGCCATAGCCGCCCCCGATCACCACGACGCGCGCGATGGGGCGCTGCGAGAAACTGGCGCAGCCGGACAGGGCGAGCGAGCCGGCACCCGCGCCGGCGGCAAGCAGGAAGTGACGTCGGTCCAATGCGGTCATGGTCTGCGGCTCCTCAGCGTGCGATCTTGACCGAGGCGAACCAGTCGGCGATGCGCCGCAGTTCGTCTTCGGTGTAGCCCCGCGCATGCTGGTGCATCACGGTGGCGGGGCGCTTGCCGGTTCGAAACTCGATCAGCGCCCGATACAGATCGTCGGCGGATCGGCCTGCCAGGGCGGGCATGCCGCCCACGGATCGTCCCTCGGTGTTGTGGCAGGCGGCGCAGGACGCCGCCCAGGTACGGACCTCGCGCTCGGCGGGCGTCGCCTGCGCGAGGGCGACGGGCGACGTGCTGGCGGCGAGCAACGCCCCGGCGGCGGCGAGCCGGCGGGCGAAGGGGAACTGGGGCATCGTGGACTCCTCTGGCGGGGGCGCAGCGACCGGAACCCGGCGTGGGGACGTGGCCGATTATGGCCAAGACCCCGCCGGCCGTGAACTGCGCAGTTCGGATAAGGATATTCGGGTCGGCGAGCGAACAGGCTCGGTGGCGCCGGTCCGGCGGGGCGTGTGTGCCAGACTTGGTCGAAGCGGCGCAACCGCAGCGCAACGCCCGGTCGCGGAGCCTGTCCCGCACCGGCAGCGTCGCAAGCGGGCAGCCGCGTGCGCCGAGCACGAGGTGCCCCCGCCGCGTGGCGGGGGCCGGGCGAAGCGGTGCCGCCACCGTCCTGCCGGAACGGCACCCAAGGTACAGCCATCAACGCGGAGTTCGTGATGATCGAGCAATCCCGTCCCCGAGCCCGCGCCCGTCGGGTGCCCCGACCCTCGCGGTACGGGTCGGCACTCGCCGCCCTGGCCGCCGCGTTCGCGCTGTGCGTCCCCGCCGCACTTCTCGCGCAGGGTCCGGCGCGCGCCGTGCCGGGGGAGGCGGTGTCCCCGGCGCCGGAGGCCGAGGCGGCGCTCCGGCTGCGCGAGGCGGTCGATGCGGTCGTCCGCATCCGGATGCGCGCGTTGCGCGACGCCACGTCGATGGAACTGCTCGGTCCGGATCGCGAGGGCTCGGGCGTGCTGATCGACAGCAGCGGGCTGGTGCTCACCATCGGCTACATCGTCGTCGAGGCGGCCAGCATCGAGGTCACGCTCAGCGACGGGCGTACGCTGCCGGCCACCCTGATCGGCTTCGACACGGGTACCGGACTGGCCCTGCTGCGCACCGCCACCCCGCCCGGCCTGCGGCCGATCGAACTGGGCGACCCGGTTGCGCTGGAAGCCTCGCAGCCGGTCCTGCTCGCCAGCGCGGCCGGTGCCGCCGTCTCGTACGTCGCCTCGCGGCGCACGTTCACTGGGTACTGGGAGTACATCCTCGACGATGCGATCTTCACGCTACCCCCGCGCCCGGATTTCGCCGGGGCCTCCCTGATCGGTCGCGACGGGAAACTGCTGGGCATCGGCTCGCTGTTCGTCGCCGACGCGGCCCGGCCCAAGGCGAACGTGCCCGGGAACCTGTTCGTGCCGGTGAGCGCGCTGCGCCCGGTGCTGGGCGATCTCATCGCCAACGGGCGGCGCAGCGAGGGGCGCCCCTGGCTGGGGCTGCATACGCAGGAACTCCAGGGACGCCTGGTCGTCATGCGGGTCACGCCGGGCAGCCCGGCTCAGCGCGCCGGACTGCGCCGCGGCGACATCATCACCGGCATTGGAGGCGAGGAGGTCGGCGGGCAGGCGGATCTCTATCGTCGCCTCTGGGCCAGCGGCAAGCCCGGCGTGCGCGTGGCCCTGCAGGTGCTGCAGGGCAACCGGATGCTCGACATCGCCATCGAGTCGATGGACCGGTTCGATCACTTCCGCCGCGCCAACGCCCTCTAGCCGCAGGCCTGCGAGCGCGTGCCTCCGATCGGCTCGCGCTGCGCCCGGTGCGGTCGGGCGCGCCGTCCAGGGGTGCTCGAAGGGGTGCGATGAGTCGCCCGCGCACGATCTCGCCGCGATGATCGCCCGATCGTCGCCGCGCGGGTGCACCGCGGATGCTTCACGCGGTCGCCCCGGCGCCCGCAGGGGCCGGTCGTTCCGGATTCGATCGGAGGTCTGCCCTGGTCCGTCGAGCGGGGGCCCGGCAACGCAGGCGAAACCGATTGCCAGTATGCTCGCGGCGCGTCCCGGCCGAGCGTGCGCCGGGGCCATCCGACCCGTCGCAGCGAGGAGACACCGCATGGTCATCGACCCCCACGCGCACATCGCGCCCCTGTCGTTCATCGAGGACGTACGTCGCGGCCGCTTCGGCCGCAGCATCACCATCGAGAAGGGCAAGAAGTGGGAACTGCTCGTCTCGCGCACGACCATCCTGGGCCAGGAGCGCGTGGTACCCAATCCGCTCCCGCCGGAGACCTTCGACCTGTCGCTGCGCCTGAAGGACATGAAGCGCACCGGGGTGGACATGCAGATCTTCTCCGTGGTGCCGCCGATGACCTACTACGCGCTCGACGCCGGGCTCAACATCGAACTGTCGGCAGCCCTGAACGACGCGATGCTCGACGTGTGCGAGCAGCATCCGGGGCGCTTCCGCTGCATGGCCCAGGTGCCGCTGCAGGCGCCCAAGGCGGCTGCCAAGGAGTTGCGGCGCGCGGTGCGCCGCGGCCACATCGGCGTGCAGATCGGATCGAACGTCGCCGGCGCCAACCTCGACGATCGAGCGCTCGACCCGTTCTGGCGCGCGGTGTCCGATACCGACGTGCCGGTGTTCATCCACCCGGTGGACGTGATGGGCGTGAACGACCGCCTCAAGTCCTACTACCTGCGCAACTTCATCGGCAACCCGCTCGACACCACCATCGCGGCCGCCAGCCTGATCTTCGGCGGCGTGCTCGACCGCTTCCCGAAACTGCGCTTCCTGCTGGCGCACACCGGGGGCTTCACGCCCTGGATCATGGGGCGCTGGCGCCATGGCTACGGAGAGCGCCAGGAGCCGAAGGTCAATGGCGCCGTCTCGCCCGAGCGCTACCTGCGCCGCTTCCACTTCGACACCATCATCCACGATTCGCAGGCGCTGCAGTTCGCGGTCGACAAGCTGGGCAAGGATCGCGTCGTGTACGGCACCGACTACCCGTTCGACATGGGCTGGCTGGGCAAGGCGCGCGCCGTGCGCGGGCTCGCCCAGATGGACGAGGCGGTCCAGAAGCGCATCCTCGAGGGCAACACCCGTCGCCTGTACGGGCTGTAGAGCCCCGTGACCCTGGACCCTCGCCGCTCGCCGACGGGCGGCGAAGGCCGAGGAGAGACTGGCCGCCGGCAGTCACCGTGCGCGGGTTCACGCGGGCCGGGCAGCGCGGCCGTCCGCCGGGCGGGACGCGGGAGGTCCATCGCCGTGCGAACGCGCGTGCTCGGTCGCAGCGAGGGGACCGGTGCCAGTCCGGGCCGCTTGCCCGTGTGCCCGGATCGCGGCTAGGCTCGCAAGCAGGCGTTTGTCCCGGCACGGATGTCGGGCGACCGAGCCCCGTGCCTTGCAAGGAGTCGTTCATGTCCGAGTCCCGCTCCGGTCCGCGGTTGACGGTCGAGGACCCAGCCGACGACCCGGCTCGTCGGCCGGCGGGCGCCGTCCTGGACATGACATGACGGAACTGCGCACCGATCTGCTCGCGCTGCTCGCGCGTACCGCGAGCGACTTCATCTCCCAGCCCGCGAGCGAGATCGACGCCAACATCGATCGCACGCTCGCGGCGATCGGGCGCATGTTCGACGTCGACCGTGCCTACGTGTTCAGGGTGGTCGATGCCGGCGAGGCCGTCAGCAACACGCACGAGTGGTGCGCGCCCGGCATCTCGGCCGAGCGCGAGCACCTGCAGAATCTGCCCGTGGCGGCCGCGCCCTGGTGGATGAGCCAACTGCACGCAGGGCAGCCGATCCGACTGGCTTCGCTCGACGAGCTTCCGCCGGAGGCGACGTCTGAACGGGGCATCCTCGAGACGCAGGGCGTACGCTCGCTGCTGGTGCTGCCGCTGTCGTGGCGAGGGCAACTCGAGGGGTTCGCCGGATTCGATCACGTGCGAGGGTGCCGGCAGTGGGGCGAGGCGGAGGTGGAAGTCCTGCGCATGGTGGTGAGCACCTTCGCCCAGGCCTTCGAGCGCAGGCGGGTCGACGAGCGCATCGAGCACATGGCGTTCCACGACGCGCTGACCCAGCTGCCCAACCGGGCGCTCCTTTCAGACCGGCTCTCGCGTGCGCTCGCCGAACACGCGCGCAGCGGTCGGTTGCTGGCCGTGGTGTATCTCGACCTCGACGCCTTCAAGCGCGTCAACGACACCTGGGGACACGAGGCGGGCGACCGGCTGCTCGTCTCGATGGCCGCGCGTCTTTCCCAGTCGCTGCGCAGCGTCGATACCGTCGCACGGCTGGGAGGCGACGAGTTCGTGCTGGTGCTCTCCGGGCTCGAATCGCCGCTCGAGGCAGAGCGTCTGGTCGGGCGCCTGGTCGGCCGGATCGCCGAGCCGATCGAGGTGCTGCCGGGCGTCGAGGTAAGCCTGACGGCGAGCGTGGGCGTGCGACTGGTGCCGCCCTCGGAGGCCGACGCCGACGTGCTCCTGCGCCAGGCCGACCAGGCGATGTACACGGCCAAGGCTGCTGGGCGCAACCGGGCGTGCGTCTACGACGTCGAGGGCGACCGTGTCGCCGAGGAGCGTCGCCGGCAGGTGGGGCGGATCGCCCGGGCGATTGCCGAGGGCGAGATGCGCCTGCATTTCCAGCCGGTGATCGACCTGCACACGCAGGAGGTGTGCTTTGCCGAGGCGCTGGTGCGCTGGCAACCCGCCGGCGCGTCGCTGCGGGCCCCGGACGAGTGGCTGCCGATGATCGAGCACGATCCGGCGATCGCCCGGCTTGGAGACTGGGTGCTGGAGCAGGCCCTGAGCCAGGGTGTGTCGTGGCTGGTGCGCGGGCTGTGCGGTGGCCTGAGCGTGAACATCGCGGCGCTGGAGCTGCGCGACCCGGAGTTTCCCGATCGCCTCCAGTCGCTGTTCGCCCGCCATCCGCGGGTAGCGCCCGCTCGCGTCAGGCTCGAAGTTCTGGAGCGCGCGGCGCTGGCGGATCTCTCCACCGTGACGCGTACCATGCAGACCTGCCGGTCGATCGGTGTGGACTTCGCGCTCGACGATTTCGGAACCGGCTACTCCTCGCTGTCGTTCCTCAAGCGGCTGCCCGCCTCCACGCTCAAGATCGACCGCTCGTTCGTGGAGACCATGCTCGAGGACGCGGGCGATCGCGCGATCGTGAAGGGGGTGATCGACCTCGCGCGGGCCTTCGGTCGCGTGCCGGTGGCCGAAGGCGTGGAGAGCGAGGGTCAGCTCGAGGCGCTGCGCGCGCTCGGATGCGAGCTCGCGCAGGGGCATGCGATCGCCCCGCCGATGCCTGCCGAGGCCTTCACTGCGTGGCTCGAGCAGCGCCGCGACGCAGCCGACCAGCGCCGGGCGCCCGCGCGGGGCAGTGACTGACGCGCCGGTGGTGGCAGGCATGCAGCCAGCGGGCGGGTCGGCGGATGCGCGCGACCATCGCGGTCGCCAGGCGATCGCGATGCGCTCGGGGGCATGTCGGCGGCGCGCGACCGTCTGGCGCCGCGCGGGCGTCGTCGTCGTGCTGGCTTCGGCCCTCGCCCTGCCGACACCGGCCTGGGCGGACCTCGGTGCCCTCGACGACATGTCGCGGCGAATGCAGGCCTGCACGCCCTGCCACGGACCGCAGGGGCGGGCGACGCCCGAGGGTTTCTTCCCGCGCATCGCGGGCAAGCCCGCCGGTTACCTGCACAACCAGTTGCTCAACTTCCGCGACGGGCGGCGCGGACACGCCGCGATGGTGCATCTGGTCACGCCGCTCACCGACGCGTACCTGCGCGAGATCGCGGTCTACTTCTCCCGGCTCAGCCTGCCCTATCCGCCGCCGCCTCCTGCCCGGGCATCGGCCGAGCGACTGGAGCGCGGGCAGGCCCTCGCGCTTCGGGGCGACCCCGCTCGGCGAGTGCCTGCGTGCGCGGCCTGCCACGGAGCGGCCCTCACCGGGGCGCGTCCGGCGCTGCCGGGGTTGCTGGGCCTGTCGGCCGACTACATCGTGGCCCAACTGGGCGCGTGGAAGACGGGTGCGCGCCGCGCCGCAGCGCCCGACTGCATGGCCGACATCGCGCGCACACTGGTACCCGAGGACGTCGCCGCCGTCGCCGAGTGGCTCGCGGCCCAGCCCGTGCCCGACCTGGGACGCGCGATCGCGCGGCTGCCGGCGCCGATGCCGGTGCGCTGCGGCAGCGGGGGCTGAGGTGCGCGGTCGGGTGCTGATCGCGTGGGGGATCGTCGCGATCGCGGGACTCGCGCTGTGGATCGTGATCGAGCCACCCGCCGCAGTGCCGGATCGGTCATCGGCTCGGGTGGCCGGCGAGGAGGCCGCCGAGGCCTCGCAGGTCGTGCGCGGCGCCTACCTTGCCCGCGCGGGCAACTGCGTTGCCTGCCACACCGCTCGCGGTGGCGCGCTGATGGCCGGCGGGCGGCCGATCGACACGCCGTTCGGCACGCTCGTCACGCGCAACCTCACCCCGCATCCGGGCAGCGGCATCGGCACCTGGTCGGACGCGGATTTCCGGCGCGCCCTGCACGAGGGACAAGCCCCGGGCGGGCGCGCGCTCTATCCGGCCTGCCCCTATCCGCAACTCACGCGCGTGCGCGCGAGCGATGCCGACGCGATCCACGCCTGGTTGCGCAGCCTGCCGCCCGTCGATGCCCCGCACCCCGGACATCGCCTGCAGGGCGTGTACGGATGGCCAGTGGCGTTGAAGCTCTGGCGGGTGCTGTGGTTCAGGCCCGAGCCGCATCGCGACGACCCGGCACGCAGCGAGCAGTGGAATCGCGGCGCCTATCTGGTGCGCGGCCTCGCGCACTGCTCGGCCTGCCACGCGCCCCACAACCGATGGGGTGCGATCGACGCCGGCCGCGAGTTCGACGGCGCGCCGATGATCAGCGCCCGCTGGCATGCCCCTTCGCTGTCCGATCCGGCACAGGCGGGCAGCCGGGGGTTGCCCGTTGCGGATGTGGTCGCGCTCCTGCGCGATGGCGTCGCATCGCACGGGTCCGCCCTGGGCCCGATGGCCGAGGTGGTGCTGCACGGCACGAGCCACCTGTCCGATTCCGACCTTCGCGCAATGGTGGTCTTCCTCTCGGACCTGCCGTCGACGCGCGGTGGCGCGGGCCCTCCCGCGGCGCCCGCGCGCACGGCCGAGCCCCGCGTGCTCGAGCGCGGGGCGCTGGTCTATCGCGAGCACTGCCAGGACTGCCATGGCCGGGAGGGCGAGGGCGCGGAGGGCTGGCCGCGGCTTGCCGGCAATCGAGCGTTGACCTCGCCCGTGGCCGCGAACGTGGTCCGCATCGTGCTCTCGGGCGGGTTCCCGCCCTCGACCCCCGGCAACCCCCAGCCCTACGGCATGCCGCCGTTCTCGCACCGGATGAGCAATGCCGAGGTGGCCGCGGTCGTCAGCTACGTGCGTCAGGCCTGGGGGAACCAGGCCTCGCCCGTCGACTCCGGCGAGGTGGCCCGCTGGCGCTGACCGCCGTTCGTGGCAGCCGAGCGGCGGGCCGCCCACGCGCAGGCTGCACGCAGGCCTTCGCGCTTGCGCGCCTCGCGCGGGCTGATACCCTCGCAACTCGCCGGGCCTGGCGCATTTCGCGTCGGCTGGCGCCCCGAACAGCGATCGACCGAAAGGAAGTCCCATGAGCACCATCGTCCGCCATCCGGCAGGCCCCAAGCTGAGCGATGCCGTCGAGTACAACGGCCTGTGCTACCTCGCCGGCATGGTGGCGTCCGACACCACGCAAGGCATCCGCGGCCAGACCGAGCAGGTGCTCGCCGAGATCGACCGCGCGCTCGCGTTGTGCGGGTCGAACAAGTCGCGCATCCTGACCGCGACCTGCTACATCAGCGACATGGGCAACAAGCCGGGCATGGACGAGGCCTGGCTCGCGTGGGTCGATCCGAAGAACCTGCCGGCGCGCGCGACCGTGCAGGTCGCACTCGGCGACGCGCAGACGCTGATCGAGATCATGGTGGTGGCGGCGAAGTAGCGACCCGCCTGCGGCACGCCACCCGCGCGGCCGGATGTCCGGCGGCGGGTGGCGACGTTTCATCGGGGAGGATGACGTGCTGATCCGCGACGTGCTGAAACTCAAGGGCAGTACGATCCACTCCGTGGCGCCGGACACCCCGCTCGCCGAGTGCGTGTCGGCCATGGTCGCGCGGGACATCGGCTCGCTGGTGGTGATCGACCATGGGCGCATGACCGGGCTCGTCACCTTCCGGGAAGTGCTCGGCGCGATCGATCGCGCGGGCGGGCAGCTGGGCGGTCGCGTGGCGGCCGACGTGATGGTGCGTGACCCGATGATCGGGCAGCCTTCGGACACCCTCGACGAGGTGCGCGAGGCGATGACGGCCCGGCACGTGCGCTACCTCCCGGTGACCGAGGGCGGCGCGCTCGTCGGCGTCATCTCGTTTCACGATGTCGCCAAGGCCTCGCTGTCGGCCACGCGCTACGAGAACCGGCTGCTGCGTCGTTGCCTCGGCGCCGAGGACGACACCCAGGGTACCGGGGATGTCCGCGCGCCCTGACCGATCGGGTGGCCGGCGCGGCCGCGGCGCCGTTGCCTCCACTCGCCGCGCGCCCGGCCGGTGCACCTCCGGCGCCCGGGTGGCCCGCGAGTGCGCGGGGCCGGGGCGCGAGGCCACGCGCAGCGACGACGCGCGTCGACGCTGCCCCTGCCGGTGACGCCCACCGGTAAGCCGGCGTCGGCCACGCTCGCGCCGGGGGTCGAGCGGCGCGAGGTCGTCGCGTGGACGCTGTACGACTTCGCCAACTCCGGCTACACCACGGTCGTGGTCACCGCGGTGTTCAGCGCCTACTTCGTGTCGGTCGTGGCCGAGGGTGCGGACTGGGCTACCCTCGCGTGGACGGCCGCGCTGTCGGTCTCCTACGCGGCGGCCATCGTGCTCGGGCCCCTGCTGGGCGCCCATGTGGATCGCCGGGCCAGCAAGAAGACCTGGCTGGGCTGGACGACGGCCGGTTGCGTGCTGGGCACCGCGGGTCTCGCCCTGGTCGGTCCCGGGGACATGCTCGCGGCCGTGCTGCTGGTGGCTCTGTCCTGCCTGTGCTTCAGCCTCGGCGAGAACCTGATCGCGGCCTTCCTGCCGGAACTCGCCCGCCCCGAGGCGATCGGGCGCCTGTCGGGCTGGGGCTGGGCCGTGGGCTATCTGGGCGGCCTCATCGCGCTCGCGCTTTGCCTCGCGTGGATCTCCTCTCCCGGGGCGACCGACGATTCCGCGCAGTCGAAGGTGGCGGTCTGCATGCTCATCACCGCCGCGCTGTTCGCCCTCGCCTCGCTGCCGGTGTTCCTGTTCCTGCGGGAGCGTGCGCAACCGGCGCCGGGCGGGCCGCCACTGGCGGTCGGCTTCCTCGTCGGGGCGGCGTGGCATCAGTTGCGCGCGTCGCGCGTGACGCTGGCCCGGCTGCCCGAACTGCGCCGGATTCTCGTCTGCATCACCTTCGCGCAGGCCGGGGTGCAGACCGTCGTTGCGCTGGCGGCGATCTACGCGGAGCAGGCGCTGGGTTTCGAGACGGCCCAGACGGTGCAGATGATCCTGCTGGTCAACATCACCGCCGCGATCGGCGCCGCGGCCTTCGGTCACGTCCAGGATCGCCTGGGCCACGTGCGCACCCTCGCGCTCACCCTGCTGGGCTGGCTCGTGGCGATCGCGCTGGCCTGGGCGTCGCGCGGGCCGGAACTGTTCTGGGTGGCGGCCAACGTGGTCGGGCTGTGCCTCGGCGCCAGCCAGTCGGCCGGGCGGGCGCTGGTGGGGCTGCTCGCACCCGTGGGCCAGCGCGCCGAGTGCTTCGGGCTGTGGGGGCTGGCGGTCAAGGTCGCCTCCATCCTCGGACCGCTGTGCTACGGGCTGGTGAGCTGGGCCGGCGGGGGAGACCACCGGCTCGCGATCCTCGTCACCGGCCTGTTCTTCGTGGCAGCCCTGATCCTTCTGCGCGGCGTCGATACCGGGCGCGGACGCGCGCGGGCTCTGGAGGCGGGCGGCGCGGGGTGATACCTTCGAGGTCGTCCAGTGTTCCGACCACCGGCCTCGTCCGGCTCCCGCCCATGTTCGGATGGTTCAGCAAGCGGCCCGATCATCCCCTGGCCGATCCCGCCGCGGCGCGTGCGCTGATCGAAAGGCTGCGCGGGGGCGACCCCTGCGGGCGCCTCGACGAGGTGCGCGCCTACCTCGACACCCTGCGGCGATCCGAGGACTTCGCGCCGACCACGCTGTTCCAGGTGATCGAGCACCTCGACGAGGCGGCCAAGCCCCATCAGCGCCGGCTCACCGCCGAGTACGTCGAGGCCTCGCGCATGAGTCGCGCCGACGACATCCGGATGTGGCGGGCGGCCGCGAGCTTCTGGGAGTCCCTCGCCGCGTCCTACCTGCACTGCCTGGATGTGGCCCAGGCCGCCGACGAGAAGACCCGCGGGGAGTTCGCGCCCCTGCTGGCGATCGCCTGCGCCCGGGCGATCCGGGCGGTGGGCGCGGAGCTCAAGTGGATGTGCCTGCGCTACCAGGCCGGGTCGCAGCGGCTCTGGACGAGCGCCGCGCGGGCCTACGCCCAGGCCGAGGTGGCCGGAGTCGCGGCGGCGCCGATCCGCATCTATTCGGTCTCGTACAGCGAGAGCTCCGTGCTGCGCGAGTACCTGCGCGTGCTCGTGCTGGGCAGCGCAGGCACCGACGTGCTGCTGCCCGCGCAGGTCGAAATCGCCGAGCGGGCGATCGCATGGTTCGCCCGCGGCTTCGCCCTGCACCTGCTGCCCGACGAGCGCACCACGCACTACGTCGACCTTGCCACCCAGCGCCCCCCCGCCCGATACGGTCCGGACGTGGCGTCCAGTCCGAACCGCCGCTACTTCGGCATCGCCGATGCGCGCAGCGACATGAGCGCGCTGCTGCAGGTCGTGAAGGTGCGCGAAACCCTGCCCGATTCGGTGCGGCTGGGCGAGAAGCATGGCGTGCCGCTGGTCATCGAGACGCTGGAGCACCTGCTCAACCACTTCAGCGTGAACGCACCGCGCCGCGGATCCCCGCGCATCCCGCTGATGACGCGCCTGCTGGTGGCCCATGGCTACCGCCTCGCCGCCGACTGCATCCTGCGCGAGCATCTGGGCGAGCAGGCGCGTGTCGCCGACACCGAGGCGTGGCTCGCCTGCGACGAGAGCGACAGCGGCTACGGCGCGCAAATCGCCCAGCGTCCCGGCGACTGGCTGCGCATCGGTGCACTGGTGGCCGTACGCACCGAACTCGCGCGATTCTGGGGGCTGGGCGTCGTCCGAAGGCTGGTGGGCGAAGGCGACGAGGGCGCGCTCAGGGTAGGCGTGCGCCTGTGGACGAAGGCCGTGCTGCCCATCACCCTGACGGCGGAACGCGACGGCGCGGTGCTGCGTGGCCTTCTGCTGTCCGACAGGCCGGACGAGAACGGCCGCGTGGACGTCGTGCTGGCCGCGGGCAGCGCTGCCTTCGATGGCGCCTACGTGGTTCAGGTAGGCAACGGCCACCACCGCCTGCACGACGGGGAGCTGGCCGAGGCCGGCGACGACTACGACTACATGCGCTTTCGCGTGACCAGCACCGCGGTCGCCTAGGCGGCCGGCGGCTCGAACGGCGCGGCGGGCAACGCTAGGCCAGCACCCGCGACAGCCACGCGGAGATATGGTCGAGTTCGGGCAGGCACACCGAATGCGGCATCGGGTATTCGTGCCACTCGATCGGGTAGCCGAGGGCGTCGAGCCGCTCGATCGACGAGCGCGCCATCGCGATCGGGATGACAGGATCATGCGTGCCGTGCGCATAGAACACCGGCAACTGTCCGTTGGCTGCCGAGGCTTCCGCGGCGGTCGCTTCGGGCATCGGCAGGTATGTCGACAGGGCCATCACGCCGGCGAGCCGCTCGGGATGGCGCAGCGCGGTGGCCAGTGCGATCGCCCCGCCCTGGGAGAAGCCGGCCAGCGCGATGCGCGCGGCCGGGATGCCCCGGGCGACCTCGCGCTCGATCAGCGCGCGCACCCGCTCGATCGAGCCACGGACGCCCGCCTCGTCCGCACGGCGCGAGCGACCTTCGAGATCGTCGAAGGTGACGTCGTACCACGCGCGCATCACCGCGCCGTGGTTGATCGAGACCGGCTGCATCGGCGCATGCGGGAACACGAATCGCACGGGGAGCGCAGGCGGCAGGCGCAGTTGCGGGACCACGGGCTCGAAATCGTGGCCATCCGCCCCCAGGCCGTGCATCCAGATGACGGCCGCGCGGGCGGGCACTCCGGCCGGACCGGACTGGGTTTCCACGGTTTCGAGCAGTGACATCCGGACAACTCCAGCGGGTCGTTCGCAGGGGCCGCGCGACGAGGCGTCGCGCGGCGCGGTCATTTCTTCTTGGGTCTGAATGCCTTCACGACGGCCGGATCGGTTTCGATGCGGGGGCCGCCGATCAGGTCGATGCAGTAGGGGACGGCGGCGAAGATGCCGGGTACCACGGACTGACCGTCCGCATCCTTCAGGCCTTCGAGCGTCTCGCGGATCGATTTCGGCTGGCCCGGCAGGTTGATGATCAGCGCGCGCCCGCGGATCACGCCGACCTGCCGCGAGAGGATGGCGGTGGGGACGAAGCGCAGGCTGATCTGGCGCATCTGTTCGCCGAAGCCGGGCATCTCGCGGTCGGCCACGGCGAGCGTGGCCTCGGGGGTGACGTCGCGCGGTGCAGGCCCGGTACCACCGGTGGTGAGGACCAGATCGCAGTGCTCGCGATCGACGAGTTCGACCAGCGTGGCCTCGATCCGATCGCGCTCGTCGGGGATCAGTCGGCGTACCGTGCGCCAGGGCGTGACCAGTGCACGGGCGAACCATTCCTCGAGCGAAGGCAGGCCGAGATCCTCGTAGACCCCGCTGGAGGCGCGGTCACTGATCGAAACGAGTCCGATGGTGAGGGCAGTGGGCGGTGCGGATTCGGTCATTGCGGGTCGGGGGGGCGAGGATCGTCGGGTCGAGGCGGATCGCGCCGCCTGCGCGAGCGCGATGATAGCGGCTCGCCGCGGGCCGCGCCCGACGGCTAGTCGATTCGCAGTCCCGCGGCCTGCCCGACCTTGCTCCAGCGGGCGAGTTCGCTGCGCAGGTACTGCCCGAAGTCCTCGGGCGAACTGCCCACCGGCTCCGCCCCCTCGTGCGCGAGCCGCTCGACCACGTCGGGCAGGCGCAGGATGCGGCCGATCTCGCGCGAGAGCCGACCGACGATGGCCGGATCGGTGCCGGCCGGCGCGAGGATGCCCTGCCAGGCGCTGATCTCGTAGCCGGGCAGGCCGGACTCGGCGATGGTGGGCAACTGGGGCGCGAACGCCGTGCGCTGCGCGGTGGTGACCGCCACCGCGCGCAGCCGCCCGGTCTTCACGTGGGGCAGGAAGGCCTGCGCGATGCCGAAGGTGAGCGAGACCTGGCCACCGAGCAGGTCGGTCAGCGTCGGGGCGTTTCCCTTGTAGGGCACGTGCACCATCTGCGTGCCGGTCATCGAGGTGAACATCGCGGCGGCCATGTGCGGCGAGGTGCCGTGGCCGGAGGTGGCGTAGGTCAGCTGCCCGGGACGCGCGCGCGCGAGCGCGATCAGGTCGCGCACGTTCTTCACCGGCAGCGAGGGGTGCACGACCAGCATCAGCGGCAGCGACACCAGCTGCGTGACCGGGGCGAAACTCTTCACCGGATCGAAGGGCAGGTCCTTGCGCATGCCGGCGTTGATCGGGAACGCGATGGTCATCATCAGCAGCGTGTAGCCGTCGGCGGGTGCGCGTGCGACGGCCTCGTAGCCGATCATGCCGCCGGCGCCCGCGCGGTTCTCCACGACCACCGGCTGGCCGAGCGGCTCGCCCAGCCGCTGCGCGACCAGCCGCCCGATGACGTCGGTGGTGCCGCCCGGCGCGAAGGGCACCAGCAGGCGAACCGGCTTGACCGGCCAGGCCTGGGCGCACGTCGGCGCGGCGGCGACGAGTCCGCAGGCGGCTGCCAGCGCCGCGAGCGATCGGCGCCCGGCGCCCCGTGTCGCCACCGGAGCGCAGGTCTCGCGCGGATCGGCGGATGCGGAGTCCGGCCGGGGCCTGGTCGGGGCTCGACGGCGAGGGCCTTGCGCCGCAGGGATCGGGCTGTGCTCGGGCATTTCAATCTCCTCGTGGGGGTCGATCCTCTGCGGGATCGGACGCGACGGTGCACGGCGCGGGGGTCCGAACGGGACTCATCCGCCGGATCAGCGGGGCGCGGGCTCCAGCGTCTCGCGCAGCACCCGGAACAGTTCGCGCCAGCTGCGCGGCGGGCGGCCGAGTTCGGCCTCGCGGTGGGCGTTTCGCACGAGCGTGCGCAACTGCTGCAGGTCGCAGCCCGGATGGGCTGCGGCGAATTCGGTGAACGCGCGATCGTCCTCCATCAGGCGCTTGCGCCAGCGTTCCAGTTCGTGGTGTCGCGCAACGGCGGCTGCCGAGGTGCCGTCGCGCTCGGCGAGCCGCTCGCGGATCGCGGAGGGATCGATGTCGCGCATCAGCCGTCCGATGTACTGCAACTGGCGACGTCGGGCCTCGTGGCGAGTGAGGGACCGGGCCTCGGCCACGGCCTCGCGCAGTGCGTCGGGCAGGTCGAGGCTGGCGAGGGCTTCGCGCGAAAGGTCCACCAGGCGTTCGCCCAGCGACTGCAGGTCGTGGGCCGCGCGCTTGCGCCGCGTCTTGCTGATGCCGGGGCCGGACGACCCGGACTCGTGCTCGGGGGCGATGTCCGCGGAGGCGGTCGGGTCGTTCGGGTCGGTCATCGGGCGGGCCGGCGTGCAGGGGTGGCGCTGCTATCATACGTCGGCATCCGTCGCGCGGCGCGGACCGGGCGGGCCGGCCTGCGAGCGACCGCGGAGCCTCCCACGTGCAGCCCCGCCGATGAGCACTTCCCGATTCAGCCTCTCCGATGCCACCCTGCGCCAGATGGCCAGCGATGCGGTCGCGCACGCGCGGTCGCTGGGGGCGAGCGCCGCCGAGGCCGAGGTGAACGACGGATTCGGCCAGAGCGTGACGGTCCGCTCGCGGGAGGTCGAGACGATCGAATACACGCGCGACAAATCGCTCGGCGTTTCGGTCTACCTCGGCCAGCGTCGAGGCCACGCCAGCACCTCCGACTTCTCCCCGCGAGCGATCCGCGACACGGTCGAGGCCGCGCTGGCCATCGCCCGCCATACCGCCGAGGACCCCTGCGCGGGGCTGCCCGACCCGCAGCGCCATCCGGTCGAGGTGCCCGAGCTCGACCTGCACCACCCGTGGGACGTCCCGGTCGAGCAGGCGATCGACCTCGCACGGCGCTGCGAGTCGGCGGCCCTCGAGCACGATCGCCGGATCGGCAACTCGGAGGGGGCGAACCTCTACACCCAGCAATGGCACTTCGCGCTCGCCAACAGCAACGGCTTCTGCGGCGGCTACGCCACTTCGCGCTACAGCCTGTCCTGCTCGGTGATCGCCGGCGGCGGCGACGACATGCAGCGCGACGACTGGTACACCGTCGCGCGCCGCGAGGACGGACTCGAGTCGCCCGAGTCGGTGGGGCGCCGTGCGGCCGAGCGCGCCGTGGCGCGGCTCGCCGCACGCAAGCTCGACACGGTGCAGGCACCCGTGCTGTTCGAGGCGACGCTGGCCGGCAGCCTGGTCTCGCACTTCATCGGCGCGGTCTCCGGCGGCGCGCTCTACCGCCAGTCGTCGTTCCTGCTCGACAGCCTCGGCCAGCCCGTGTTCTCGCCGGCGGTGCGCATCGACGAGCAGCCCCACCTGCCGCGTGGCCTGTCGAGCGCCCCCTTCGACGACGAGGGCGTCGCCACCGCGCCGCGGGTGGTCGTGCGCGACGGCGTGGTCGAGGGCTACTTCCTGGGCACGTACTCGGGGCGCAAGCTCGGCATGCCCAGCACCGGCAACGCCGGAGGCAGCCACAACATCGTGGTGCGCAGCGGATCGCTCGATTTCGCCGGTCTGCTGAGGCAGATGGGTCGAGGGCTGGTGGTGACCGAGCTGCTCGGCCAGGGCGTGAACACCGTCACCGGCGACTACTCCCGCGGCGCGGCGGGCTTCTGGGTGGAGAACGGCGAGATCGCGTGGCCCGTGCACGAGATCACGATCGCCGGCAACCTTCGCGACATGTTCCGCGGCATCGTCGAGGTGGGGGCCGATGCGCTCGAGCGCGGAGGCCGGCGGACCGGTTCGATCCTGGTCGATCGCATGACGATCGCCGGCAACTGACCATGCACGCGCTTCGCCGGCTCGGGGCGCGCGGTCAATGAGCCGCGGCGAGCACGGCGGGCTGCACCGCTCGCGCTATGCCGGCATCGGGGGCGTGCCGGCGCACGACAACCCGCGCGCCTATCGCTGGGAGCGGCGCCTGCAGTGGGCGATGATCGGCGTGGCACTGGCCACCCTGCCGTCGCTGCTCATCGACGAATTCGCGCGCGACCCCGCGCTGCGCCGGGCCGGGCACATCCTCGACATCGCGATCCTCGTCGCCTTCGTGGCAGAGCTGGCGCTGATGCTCTGCCTCGTACGCCAGCGCGCGGCCTACCTCGCGCGCAACTGGCTGGACCTGGTGATCATCGCCGCTGCGATCGCCAGCGTGGCCGGCGCCCAGGCCGGCTGGCTCGCGCTCGCGCGCGCGGCGCGAGTGGCGCTGGTGGCGCTGATGTTGGGGCGGTTCATGGGTTCGCTGCGTACCCTCTATTCGCCCGATGCGCTGCCCTTCGTGCTGGGGCTGGGCGTGGTGGCGCTGATGATCGGCGGGGCGGGCTTCTACTGGCTGGAGCCTACCGTCACCAGCTACGGCGACGGCCTCTGGCTGGCCTTCATCACCGGCGCGACGGTGGGCTATGGCGACCTCGTGCCCACCACGCCCGCCGCGCGCGCCTGGGCCGTGGTGATGGTGCTCGGGGGCTTCGCGATGCTCTCGCTGCTCACCGCCTCGGTGGTCACGCTGTTCATCGGCGAGGACGAGGCCAAGCTGCGACGCGCGATGCACGATGACGTGCGCGCGCTGCGCGAGGAGATCCGCGGCCTGCGCTCCGAGGTCGAGGCGCTGCGCCATGAGGGCGCGGTACGCGCGCAGCCCCAG
>Ga0315900_10002348_pt1 | contig 28998 bp, 25 predicted proteins | sample LakEriMetagenome_FD_203521 | JGI IMG/M metagenome (GOLD analysis project Ga0315900, IMG submission 203521) | Freshwater fungal communities from buoy surface, Lake Erie, Ohio, United States - Buoy 12 MA114 | ecosystem: Environmental > Aquatic > Freshwater > Lake > Lake biofilm | place: USA: Lake...
CGGTGGCGATGTGTGCATCGAACTGCGGATTGGCGTTGGGGCCGTAAACGATGGGTGCACCGGTCTTTTTGGAGAGATCCAGGTGGCCGCTCACGAAGTCGGCGTGGAAGTGGGTCTCCAGCACATACTTGATGGCCGCGCCGCTCTGCCGGGCACGCTCCAGGTAGGGTTGTGTTTCGCGTAGCGGATCGATGATCACGGCCTCGCCGTTGCTCTCGATGTAGTAGGCGCCCTGTGCCAGGCAGCCGGTGTAGATCTGTTCGATCTTCATGGTGTTGGGGAGTTGTTGGGCGACGTGAACTTCGCCCGTGCGGGTTAGCTGAGGTTGGAGAGTTCCCTTCCGATGATGTAGATGCCCATCACGAGCACGAACCATCCGAAGGCGGGTTTGAGCTTTTCGTTGGGGATGCGTTTGCTGAGGAGGCTGCCGGCGATGATGCCACCGATGGCGATGGTCGAGAAGAGGAGCAGGAAGTTCCAGTCGATCACTTCATGGCCCTTCAGGTCGCCGGTGAAGCCGATGAGCGATTTGGCCGCGATGATGATCAGCGAGGTGCCCACGGCCTGCTTCATCGGCAGCTTGGCCAGCAGCACAAGGGCGGGGATGATGAGGAAGCCGCCACCGGCGCCGACCAATCCTGTGATGGTGCCGACCACCGCGCCTTCCACCAGGATCAGGGGGTAGTTGAACTTCACCTCGCCGCCTTCAGTGCTGTTCGCCTTGGCCTTGGGCTTCCGGATCATGCTGTAGGCCGCAGCCACCATCAGCAGCGCGAAGAGGAGGAGCATGCCGAGCGCTTTACCAACCGCCAGGTCACCAAGGATGAACAGCGGGTCGGGGAGGGCAGGCACCAGGAACGCACGGGTCGCGTACACGGCGAGAATGCTCGGGATGCCGAACACAAGGGCCGTGCGCCAGTGGATATTGCCCATGCGCATGTGGCTGAAGGAGCCCATGAGGCTGGTGAGCCCCACGATGAAGAGCGAATAGGCCGTGGCCAGCACCGCATCGATGCTGAACAGATAGACCAGGATAGGCACGGTGAGGATGCTGCCCCCTCCGCCGATGAGGCCGAGCGACAGGCCCATGAGGATCGCGCCGATGTAACCGAGGATCTCCATGGGGTCAGATGTTCGGGCAGCAGTTCTCCAGGCAGTCCAGCACTTTCAGCAGCTCGGTGCGCTTCACCTCCCAGAAGGTGAACCTCCCCTCCTTGTGGCAGGCGAGGATGCCCCGGTCCTTCATCAGGGTGAGGTGCTGGCTCAGGATGGCCTGCTCCATGCCGAGCAACTCCTGCAGTTCGCGGTTGCACATGCGTTCATGGTGCCGCAGCGCATCCAAGATCGCCAACCGCTGGGGGTGGGCGGTCACACGCAGCAGTTCGCTGACCTTCGCCAGCTTGTCCACCCCGATGCGTTCGTCGAGCGGTGTGTTTGGGATGACCGTTGCCATTGCGATACAAACGTATAGTCGCATCGCTATCCATCTAAGTGACTTGTATCACCCAGCTGGTCGGAAACTGAAAAAAGCTGTTAAAGCGCGTTCAGCAAGGCGCTGCCAAAGTGCTCCACTTGGTACCGACGGATACCGGGCAGTACGGCCAGGGCATCCACATCGCCGGGCAGGGTGCGGGCGATGTCCATGAGCAACTGGTTGGCGGCCACGATGCCTGGACGCAGGTCGTGCTCGGCCGTCAGCTTATCGCGCACGGCCTTCAAGCGTTTAACCCGGTCCTCGAAGTCATCATCACGCTCCCAGCGCTTCGGCTTCGGCAGCCGGGGCCATTCCTCACGTGGAAGGCTCACCCCGCGCAGCACGGCCTCCATGATGTCCTTGCCGTGCCGCTGCACCAGCCGTTCGTTCACCCCTTTCCGGGCGGCCAGTTCGCGCACCGATGTGGGTGGTTCCGTGGCCAGCCCGATGAGCACTTCGTTGCCCAGCACCATGAAGGGGGCACGGTCCAGTTTTTTTGCCAGGCCTTCACGCCACGTGTGCACTTCGCGCAGCACGGCCAGTTGATGTGGCTTCAGCACCTTCGCGCCCTTCACCTTCAAAAAGGTCGGCTCTTCGTCCACCGGCAGGTTGAAGGGTGCGTCTGTGAGCAGGGCGAATTCCTCCTCCGCCCATGTCCATCGGTCCTTTTCGCGCAGGCGCCCCTCCAGCTGATCACGCAGCGCGATGAGGTGTGCGGTGTCCCCGGCGGCGTAGTCGAGCATGGGAGCGGGCAATGGGCGCTCGCTCCAGTCGGCCTTTTGGAACTTCTTGTCGACCTGAACGCCTTGGTACTTCAGGAGGAGTGCGGCCAGTCCGATCTCCGGCTCGTTGAGGAGCTCGGCGGCCACCAAGGTGTCGAACACGTTCTCCACGCGGATGCCGTGGTACTTGGCCAGGATGCGCAGGTCGTAGTCCGCGTCATGGATCACCACCTGCATGCCGGGGTCGGCGAGCAGTGCGCCCAACGGCCCCAGGTCCGTGATCGCCAATGGGTCGATCAGTAAGTTACGGTGCCGGTCGCTGAGCTGCACCAGGCATACGCGTTCCTGGTAGCGATGGAAACTGCTGGCCTCGGTGTCCAAGGCCAGCAGGGGTGCCCCCTCCAGGTCCCGAAGGGCCTTGATCAGGGCCTCAGGCGTGGTGATCAGCTCGTAAGCGGGCACGGGGCGTTCAGCAAAGGTCAGATGTAGCGGTCCAGTCCGTCGGCCGAGAGGTCGTTCACCATCTCCCGGATCTTCTGCTCTTCGCGCTTGCGGCACACCAGCAGGGCATCGGAAGTGCTTACCACGATGTGGTCCTCCAAGCCTTCGAGCACCAGGAGGCGTCCATCATGGGCATGCACCACGGTGTTCTGGCAGGCGTAAAGCCGCACCTGATCGCCCACGGACGCGTTGCCGTGCGCATCCTTCGGCAGGTGGGTGTAGAGGCTGCCCCAGGTGCCCAGGTCGCTCCAGCCGAAGTCGCTGACCACCGTGTACACATTGGGCGCCTTCTCCATGATGCCGTAGTCGATGCTCACGTTCTCGCAGTTGTCGTAGATGGAGCGGATGAAGTCCTTTTCCCCGGCCGTACCGAACTGGTCCCGTCCGCTGTCGAAGAGGCTGTTCATTTCGGGCAGGTGCGCCTTGAAGGCACGCTGGATGCTCTTCAGGCTCCAGATGAAGATGCCGGCGTTCCACAGGAAGTCACCGCTCTCCAGGAAACGCAGGGCGGTGGCGTGGTCAGGCTTTTCGGTGAAGGTGCGCACCTTCTTCACCCGGGGATGTGCCGTGCCGGCCTCGTCCATGAACTGGATGTAGCCGTAGCCGGTATCGGGCCGGCTGGGCATGATGCCGAGGGTGACCAGGCAGTCGGTCGCGGTGGCCTGCGCCACTGCCGTGCGCACGGTCTCGTGGAAGGCCTCTTCCTTTAGCACCAGGTGATCGCTGGGTGCCACGATGATGACGGCCTCCGGATCCCGGCTGGCGATGACATGGTTCGCATAGGCGACGCAGGGCGCCGTGTTGCGGCGGGAAGGCTCGGCCAACACCTGCGCATCGGTCAACGCGGGAAGCTGCTCCTTCACGATCGCGGCATAGCGGTCGTTGGTCACCACGAGGATGTTCTCCGGCGGGCAGATGGCCAGGAAGCGGTCGTAGGTCTGCTGCAGCAGGGTGCGTCCCAGGCCCAGGAAGTCCAGGAACTGCTTCGGATAGGCGCTGCGGCTCATGGGCCAGAAGCGGCTGCCGACACCGCCCGCCATGATCACGCAATACGTGTGCTTGTTCGTCATTTCGGGGCCCAAAGGTGGGTCAAGATGCCTTACGGACAATGAGCGGGGCGTTCAGGTGGACCTCCGCCACGGCGTCGATGAGGTAGATGCGCCGGTCGTTGAGGCATTGGCAGCGGAAGCGTTTCCGCAGTTTCGGCCCCTTCACGAACAGGCGGTCGTGGAAGCGGAACACGGTGCGGTCCGGCAGTTCCTCCAGCATGGGCCTGGGCTCCAGGTCGTACCGGCGCAGGACCCGCATCAGGGTGGTGTCCGCACAACTGCTGGCGGCCGGCCGGCAGAGATGGCGCTCCAGGGCGTGTAGCACATCGTCCGGAAAGATCATCCGGCTCAGGTAGGGCCTCATAAGCCGCTGGTAATCAGCCTTCCATTCCGGTCCGTGTGGGTCCTTCCAGCCCTTGGTCCGCTCAAAGGCCGTGTGGTGCGCGAACTCGTGGACCAGGGTCACCAGGAAGGCGTACGGGTTCAGGTCGTTGTTCACCGTGATGCGGTGTGGTCGGCCCGGAGCTCCGCTGCGGTAATCGCCCAGCTTGGAACGGCGGGGCCGCACCACATGCACGCGCACCGGATGCTGCTGGAGCCATTGGAGCACGATGGGCCATGCTGCCGGCGGCAGATGCCTGCGCAGATGGTCCGGATCGTGGGCGCTCAACATGGTTCGGTCCCGAGGGGGGCAGAAAGGCCGAACGGAGCCAACTGCCGCCCTTGCAAGTTAGCATGCACCCCGTTCGCTGTCGGGGCGTGCCGGTGGTTCCATTTGGGGCAATCGCAGCCGCGTTTCTTCCGGTATTTCGATGGCCGGGAATTACACGACACGGCGGCACCGACCACCAAGAGGATGGCCACGGCCTTCAGGGCCTGTCGGAAGGGTAGGGTGCGCATGCGTACCTGGCAAAGGTAACCAGGCCGGTGATGGGCCTGAACTCCGCACCACCAGCCGCCAATGGCCTATTTTCGTCGCCTCCACCCGGATGAAGGTCCTTTTCCACATCGGCCGCTACCTGCTGCTGCTGCGCGACACGTTCAGCCGGCCGGAGAAGTTGAAGCTGTATTGGAAGCGCACCGTGGAGGAGATGGACCTGCTCGGCGTCCAAAGCCTGGGTATCGTTTCGCTGCTCAGCGTCTTCATGGGGGCGGTGATCACCATCCAGACGAAGACCAACATCGACAGCCCCCTTATCCAGGCCTGGGTGGTGGGCTTCGCCACCCGGCAGAGCACCATCCTGGAGTTCAGCCCCACGATCATTTCGTTGATCCTGGCCGGCAAAGTGGGCTCCAACATCGCCGCCGAGATCGGTTCTATGCGGGTGAAGGAGCAGATCGATGCGCTGGACATCATGGGAGTGAACAGCGCTGGCTACCTCATCCTGCCGAAGATCCTGGGGTCCATGCTGTTCAACCCATTCCTGGTGATGATCAGCATGTTCCTGAGCATTTTCGGGGGGTATGTGGCCGGGGTGGGCACGGGCATCGTGCAATCCGCTGATTACCTGCAGGGCATCCAGATGGGATTCAACTCCTACCACGTCACCTATGCCCTCATCAAGACCGTGGTGTTCGCCTTCATCATCGCCACCGTATCGGCCTATCAAGGCTACTACACCGTGGGCGGCACACGCGAAGTGGGCATCAGCAGCACGCGTGCGGTGGTCTACAGCAACGTGGTCATCCTCATCGTCAACTACGCGTTGACCCAGCTCCTGTTGATATGATCGAGGTGGTGGGTGTGAGCAAGCGGTTCGGCGACACCCAGGTGTTGACCGACATCCATGCCGTGTTCCAGAAGGGCAAGGTGAACCAGATCATCGGCAAGAGCGGCTCGGGCAAGAGCGTGCTGGCCAAGTGCATCGTGGGGCTTCATCGGCCCGAGGAAGGCCGGGTGCTCTACGAAGGGCGCTCGTTCCACGAGATGAGCGAAGAAGAGAAGCGCAGTGTGCGTCAGGAGATCGGCATGCTCTTCCAAGGTGCGGCCCTATTCGACAGCCTCACCGTGCTGGAGAACGTGATGTTCCCCCTGCGGATGTTCGCGTCCATGTCCAAAAGCGAAATGGAGGACCGCGCCCATGTGTGCCTGAAGCGGGTGAACATCATCGACAAGGACAAGCTCTTCCCGGCCGAGCTGAGCGGGGGCATGCAGAAGCGCGTGGGCATCGCCCGGGCCATCGCCATGAACCCGAAGTACCTGTTCTGCGATGAGCCCAACAGCGGACTCGATCCGCAGACGAGCATTGTGATCGACGATCTCATCAAGGAGATCACCGAGGAGTTCGGGACCACCACCATCGTCATCACGCACGACATGAATTCCGTGATGGAGACGGGTGAGAACATCCTCTTCATCCACAAGGGCCGCAAATGGTGGCAGGGTGGACGGGAGGACCTGCTCACAAGCGACAACAAGGAGCTGAACGAGTTCATCTTCGCCAGTTCGCTGATGCGCCAGGTGAAGAAGGCCCTCGGGCATTGAGGACCGACCTTCCGCAAAAGCAAAGCCCCCGCCGATCACGATCGGCGGGGGCTTTGTCCATTTGAGATCACTCGATCGTGAGGCGCTGCACGCTGGTGCCCTTGGCGCTGCGCATCCGCACCAGATAGACACCGGACTCCAGGTGGCTCAGGTCGAGCGTGGCGGTACCTGTGGTGCGCGTGGTGTGCACCAGGCGACCCATGGCATCGACCACCTCGATGGACATGCTGCCGGTCTCCTTCGAGCGCACCGTCACCACACCTGTTGTGGGGTTGGGGTACAGCACCACACCCAGGTCGTTCCGCGTCTCGGCCATGCCGATGCTGGGGTCGGTGAGCAGGCGGATGGCAAAGGCGTTGCCGTTCGTGAAGACCGTGTTCTCGCTGGGCAGATAGATCGTGCTGGCCAGTGCGGGCTGAGGTACGGTCAGGTCATCGAGCACGCGGATATGGCCGGCGCCCGTGTTGCTGAACAGGGAGATGCCGGCGTAGTAACCTTCGGGTGAGAGTTGGACCGGATCATCGAAAAGCAAGGTGATGCTGCCGTTGGCGATATCCTCCTCCGTGATGTCCGTCGGCTGTCCCTCGCCGAGCAATTCAGCCACATTGTCGGCCAGCACCGTTGCCGTGTCGTGCATGCTGGGGATGATGAACCCGCCCGTGACCGTGGCCGATCCGAGGGCCACTTCCAGGCCATACACGGTCATTGTCTCCCTGATCGGGTAGTAGGTGAACATCATGAGCCCGTCGGGATCTTCCGCCCAGCTGTTGGTGCCCAAGGACGTGGTGGACTCGTAACCTTCAGGGTGATTGCCGAGCCCATCGAGCGAGTAGCGAAGCGGGTTCACTTCAAAACTGCGCAAGTAGGTATTGTTGGCCTGGTCCTCCTCGCTGGTCGCCTCGGCGGAGCTCGCCTCGAAGGTGCCGGTGTACAGCCCGTCGCTCAGGGCGGGGATGTTCACGGTCTGGTCCATGGTGCTCGCGGTACCAGCGGACAGTGCGGTGGGGGTGGTCGCAGCGCTGAACTGAAGGTTGTTGGAGGCGTCGCGCACCTCAAGCGTCACACCCACCTCCGTCATGTCCTCGAAGCCGAAGTTGAGGAAGCTGCCGCCCACGCGCATGGTGTTGTTGAGTTGGGAGGCCGGGATGCGGCCATACTCCTCGCCATCGCCGGTCTGGGAGAGGAAGCCGTCCTCCATGATCAGCTCGTAGGCGGGCTGCTCGCGCACCACCACATCGTCCACGTACCAGGTATATCCCCAAACGCCGACAAAGAGGAATCGCACCCACACCTGGGCCTGGTCGCCAGCTACGCCAGAAATGTTGATGCGACGGATGGTGGGGTTGCCCGGGGAGACTCCCTGGGTGAGCTCGCCCGGGGCGAACACATGGAACACGTTGGGTAGTCCGGAGATATCCGAGGTGGGGGTCAGGTTCGTGGGCCAGTCCGTGTTGTTGGTGCTCACCAGCAGGTAGGTCTGTTCATTGTTGAAGCGCCGGTATTGGGTCAGGAACTCGATGATCACGTTGGGGTAGCCCGCTGTGCTGAACGGTTCAGCATTCGTCATGAAGGCATACTCATTGCTGCCGGTGTTGTTGTTCCCGTCATCGGAGTCGTACATGGCATAGCCATTGTCCGCCGTGGTGCTCAAGATGGCGGGCGTGGGGTAATCCCCTTGTGAGGTAAGGCCTGTTCCTATTTGCCAGTCGAGATCCGTTGCGCCGGTATGGCCAACGGCCCAATCGGCAGCGTTGGAGAAGTCGCTGCTCCAGAGATCTACGCGTGCCCCCCCCTGTGTTGCGGGTCCGGCGGGAATGCGTGGTTCGTTGCAGGGTTTCTCGGTCTTTCCGCGATGCCCTGGGTCAACGATGCGGTCCTGGGCCGTCACGACGGTCGTCAGGCCTAGAGAAAGCACGAGCAAGGATAGTTTTCTGTTCATGTTCGTAGGGATGAGCGGTCCGAAAGATAGTGGCGCTTCGGATCGAACGGTACATGCAAAAAGGGGATGCGGCAGCGCCGCATCCCCTTTTCAGGACTTCCAGAACGATCAGCGCACCACGGACATACGCTTGGTGAGCGTACCGCGGTCCGTACGGAGGGTGTAGTAGTACAGTCCCTCGTTCAGTTGATCCAGGGCCACGTTGATGCGGTAGGCACCGGGGGCGCGACGGCCCTCGTTCAGCTGCATCACCAGCTTGCCGCTCACATCATGCACTTCCAGCACCACCGTGGTGGACTCCTCCAGCTCGTAGGGGATGCTGGTGGTATTGTTCGCGGGGTTCGGGATGTTCTGGCCCAGGCCTGCACCGTTGCTGCGGTCGGCGTCCTCAATGCCCACGGTGGGGTTGAAGTTCATCCGCACCATCGGTGTCGTGGTGGTGAAGAACCAGTCCTCACCCTGGGTGGGGCTCACGTAGTAGATGAAGGAGGTCTGGGCCTCGCTCAGGCCGTTCTGCCCGATACGGACGTTACCGAAGCACTGTACGGTCAGCAGGTAATCCGTGTTGGCATCCAGGGTCACCGGCGAGTCGAAGATGAGCTGGGTGAAGTTGCTGCTGCCCGTGCCGCCGAGCATGGACTGGGTGACCTCGATCTCGGGGGTGGAGGCGATCACCGGGAAGTCGGCCTCGCTGCCATTGCGCAGCTCACCCACGATCACGGCGCCCACCTCGGAGCCATTGTTCAGGGCCACGGCCACGCTGTAGAGGTCCACCGTGTTCGCCACGTAGAAGGCGTTGCCCAGGATCAGCGTGCCACCATCGCCGTTGCCATCCTCGAAGCTGGCGATCGTGCCATTGTCACGCCCGTAAACGAACTCGCTCACGCCGAAGGAGCCGGAGCCGGAGTTATCCGTAGGCACGTTGTCCTCGTTGGGGCTGGTCACGCCGAAGGTCACGTTGTAGGTGCCGGCCTCTGCAGGAGGTGTGAAGTCCGGGTTCACGAACACCGTCTGGGTCGTGCCGGCAGCCACCGTGCCGATGTTCTGGTCCTGGTCAAGCACTACGCTGCCACCTTGGCGCTGCACGCTGAAGTTCACCACCACATCGTTCTGGTCCAGCGAGCCGTTGTTCAGGATCGTGGTGTTGAGACCGATGGGGCGCAGCTGGCTGTAGGGATAGACCGAATACCGGATCGAATCCCAGCTGATGGCGGTGTTGATGTCCCAATTGGTGACGGCCGAGGAGACCATACGCATGTCATACTCATAGAGCTCCACGATCTTCAGATCGTCAAGCTGCCAGTGGTAGTGTGAAGTGCCCTGATCACCATCGTGGCGGAAACGGAACTTCACGTTCGCCGGGTTGGCGGCGATGGCGGCCGTCAGGTTGATCTTCCGGGTCTCCGTGCCGGTCAGCTGGTTCACGGCCACACCGGTGCTGGTGAGGAAGCGTGAAGGCCAGGTGGCGCCGCCATCCGTGCTCACTTCCAGGTAGTGCGGGGGATTGTCGCAGCAGTAGCGCAGGCGCTGCTGGAACTCGATCTCCACGAAGGGGGTGGTGCTCAGGTCGAGCACGGGCGACTCCAGGGAACCATCCCAGTTGGTGAAGGCCGGCAGGGCCGTGGGCGTGTTGCCGCTCCAGCTGCAGTTCACCGAATCACCGTTGAACAGCATGAAGCCGTTCTGCCAGGTGGTGGAGGCGATGCGGGCCGTGGCAGCCGTGTAGGCACCCACGGGACCCGTGGTCGTGCGCTTCCAGATGTTGCCGCCGTCGCCGCTCACCGTCCAGGGGCCTACACCATTGTTGCCGTCCAGGCCATTGGCGAAGTCCTCGGACCAGACGATGTCGCCACCGGCGCGGTCGCTGTTGTTGCCATCCTCTCGGGCGGAGGGTTGCTTGTCCGCCTGCGCGGGTGCGGGGCGGAAATCACGACGGGCCGGGTGGGTCACCCACTGGGCCATGGTTGTGCCGGCCATCAGGATGGAGGCCAGCAAAGCGTAACGAATGCTCATGGAATGATCGGTTTAGTTCACGTTCGACGTGAGGTTACGAAGTTAACAGGTCTCGGCCATCAGACATGGCCTGAACCGCGGATCGTTGCCTGGGCCTATGGTCCGAACAGGGAACGGGTCCCTTGGGACAGGGAACGGCAGCCTGTGAACCGTTCATCACCGGGCCACGATGATGCGCTTTGTAAAGATGTCCGATCCGGTCCGCACCGTGAGCAGGTAAATGCCGTTGGGTATCCGCTCCAGCGGAAGGGTGAAGCGCTGGTCGCCCATGGGTAGGGTGCCTTGCCACAGGGGCTGTACGAGGCGACCGGACGCATCCTGAATGTCCATGCGGACCGGACCGCCTACCGCCAGGTCGAACCTTACCGCCAGGTCGTTCACCACCGGGTTCGGGAACACTTCCATGGCCGGTATACCGTCCACGGCACCTTCATGCATGCCCACACCGAACGAGGACAGATGCAGGCGTACCATCGGTGTCCGCTCCACGTAGTTCACCACAAAGGTGGCCCCCGTGAGGACTACGGATGCTCCTATCGGTCCATTGCCGCTGGTTCCCACGGAAAGTGCAGTGGTGACACCGTTCTCAAGCCGCTGGAAGCCCACGAAATAGTCACCCGGATCCAGGCTGGGGGCCGAGGCCAGCGACAGGAAGAGCGGTTCACCGTTCACGCCGCGTTGGATGTCTTCCGGGGTTAGCGTATACCGGGTCGATGTGTCAACGAAGGCCAGCTCATGGTCCAATAGGATCGCACGCACCATCTGTCCGCCTGCAGCATCCCCACCGATCACGGCACTGATGCCTTGGGCCACGCTGCCCGGTGTCACGATCTCCATGCGCTGCGCCACCACCCAGGGATCCGTACCACCTAGCGAACCATCGAAGGCGCCCTCGTCGCAGGCCATCTCCCCGTACCCGTTGGCCCAGCCGTCGCCCGTCAGGGTGAAGGTCGCCGTGGCCGTGTTGTCATTGAGGTCGCCGTCCATGCCGGACATCGTGGCTTGCACGCTCAGGTCCGCCGGACCCACTTCCGCGGCCAACGGTAAGGTCGGAAGAAGCACCAACCTGCGTTCGCCAGGGGCCAGCGCGCTGAGGCCGGTCACCTCCGCCTGTACCGTGCCGGCTGCCTGGGTCAGGGTCAGCAACAGGTCGAAGGTGTTGATGGTCACCTGCCCCTGGTTCATGACCTCCACTACGGCCCTGACAGTGTCCGCCTGTTCAGCGGGTAACCTGCGATAGCGCAGGCTACGCACACTGCTGTCGAACGCACTGCGGCTGGGGTCGTGGGTGAAAAGTTGAAGGATGGACAGATCGGAAGGCAGGCGGTCCATCAGGCAGATGTCGTCGATCGCGAACCCGCTCGACCAGGTGCCTCCATCGCTCCAGCGGAACCGGAACCGGAAGCCCGGGTTCCCGTCATAGGCGCTCAGGTCCAGAAAGAGGTCCTGCCATTCGCCTTCCACAGCCGGTACTTCCAGCAAGGCCAGCCATTCGGTCCCGTTGAAGGCATCGATGTAGGCCGGTCCAGCACCCAGGTTCTGTTCATGGAACACCCGGACCTGGAGGGCCATGCCCGCGCGACCGGTCAGGTCGATGACCGGACTGGTCAGGGCCACCTCGCCCATGGCACAGTTGCAGGGCGCTGCATCATCGTTGGCCATCAGGAACCGGTTGCCTGTGGGTCGGTCGGGCACAGGGAAGAAGCCGCCGCTGTTGGCCTCTTGTGCATTACCGACGGTCCAGGCCTCCACGAACTCGCCCAGTCCATTGCCTTGCGGATCGAGCCGCTCCACCGATTGGTTCGTCCAGCCCGCTGGGAATGTGCCGTCCTCCAGATCGATGCTCACAACGCAGGTCGCGGCTTTCGCGGAGCCCTGTCCGTGCACACAAGTGGGACCGAGCAGAAGAGCGGAAGCGAGAACGAGCAGGGGACGTGCGTGCATGGGTCGGCGCCGGTTGGCGTGAAGGAGGGCGAAATTACCGGTTCGTGCGGAGGGGGCCTAATGGAACGACCCCGCTGGTGGGCGGGGTCGTTCAACAGGGTTGGTCGATGTGCTCAGGCCTCGGCCGTGGCGTACTCCTCGATGGGCGGACAGGTGCACACCAGGTTGCGATCGCCATAGGCATTGTCCACACGGCTCGCCGTTGGCCAGTACTTCCATTCGCGGTTCGCGCTTGCCGGGAAGGCGGCCTTCTCACGGCCATAGGGGTGGCTCCACGTGTCGGCACAGACCTCGTCGCTGGTGTGCGGGGCCATCTTCAGCACGTTGTCGACCTTGTCGGCCTTGCCGCTCTCGATCTCGGCGATCTCGTGGCGGATGCCGATCATGGCCTCGATGAAGCGGTCCAGTTCGGGCTTTGCCTCGCTCTCGGTGGGCTCCACCATCAGCGTGCCCGCCACCGGGAAGCTCACCGTGGGCGCGTGGAAGCCGTAGTCCATCAGGCGCTTTGCGATATCCTCCACCTCCACACCGGCGGTGCGCTTGAACTCGCGGCAGTCCAGGATCATCTCGTGCGCCACCATGCCCTGGTCGCCCACGTAGAGGATCGGATAGTGCTTCTCCAGCTTCGCCTTGATGTAGTTGGCGTTGAGGATGGCGTAACGCGTGGCATCGGTGAGGCCGCTGCCGCCGAGCATCTTGCTGTAACCGTAGCTGATCAGCAGGATCAGTGCGCTGCCCCAAGGTGCGGCGCTCACGGCGGGGATCGCCTGCTCGCCGCCCGTCTTGATCAGCGGGTGGCCCGGCAGGAAGGGCTTCAGTTTATCGTTCACGCAGATGGGGCCCATGCCCGGGCCGCCACCGCCGTGCGGGATGGCGAAGGTCTTGTGCAGGTTCAGGTGGCACACGTCGGCGCCGATCTCGCCGGGGCTGGTGAGGCCCACCTGCGCGTTCATGTTGGCGCCGTCCATGTAGACCAGGCCACCGTTCGCATGGATCGCGCCGGTGACCTCCTTGATCGCAGCTTCGTACACGCCATGCGTGCTGGGGTAGGTCACCATCAGGCAGCTGAGCGTGTCCTTGTACTGCTCGGCCTTGGCCTTCAGGTCGGCCAGGTCGATCTGGCCGTCCTCGGTGGCCTTCACCACCACCACCTGCATGCCGGCCATCACCGCGCTGGCGGGGTTCGTGCCGTGCGCGCTGCTCGGGATCAGGGCGATATTGCGGTGCATATCTCCTCGGGCCTCATGATAGGCGCGGATCACCATCAGGCCGGCGTATTCACCCTGCGCGCCGCTGTTCGGCTGGAGGCTCACGGCGGTGAAGCCGGTGGCCTTGGCCAGGATGTCGCTGAGCTCGGTGAAGACCCGCTGGTAGCCCTGCACCTGGTCGATGGGCGCGAAGGGGTGGATGTAGGCCCATTCCGGTCGCGTGATGGGCCACAGCGTGGAGACCGCATTGAGCTTCATGGTGCACGAGCCCAGGGGGATCATGCCATGGGCGAGGGAGAAGTCACGGTTCTCCAAGCGCTTCATGTAGCGCATCAGCTCCGTTTCGGTGTGATGCGTGTTGAAGATCGGGTGGGTCAGGAAGGCGGAGCTCCGTTCCAGACCGCTCGGAACCGCCGTGGCGCTTCCGCTGGTCGGCGGTGCCACCAAGGGCTTGCCCTGCGCCTCCGACAGTGCGGCCAGCAGGTCGTTCACATCCTGGGCGCCCACCGTCTCATCCAGGCTGATGGAGATGGACCCGGAGTTGATGCGCACGTTGATCTCGCGGGCCTCGGTGGCCTGCTTCACCCGCTGGGGGTCGCAACCGCCCAAGGTGATGGTATCGAAGAAGCTGCTGTTCTGGAGCGTGTAGCCCATCGCTTTGGCCGCTTCGGCCACCTGCCGGGTGTACCCATGCACGCGCCGGGCGATGCGCTTCAGTCCTTCCGGGCCATGGTACACGGTGTACATGCCCGCCATCACGGCCAGCAGTGCCTGCGCCGTGCAGATGTTGCTGGTGGCCTTGTCGCGACGGATATGCTGCTCGCGGGTCTGCAACGCCATACGCAGGGCACGACGTCCACGGCGGTCCTGGCTAACCCCGATGATGCGGCCCGGGATCAGGCGCTTGAAGTCCTCGGTGGTGCAGAAGAACGCTGCGTGCGGCCCGCCATAGCCCATGGGCACGCCGAAGCGCTGGCTGTTGCCCACGCACACGTCCGCACCCCATTCGCCCGGAGGCGTCAAGAGCACGAGCGAGAGGAGGTCGGCGCACACCGCCGTCCTCACGCCCACGGCCTTGGCTTTCGCCACGATGTCACGGTAGTCGTTCACGCTGCCATCGATGGCCGGATACTGCAGCGCGATGCCGAAGTAGCCGTCCGCGGGGTCGAGCGCCTTCGCTTCACCCACGACCAGCTCCACGCCGATGGGTGCGCAGCGGGTACGGAGCACGTCAATGTTCTGCGGGAACAGTCCCTTGTCGGCGAAGAACTTGTTCGCGTTGGCCAGTTCCTTCGGTCGCGCCGCATGCAGCATATGCATGGCCTCGGCGATCGCGGTGGCCTCATCGAGCAGGCTGGCGTTGGCGATGGGCAGGCCGGTGAGGTCGCTGCACATCGTCTGGAAGTTGAGCAGCGCCTCCAGGCGGCCCTGCGCGATCTCGGCCTGGTAGGGCGTGTAGGCCGTGTACCATCCGGGATTCTCCATGATGTTGCGCAGGATGGGCTGCGGCACATCGGTACCATGGTAGCCCAGGCCGATGTAGCTGCGGAACTGCTTGTTCAGCGCCCCCAGCTCCTTCATGTGGTAGAGGTAGTCCAGTTCGGGAAGCGCAGCGCCCGTGTCGAGCGCCTCCTTCGCCCGGATGCCCTGCGGCACCGTACGTTGGATCAGTTCATCGAGCGAAGACACGCCGATGGCGCGCAGCATCTCCTCGGTCGCACCGGCATCAGGGCCGATGTGACGCTCCTGGTAGGTCACGAAGTTCATGGGATCTTGGTGTGGTCAAGGACCGGTGCAAATATAACGGGCGTGCCTGCTCGAAGCCGGTCCTCTCCAGCAACAACAGATCGCCTGCGGTGCTGTTCGGCAAGGGCTATCTTTGGCGACCGTCATGCATAGGTTCGTTCTGCTCCTGCTCCTGGCCCTCGTGGCACCGTTCGCGCTGGGGCAGGACAGCATCGTGCTGATGAACGGCCAGGTGCTGAAGGGAAGGGTGCTCGGGCAAAGCACGCTCGAGATCCGTTACCTCGACAGCGATCGAAAGGGTCGCACGCGCGAGCGGGCCGAGCCCACCGAAGGCGTGTTCAGCGTCACCGACAGCCTGGGGCGTGAGCGCGTCTGGTATTTCCACGATACGGTCTTCGGCAACACCCTTACGGTGGACGAGATGCGTCGGTTCATCAAGGGTGAACAGGATGCGCGGACCGGGTACAAGCCGTTCTGGCCTGTCCTGGGCGGCTTTGTGCTTGGTGCTGGCACCACGATCGCCGCGAACTTGGAGATGAACGCGTTCTTCCTCCCTCCGCTCTACGGTGCCACCATGATCTTTCCGCGCGTTTTTGTCACCAAAGGCTCGATCACGGACCCGAGCATGGAAGGGGATGAGCAATACGCCTATGGCTATGCACGCGTTGGTCGCTCCAAACGGGTGGTGCGGTCGCTCCTGAGCACGTTCGCGGGGGTGGTGGTGGGCCTGGCCGTGCGCCAGTACATCATCAACCCGAACCTCGAAGGGTACTGAGCTGTGTGGGGCACCAGGTCCTGGCGGAACGCGTTCGAAGGCCTGGTCCTGTCACATGCCTGGCTCGCGTTGGGCGGTGCTGCGCAATGTTGGTGGGTGACGAGCCACTTGTCCAATAACGAGCAGGCCTGGCGTCCGGTCCTGGCCGTCTGGTGCGGGGTCTTCGCCGGTTACGGACTGCTCCGCTGGTCGGGGGCGAGGTTGTCGTTGACAACGGCCAACGCCCGGATCATGGTCTGGCACGCCGAGCGCCGTAGGCCCATGCTCGTCCTTTCCCTGTTCGCTGCGGCCGTGGCCGCGTTGTCGCTGTGGCCCGCCACATCGCTGGTGTGGTGGATCGTGCTCTTCATGGTGCTCCCGTGGATGCTCTATCTGGTGCCGATGCGGGTGGGTGAAGTGCACATCGGCCTGCGCCAGGTGCCCGCCCTGAAACTGGTGGTCATTGTGTGGTGCTGGCTGCTGGCCACGGTGGCGCTGCCGGTGGGTTTTCTGGCCCCCGACCACTTCTGGATGGGGCTCTTGGGTCATGGCTTGGTCCAGGGTCCGCTCATCACCGGCATTGCGCTGCTGTTCGACCTCCGCGACCATGCCCAGGACGCTCCCTCCATGCGCACCATCCCCCAGGTCATCGGCCCGCGATGGACGCGGGTGTTGGCCATGGTCCTGTTCCTTTATGCAGCCACCATCGTGGTGTCCCGGGGCCTCCTGAGCTACATGAGCTATGTGGAAGGGCTCGTCCCTTGGAGCGAGGTGCTCGCGGGTGCCGGTCTTGTGTTCGGTGCCGTGCTCGCTTTCCGGGCCGGTCCGGCGAGGTCGTGGGCGTTCTATGCGGTGGGGGTGGATGGACTGCTGGTCCTGGTGCCGGTCCTCGCGTGGCTGGGGGAACGGCTGTGACCAACGATCGTCAGCACCGGCTGCATGCCGACGGCTACTTTTGGTCGCTCCCATGATGGCTTACGAGAACACCCTGGCCTTTGCCCAGGCCCGAGATGCCGCCGATCCGCTGCGCGCCTTCCGCTCCGAGTTCCACTTCCCGCAACATGATGCCCGGGACGTGCTCTACTTCACCGGCAATTCCCTCGGTCTGCAGCCGAAGGCCGCGGCTGATGCACTGAAGCAGGAGCTCGACGATTGGGCATGCTTCGGCGTGGAAGGGCATTTTCACGCGAAGCACCCCTGGTACAGCTACCACGAGGAGCTCACCCCTTCGCTGGCCCGGCTGGTGGGTGCGTTGCCGGAGGAGGTGGTGGCGATGAACCAGCTCACCAGCAACCTGCACTTCCTGATGGTGAGCTTCTACCGGCCTGGCGGAAAGCGCCGGAAGATCCTCACCGAGCAACGGCCCTTCCCCAGCGACACCTACGCCTTCGCCTCGCAGATCGCTTTCCACGGCGGTGATCCGGAGGCCGATCTGGTGGAGGTGCAGCCGCGCCCCGGCGAACACACGCTGCGCACGGAGGATATCGTGGCGAAGATCAACGAGTTGGGCGACACGCTCGCGCTGGTCTGTTTCGGCGGGGTGAACTTCTACACCGGACAGGCCTTCGACATGGCCGCGATCACCAAGGCCGCGCATGCCGTGGGCGCCATCGCCGGCTTCGACCTGGCCCACGCCGCCGGCAACCTGCACCTCAAGCTGCACGACTGGAATGTGGATTTCGCCTGCTGGTGCAGTTACAAGTACCTCAACAGCGGTCCGGGTAGCGTGGCCGGGGCCTTCGTGCATCAGCGGCACCTCGGCAATGAACTTCCGCTCTTCGCGGGTTGGTGGGGCCACGACAAGAGCGAACGCTTCAAGATGGAGCGCACCTTCAAGCCCATGCCCACGGCCGAGGCCTGGCAGGTGAGCAACGCACCGGTCTTCAGCATGGCGGTGCACCGCGTGGCCCTGGAGCAGTTCGACCGGGCGGGCATCGCGAACCTGCGCGCCAAGAGCGAACAACTCACCGGGTACCTGGCGTTCATCATCGCCGAGGTGGAGAAAGCCACCGGCACCCGGCTGGAAGTGATCACTCCGAGCGAACCCACTCAACGCGGCTGCCAGCTGAGCATCCTGGCCCATGGTCATGGCAAGGCCCTCTTCAACCGCATCACCGAGCGCGGTGTGATCGCCGATTGGCGCGAGCCGAACGTGATCCGCGTGGCGCCGGTGCCGATGTACAACAGCTTCGAAGACGTGTGTCGCTTCGGACAGATCCTGACGGACGTGCTGTCCAACCCCTGACATGAGCATGAAGAACATCACCATCGTTGGCGGCGGCCTCGTGGGCAGCCTGCTCACCGTGTTCCTCGCCAAGCGCGGCCACACCGTGAACCTGTTCGAGCGTCGGCCCGACCCGCGCAGGACCAATGTGTATGCCGGCCGTTCGATCAACCTGGTGGTGAGCCACCGTGGCTGGACCGCGTTGAAGGCCGCCGGCGTGCAGGAGGCCGTGGAGCGCATCGTGGTGCCGGTGTACGCCCGCATGACGCACGACCGCGACGGCAAGCTCACCCGCCTGCCCTATAGCATCGACGAGCGCGCCATCCACAGCGTGAGCCGCGGCGAGCTGAACAAGGTGATGCTGAGCGAGGCCGAGAAGTTGCCCAACGTGAAGCTCCACTTCGAGCACCGCTGCGCCGCTGTGGACCTGGACAACGCCACCTGCACCTTCCACGATGAGCGCGCCGGTGAGCAGCGCGTGGTGAAGGCCGGCCTCGTCTTCGGCAGCGACGGTGCGCCCAGCGCCGTACGGCAGGAGATGATGAAGGGACGCTTCAACTTCAGCCAGAGCTTCATCGAGCACGACTACAAGGAGATCGCCTTCCCGCCCAAGGCCGATGGCACCCCGCAGATGGATCCGCACTGCCTGCACATCTGGCCGCGGCGCTTCTTCATGATGATGGGCCTTGCCAACCAGGATGGCGGTTTCACGGGCACGCTCTTCATGCCGCATGAGGGCGAGTTCTCCTTCGACAACATCAAGGATGAGCAGGACCTGATGCGCTTCTTCGAGGCGCATTTCAAGGATGCCATCCCCCTGCTGCCCGATCTGGCCGAGCAATACTTCCGCAACCCGCAGAGCAACCTCGCCATCATCCGCTGCGGGCCTTGGACGCACAAGGACAAGGTGGCGCTGATCGGCGATGCGGCCCACGCCATCGTGCCGTTCTATGGTGAGGGCATGAACGCCGGCTACGAGGACTGCAAGGTGCTGAACGACCTGCTGAACGAGCACGGCGACGACAACTGGGGCACGGTGCTGGAGGCCTATGGCAAGGCGCGCAAGCCCAATGGCGACGCCATCGCCGACCTCAGCCTGCGCAACTTCGTGGAGATGCGTGACCTGGTGGCTGACCCGCGCTTCATCCTGCGCAAGAAGATCGAAGGCCGCCTACAGGCGAAGCATCCGGACAAGTGGCTGCCGCTCTACAGCCAGGTGAAGTTCAGCGACATCGGTTACAAGACCGCCTGGGACGAGGGCCTGCGCCACGATCGCATCATGGAGCAGGTGCTGGCCATGCCGGGCATCGAGGAGCAATGGGAGAGCGAGGCGGTGGAGAAGAAGGCGTTGGAGCTGCTGGAGCTGACCGCCTGAAATGGCCCTCAGTGATCGAGGAAGCGGTATTCGGTGAACACCGGACGGCCTTCGCGCAGCAGCTGATCGGGTGAAACGAACTGCACCGTGATGTTCCTGACCGTTGTACGGGATGAGCGTTCATGCTCGTCACGGAGAAGCACCTCCAGGTCGCTGCGGTGGAGACCATGGCCCAGGTCTCCCAAGCGCGCGGTCACACGCTGCTTGAACGATGCACGATCAGCGTCATCACTGACATGGAACGCCGCGTTGTAGATCAGATCGCAGCGCTTGTGGTAGCGCATGAACTCGGCCATCACCTTTGGATGGGCGGCCATGAAACGTTCCAGTTCGATCCGGTCCCGCTCACCGATGGGGTCGATCAGTGAGATGTGGAAGCTCGACCGGTCGAAGGCGCGCTTGAAGCGATCGTTCAGCAGCCGTTTGCAGAACGCGATACGGCCGTCGCTTTCGGTCCCATGGTCCAGCTGGTGGTCGATGCGTTCGATCTGCCAGATGCCGGGATCCATGGTCCTTACCCAATGCCCTGGTCCAAGTGCCATGGGGGTCCTCATGTCCTTTGGACTCGAGTATAGTCCCCTCAGTTCCCCGTTGTATGTGTGGCTGTCGTGATCAACGCTTTCGAACCTCAGCATGGTCTCCCCACGAAGGAGGGGACCCTGACCGCCAGCAGTTCCTGTCTTTGAATAAAGGCAGTCCAGGCCATGACCACTGCTGCCCTCAAGAAGAAGACCAAAGCCCTTGTGGATGAGAAACGCGATGCCACGGCGCTGCGCCGGATCCACGACCTGTTGAATGACCCGGCCTTGGATGGCGATCAAGAACAGGCACTGCGAGAGCGCTTGGACAGGGCCGAAGAGGACTTCGAAGCTGGACGTGTGATGAGCGTGGATGAAGTCCGCGAGAACTTGAAGGCTTCCTTGGAGAAGCATCGCGCAGAGAAAGCACAGAGGTCGAAGCGGGCGTGAAGCTTGTCATTGCCCGTTCGGCTTGGAGAGTTTGGACCGTCTTCAGAAGTACTGGGCCGAATTCAATAGCGACGAAAAGGTCCGGACGGGCTCGGATGAGGTGCTGGACGAAGCCGTTCGGCTTGCGAATTGGCCGGGAGCAGGTGCGCAATGGATCTTTTTGGAGCACCGCGGAAAGCACTTTCGGAAATGGACTGTTGGAAGGAAAAGGATGGTCTACCTGCATCCACGGTGATGAATGGAGGGTATCCGACTTTTTTCGACTCCCGCCAGGATCCGCAGAAGATGCATGGCTGATCCCCACACTGCTTCGTTGACACTTTCGGCCACGACCGGACGTTGTTGGATGGTGGCTGGCGCCAACTTTCGCTCATGTTCCGCCTGTTCCCGCTCCTCTTCCTGCTGCTCCTGTCAACGGAAGCGGCCGCGCAGCGCCTCATGCAGCGCAAACGGCCGGACATCATCCCCTTGGAAGGCCAGGCCAAGCGCATCGGGTGGTTCATTGCCCCGGGCCTGAGCTATACGCTGCCCCCGTTCTCCGACGAAGAGCAGGAGCGCTTCCGTAGCGGCGACACAGTGCATACCGCCACGTATGACCCGAAGGGCCGCATCGGGCTTTACGTGGAAGGCGGGCTTACGTGGTTCACGCGTGACCCGGTGGTGGTGGACTATTTCGATGCCGGCCTTGCGTACAAGAACCTGCGGGGAAGTGAGTCGTTCGCTGGTACACTGTTACGCGGCGACAGTGCGGCGGCCACCACCGGGGAAGGCACCTTTGCCGAGCGGCTGCTCACGTTCTCCGTCAACGCCAACAAGTTCATCCAGACCGCGGACTACCAGTTCGTACAGTTGAGCCTCGGTGCCAACCTGGACTACCGGCTTGGAAGCGACTACGAGCACACCGGCGATCCGCTCCTGAATGATCACGACTTCCCGCCCGACCTCATCGGTCAGCTCCATTTCAAGGTGGGTTACGGGTTCAAGTTGACGGGACGCCTGATCGTCATCCCCACCATCGAGACCCCGGTGTTCAGCGTGGTGCCCGAGGACCAGGGCTTCGGGCGGCTGCAATGGTTCAGCAGCACCTACCGACCGCTGCTGTTCAGCGTCAGGTTCCTGTTCCTGCGGGCGCGCGATGGGTTCGATTGTCCCCCGCCCATCAAGCACAACGAGTTCGAGAAAGGGCGAACCAAGCAGTACAAGCCGGACAGCTATCATCCGTAGAGCTTGGTGTTCGGTTGTCGGTGGTCAGGGAAGCGACGCCCATCAACCGACGCATTCCCTACCGCAGGAACGGGTTCATCCGTCGTTCGCGCCCAATGGTGGTCGCCGGGCCATGACCGGAATGCACGGTCACGTCATCCCCCAGCGGAAAGAGCACCTCGCGGATGCTCGTCAGCAGGGTGTCCAGGTCGCCGCCGGGCAGGTCGGTGCGGCCGATGCTGTTCTGGAAGAGGACATCCCCTGCGATGACGAACCGGTCCGCTTCCGAGAACAAGGCCACGTGTCCCGGGGCATGGCCGGGAACGAAGAGCACCCGCAGGTTGTGCGTTCCCAGGGTGATCGCTTCGCCGGGAACGAGGTCGCGGCCCGGCGCCGGCCCGGGTTCGAAGGGCAGCCCGTACATGCGGGCCACCTGGGCGGCCCCGTCGTAGAGGGCCCGGTCCGCCCGATGCAGCTCGGGAAGCAGGCCATAGCGCCGGTGGGCCCAGGCGCAACCGAACACATGGTCGATGTGCGCGTGGGTGAGTACAAGACGGACGGGGGTCAGTGCGTTCTCCGTCAGCCAGTTCTCCAAATGACGCTCCTCTTCCGTATTCCAGCAGCCCGGATCGATCAGGATGGCCTCCGAACCATCATGGACCACATAGGTGTTCTCCTGGAAGGGATTGAAGGTGTGGCTGGCTACGTGGAGCATGGACCGAAAAGCCCGAAATTCGCAGTGTTGGAACCCGGTGAAGGGTGCCGAAAGTAGTTAACTTCAGAACGTGTTCCGGACCGTCCTCCCGTTGCGCTTCCTCCCATTCGTCCTGGTCCTGTTCGGGCTCCTGGTCGGAGGTGGTGTGCGTGCTCAGTTCTATTCGGGTTCCCAGCAGGAGTACGGCAAGAACCGTGTGCAGTACCAGGATTTCCTCTGGCAGCAGTACCGCTTCAAGGACATGGAGGTCTACTTCTACAAGGAGGGGCGAGACCTGGCCCGGTACACGGCCATGGCCGCTGAGCGGCACCTGAAGGAACTGGAGGTGGCCTTTGATTTCGCCATCGATGAGCGTCTGCAGTTCATCGTGTACAATTCACTGACCGACTTCCGGCAGAGCAACATCGGCCTCACCAGTGTGGATGGCCAGGTCAATATCGGTGGTCTCACCCGGATCGTAGGCACCAAGATCTTCGTGTACTACGAGGGCGACCACACGCTGTTGGACCGCCAGATCCGGGCAGGCATTGCCCACGTGATCATCGACCAGATGATGTTCGGCGGCAACTGGCGCGAGATGTTGCGCAACGCCACCTTCATGTCCCTGCCGGCCTGGTTCACCGATGGCATCATCTCCTACCACAGCGACCCTTGGGACGCGCAGTTGAACAGCAGGCTGCGCGACGGCGTGCTCAGTGGCCGTTTCGACAAGTTCAACCGGCTGCAGGGTGATGATGCCCGGTTGGCCGGGCATGCCATCTGGAAGTACGTGGCCGATGTCTATGGACCAGGTGTGATCCCCAACATCCTGTACATGACCCGGGTGAGCCGGAACGCGGAAAGCGGTTTCCTCTTCGTCCTCGGTGTTTCGCTCAAGACCCTGACCCAGGAATGCCTGGCCTATTACAAGGGGCGATTCCAGGATGAGGACCGTCTGCGCAAGGACCTGCCCATGGATCCGCTCGCTGTCCGCACGCGGCGCCAGCGGGTCTACAGCCAGTTCAAGCAGAGCCCCAATGGCCGCTACCTGGCGTGGGTGAGCAACGAGCTGGGGCAGTACAAGGTGTGGGTCTATGAGCCCGCCACCAAGAAGCTGCGGCGCATCGTGAAGGGGGAGAAGAAGCTGGAGCGCATCGTGGACCGCAGCTTCCCCGTGCTGGCCTGGCATCCCACCGGACAGGCCCTGTCCTATGCGGTGGAACGCAAGGGCAAGCTGTTGCTGCGCACCTACACCCTCGATGACCGGAAGACCACTGAGCGAGAGGTGTACATGCTGGAGAAGATCCTCAGCATGTCCTACTCCAAGGACGGGCGCAGCCTGGTGATGAGCGCGGTGCGCGATGGCCGCACGGACCTGTACCAGTACTTCGTGATCGGCAACCGGCAGGAACAGCTGACCGATGACCAGTTCGATGACCTGGACCCGCGCTTCGTGGACGATGACCGCCGCATCATCTTCGCCAGCGACAGGCCGGATGACACCCTGCGCACCAAGGCCGATGTGGCGTTGGTGAACGGCAACAAGGACATCTTCCTGTTCGATCTGGAAACGCGCTCGCCGCTGCTCATGCGGCTCACCAACACGCCGACCATCAACGAATGGCAACCGGCCCGCTACGACAGCGTGAACTACGTCTTCCTGCGGGATACCGAGGGTATACTCAACCGCTTCCTGGTGCGATACGACAGCGCGGTGAGCCACATTGACACCACCGTGCACTACCGCTACTTCACCGTGGAGGAGCGCCTCACGGACCTACGGCGGTCCATTCTGGAGCAGGATGTGCATGCCGACCGCGGCCGCCTGGCCCAACTGCAGTACACTGGAGGTCGCTACCGGTTCTTCATCGGTCCCACTGCGGATGGACGTACCGTTGGAAGCCAGGAAGGCCAGGACCCCGAGCAGCGCGTAGCGGTCAACCCCTCCTCCGTGACGGACGACATGAACCCGGTGGTGAAGGTGGACCCTCAGGTGCCCCGTCCGACCGGGAAGGACGCGGTCGATACACGGAACTATGTCTTCAGTGATGAGGTCGGGGGTGAACGCACCCAGGCGCCCCCCGCCACGCGGCCGACCGATACGCCGCAGGCCCAGACCCAGCCCACCGCCACGCAGCCGGCCGACACTGCCGCCACCAAGCCCTTCGTGTGGCCGGAACAGCGCAACTACAACGTCAACTTCACCATCGATGCGGTGGTGACCCAGGTGGACAACAGCTTCTCCAACCAGTTCTACCAGAGCTTTTCGGGCGTTCCGCAGCTGAACCCCGGCCTCAGCGCCCTCACGCGCATGAGCATCAGTGATCTCTTCGAGGATTACCGGATCACCGGAGGCTTCCGTCTTGCGCTCGACCTCAACAACAACGATTACATGGTCGTTTTCGAGAACGTGAAGCGACGTCTCGACAAGCGCATCTCGTTCCAGCGACAGGCGTTCCAGGGCCTCACTCAGACAGCGGTGTACAAAGTGCACACACACAATGTCCGCTACCAGGTGAGCTGGCCCTTCAGCGAACTGGCCAGCCTTCGCGCATCGGTCATGTACCGCAACGACCGCTACGTGATCCAGGCCATCGACATGCTCAGCCTGCGCATCCCGAACTTCAATGATGACATGATGGGAGCCAAGCTGGAGTACGTGTACGACAGCTCCATCCCCCGCGGCCTCAACCTGTGGACAGGCTGGAAGCTGAAGGTCTTCGCCGAGTATTACCAGGTGCCCACCGAGAACGGCGACATGCAGGTGGCTGGCATGGACCTCAGGCATTCGCTCAAGGTGCATCGCGACATCATCTGGGTGACCCGATTGGCCGGGGCCGCGTCATTCGGCAGTCGTCGTGTGGCCCACTTCCTCGGGGGCGTTGACAATTGGTTGTTCTCCGAGACGGACAACAGCATACCGATCGACTTTAGTCAGAACTACTTCTATCAGTCCCTGGCCGTACCGATGCGCGGGTTCTTCTTCAACGCCCGGAACGGTACCAGTTTCGGGTTGTTCAACACGGAGGTCCGCGTGCCCCTGTTCCGATACCTGCTGAACCGCCCCATCCGCAGCGATTTCCTGCAGAACTTCCAGATCGTGGGCTTCGGCGATGTGGGCTCCGCATGGACCGGCATCAACCCATACGGTGAGGACAATACCTTCAACCAACGTGTCATCGAGCGCAACCCGCTCACCATCACCCTGAACAACCAGCGTGAACCGGTGCTGTGGAGCTACGGGTTCGGGCTGCATACGCGCATCCTAGGCTACTTCCTGCGTGCCGACTGGGGCTGGGGGGTGGATGATGGCGTGGTGCAGAGGCCGGTGTTCCACTTCTCCCTTGGACTTGATATCTGATCCATGGATATCGGATCTGCCGGCCTGTTGGTGCTGATCGGACTTCTCGCCGGGGTCCTGAGTGGTTTCGTGGGTATTGGTGGTGGGGTGGTGATGGTGCCCGCCCTCGTCATGTTGCTGGGCTACTCGCAGCACCAGGCGCAGGGGACCAGCCTGGCCGTGCTCGTGCTGCCGGTTGTGGGACTCGCTGCGTGGAACTACTACAAGGCCGGTGTCATCGACCCGAAAGTGGTCGTGGTCATTGCCCTTTCGTTCGTCGCAGGTGGATACTTCGGCAGCAAATGGGCGCTGGCCCTCCCGGCGGAAACGGTGAAGCGCGTGTTCGGCGTGGTGATGCTGCTGCTCTCCCTGAAACTCATCCTGGACCGGTGATCGCGGAACTTCGCACCACCATCTCCGCCTTGCACACCAATATGGTGGCGTGGCGCCGACACCTTCATCGCCACCCCGAGCTTTCCTTCCAGGAGCGGCGCACGGCGGCCTTCATCGCCGAGGTGTTGAAGGCCGAGGGCATTGCGGTGCGCACGGGTGTGGGCCGGTTGCACGCGGATGCGGAAGGCACCGGACTGATCGCCTATGTTCATGGAGAGGCCGAAGGCAAGGGTGGCTGTTTCGCCCTGCGCGCCGACATCGATGCCCTGCCGATCGCCGAGGCGGGCAAACCGGACTTCTGCTCTCTGGAGCCAGGGGTGATGCATGCGTGCGGCCATGATGCGCACACGGCGATGGTGCTGGGGGCTGGCATTGCATTGCATCGCCTGAGCAAGATGTGGAGCGGTACCGTGATGCTCGTGTTCCAGCCCGGCGAGGAGAAGGAACCCGGTGGTGCTTCGCTCCTGGTGAAGGAGGGCGTGTTCAATGACCCGAGGCCTTCGGGCATCCTGGGCCAGCACGTCACACCCGAGCTGCCTGTCGGCAGGTTGGGGTTCCGGTCCGGACCCTTCATGGCGGCTGCGGACGAACTCTACATCACCGTGAAGGGCAGGGGCGGACACGCTTCGGTGCGCCATCGGCTGGTGGACCCGATCCTGATCGCTGCGCAACTGTTGCCGACCCTCTATACCGATGCGCAGGCTGCAGTACCCGAAGGGGAGCCCATGGTGCTGAGCTTTGGCAAGGTGATCGCCGCCGGGGCCACCAACATCGTTCCGGACACGGTCGCCATCGACGGCACCCTGCGCACCTTCAACGAGGACCTGCGTGCGCGCCTGCACGAGCTGCTGCCGCGCATCGCCGCACGGGTCGCGCAGGGCATGGGAGGTGAGGTGGAGTTCCGCATCGTGAAGGGCTCGCCCGTGGTGAAGAACGATCCCGCGCTCACGGCCCGCATGCGTGCGCTGGCTGTGGACCTGGTGGGGGCGGAGAGCGTGGTGGACATGGACATCCGCATGGGCGCCGAGGACTTCGCCTACTACACGCATGTGATGCCCGGCTGCTTCTTCCGCCTGGGTACCGGCAATCCGGTCAAGGGCGGTACGCAAAGTGGCCTGCACACCGCCGACTTCGACATCGATGAGGATGCATTGTCGATCGGTGCAGCGATGATGGCGATGGGGGCGTTGAGCGAACTGCGATGACCGACTTGTTCATGCCGATCGTGAACGCTGCTCGGGCGCTGCAGGCAATGGTGCTCCTGGTCGGTGCGGTCATCCTGGCCGGTTGCGGGAACCAGAGCGTTCCCGATAGGCCTGTTGCGGCGCCACTGGACACCAGTGGTTCATGGCCCACACCCGAGATCGAGGCGGAAGCTGCAGCGCGAGATGCGGACACCATCCGCACCGATACGGTACTGAGCTTGTTCAACGAGCGTCATGTGCTGACCATCACGGGGGTAGGCCAAGGTGGATCGAACTTTGACCGCGCGTTCCGGATCCAGCTCGCGAGTAAGCAGGGCATGGTGATGGATACGCTGTTGACGAAGCACTTCTTCGCGGACAGCCTGGACGCGGACTTCCTTGAGCGTGCCGGACTGTACGTGCTGGACTTTGATTGCGTACGCTCCCAAAGCCTCTACTTCGATGTGTCCATCGGAGTGGAGGAGACGGACAACGTACAGTTCATCGACTTCTTCCTCACCTATGCGGGTCCGAAGAAGGGGCGCTTGGTCTATTGGACCAGACCAGAGGAGATCGATGCGATCGAGTGAGCGGCACGAGGGCTCGCTTCCATCACCGCTGGACGATATCGTCCAGCTCGATCACCGGTCGGCCGTTCTTCTCATGCACGGTCATCTCCACCTGGTGCGTGGAGCGGCCGCCGGCGGTGTAGAGGTCCACATGTACCGAGAACGCACCGGGCCAGTTGCGAACGGCGACCGCTTTCAGGTTGTTCCACACGGTCGGGGGCGGCATCACCAACGGTGCGCCGATCTCCTCCACCGCGTCCGCCATCGCATCGGCCGAGAGCCGAACACCGTCCGTCACCTCCTCGAGGTCCATGTAGCGCCGCTCCACCAGCAGCTTCATCACGTGCTTGGCGACGAGGGTGAGGTCGTTGGGGCTCATGCGGGATCAGTTGGCAGGGGCAGGAGCAGTTGGCAGGGGCAGGGGCAGGGCAGGGCAGGAGCAGGGCGGAGTTCAGCCAAGGATTAGCCAGTACACGAATGACATCACAGCCAGAAAGAATCCAGCTGTCGAGATCTGGTGCATGTGTTGCTTGATGCCCTTCTTGGCCAGCACGAGATAAGCGATCCACACCAAGAAGATCACCCAGAAGATCCCGACAATGATGATGTCGCCTAGCATGATCAGGTGATTCCCAACGCGCTCAATTCGCCACCTCGCTCATGAACTTGATCCGCATCAGCCGCAGTTCCTCCTCGCTGAAGTCGCCATCGAACTCCTGGTGAGCGGTCTCGATGTCGTCGGACTCCGCATCGCGGAAGTAGTCCATGATCTCCTGCTGGGCATCGGCCTCGAGCATGTCGTTGAGCTGGTAGTTGATATCCAGCTTGGTCCCGCTCATCACGATGCTCTCGAGCTCGGTGATCAGGTCGTTCATGCTCAGGTTGCGTGCCTTGGCGATGGCGTCCAGTGGCAGCCGCTTGTCGATGTTCTGGATGATGTGGACCTTGTTGCCGCTCTTGTTCACGATGGAGCGCACGGTGACCTCCTCGGCGCGCTCGATGTCGTTCTCCTCCACATAGCGGGCGATCAGCTCCACGAAGGGCTTGCCGAACTTCTGCGCCTTGCCGGGGCCCACACCGCTCACCTGGGTGAGCTCCTCGATCGTGGTGGGGTAGCGCATTGTCATCTCCTCCAACGAGGGGTCCTGGAACAGCACCCAGGGCTGGAGCTTCAGCTTCTGTGCCTGGCTGCGCCGCAGGTCCTTCAGCATGG
>Ga0315900_10002353_pt1 | contig 28985 bp, 37 predicted proteins | sample LakEriMetagenome_FD_203521 | JGI IMG/M metagenome (GOLD analysis project Ga0315900, IMG submission 203521) | Freshwater fungal communities from buoy surface, Lake Erie, Ohio, United States - Buoy 12 MA114 | ecosystem: Environmental > Aquatic > Freshwater > Lake > Lake biofilm | place: USA: Lake...
AACGGATTGCCGCGTGATGTAACGGCGGTGGTGGTCTTCCGGAAGGGATTGGGCATCAGCGAATCTCCCGCATCACCCGCGCTGTAATCTCATCGTCCGACATGGTCGGGTTCTGCGCTTTCAACTGGTCCCACAACTCCGCACGAGAGGCTTGCTTTGCTGCCGCGTCAGCCAATGACGCCGGCTCGGCCGGGGCGGCGGTCGGTGCAGCTGCTGGGCGTGGCGCCGGAGCGGCAGCCGGTGTTGAAACCGTTGCTGCGCCGCCGGCCTTGCCCTTGTTGCGCTCCTCGCCGGCCTTAATCAGTTCTTCCACCGGGTCTGCCTTTTCTTTCTGCACCGGCGGCTTGTACCGCTGCATCGGCGTAATCGGCTTGACCGTCTTGCTGGCCATGATGTCATACGCGGCCATGTACGGATCTTCGGCCATCGCCGGGTCAGCAGCAAACGTTGACTGCAACGCCTTGGTCAGCGCCGGGTTGAACGTTTGTCCAGAGAGGAACTGCAGTCCCCGCCGACGCTTCTCTGTATCGGACAGTTCTTCCTTGCCACGTTCCGGCGCTGGGAACAAGCGTGATGCGATCACGCCCTGTACGCTGGCGGGCGCCTTAAGCACAGCGGCCAGCTTTCTGGGGTCCATCCCGGCAGCTTCACCAGCTGCAAGCGCCGAGTCCAGCTCTTTGCGCTCGGTCATCATCTTCATGGCGCCTTCCCGGTGCTTGACCGTAGACGGCGCCTCTGGCAGCACATACTCTTCGCCGCCAATCATTTGTCGTTCTGTTGGCTGGCGCGGCGTTGCCCCTGGCATATCCCGCGGATTGATGCCGGTATACTGGGACGCCTTGACAAACCCTGCATCTAACGCTTCACGCCGCTCTCGGCGCAATGCAGCGGCATCCGCCTCACCCTGCCGCTTGGCTTGCTGCTCATCCATCTTGGTTTGCCGCTCATCCATCTTGAGCTGGCGTTCGGCGGCTTTCTGCTCGGCAGCAGCACGCCGCGCCTCTTCCCGCTTGAGCCGCTCTTCTTCTTCCCGCTGGGCCTGCGCCCGTTGATAGCCGCTGATCCCGGCGCCGCCAGCGCCAAGGGCCAACTGCAGGGCGTTGAGTAGTGAGGCCATCGTCGCTCCCGTTAAATGCCGGTGTCCATACCGAAGCCGCCGCCAGATCCACCCGTCCCTCTGGGGACGCCAGCGCCTGTCCCGCCAGCGACTGAGCCAAACGACTGCATCCCGAGGAGGTTGCGGATCACGGGATTATCGCGCAGGAACGCGTCACGCTTGGCTTGATCCATCGGCGCCAATGCCGCTGCCAACTGAATCATGAACTGGTTCTCCTGCGCCTTCTGCGACGCCTCGAACTGCCGTTGCGATAGCCCGAACTGCTGGCCCGCCAGCGTCTGGACTGGCTTGCCGCTGGCATCCAGCACCGGCTTGCCATCCGGGCCATACATGATGCCCGTCGCCTCGGCCATGCCAAACCGTTCCCGAATCGCCCGGTCCAGTGCCGACTCGCCCCGCTGGAATCCGAACTGGCGCTCCTGCTGGGCCTTGTTGGCTTCGATGTCAGCCAACTGTCGCTTCTCAGCAGCGGTCAGATCACGGGTCTGCATCGTCTCCCGGAGACTCCGCTCCAGTTGCGACTGCCCCGCCTGGAACTTCTGCTCGGCCTCCATCTGCTTAGTCCGCGCCGCGATGTCCGTGCCTTGCATGGCAATCCGCAGATCGCGCTCCAGCTGCGACTCGCCGCGTTGAAAGCCGAACTGCCGCTCTTGCTGCGCCTTGTTCGCCTCAATCTCCATCAGTTGCCGACGTTCGGCAGCCGTCAAGTCGCGGGTCTGCATGGTTTCCCGGAGGTTGCGCTCCAGAGCAGACTCCCCACGCTGGAACCCAAACTGCCGTTCCTGTTGCGCCCGATTCGCTTCGATCTCCATGAGCTGGCGCTTCTCAGCCGCCGACAGTTCGGTCGTCTGCATCTTGGTGCGCAGGTCGCGCTCCAGTTGATTCTGTTGAGCAGCTGCCGTCAGTTGCTCCCGCTGCATGGTTTCCCGCTGCGCCCGCTCCAAGGCGCTTTCACCACGCTGGAAATCGAACTGCGCCAGCTGCCGCTTTTCTCCAGCGGTCAACTCTCGCGTCTGCATGGCTTCCCGAAGATTCCGCTCCAGTGCCGATTCTCCGCGCTGGAACGTCTGCTGTTCTTGCTGCAGCTGCCTCCGCATGGCCAGTTCGTTCGCGGCCTGACGCTCCCGGCTGGCCATTTCCGCTGCGGCTTGCGATAGCTGACCAGACTGATACTCACGCGTGGCCTGATCGCGGGCTTGCGTCAGGTCCAGCTCGCGCCCCTTGAACTGCGCTTCCTGCTGCAGCTCTTCAGCCCGCAGCTCAATGTCCCGCTGCGCCTTGACCGATTCGATGTTGGCACGGAAGCCGCCCAGCTCTTGTTCGCCAACTGTCCCGTACAACTGGCCAAGCTGCTGCGTGACGAACTGCTCTCGCTGCTGCTGTTGTGCCATCGCCTCCTTGAGGAGGTCCGCCTCCATCGTGGCCTGCGCTCTGGCAAACTGCCCGGCAATATCGCCCATGCGACCAGCTGCAATACTGGACGCAAATAGTCCCCGGCTGGCCATCTCTTCTTCCAGCTTGGACTGGCTGGCTTGCCGCTCTGCCTGCAGGTTGGCCATCGCGGCTTGACGCCGCTGGGCAAACGCCGGATCATCATAGACTGACGGCGCTTCTTCCATAGACGACAGGCGCCCGCTGACCCGCTGCAGAAAGTTCTGCGCCATTGCGCCAGGCTGGAACGTCTGGCCCAACTGGAACTGGCCGGGCGCCGGGCGAGCCTGCCCCTGCTGCTGCATCTGCGCAAAGGTTTGCGTCGGTGGTGCAGGACGCGGAGGCGTTGCTTGTGGCGCCAGCTGTTGCTGCGCCGTGGGCGTCATGGCTGTTGATTCTGCCATTGGCCGGTTGGCGCCAAGGAAAATGTTTTCGCTAGATGACGCCCGAGGCGCCTCCAGTGTGGCGTTGCCTGCGTTCCCCCCAAAGAGCTGGGTCTTCGGGCTGGGCAGGACGCCCATCGCCGTGTTATACGTTGCCATCAGCCACCCCCGGCCATAGAGCCATAGCCCGTGCTAAACCCGGACAGGATGCGCGGCGCGAACATCGCCATGAGCTGCGCCCGTGCTTCGGCTTCCCGCTGCTCCCGGTCCATCCGCTCCTGCTCCATCGCCAGTTGCCGCTGGCTGCCGATCAGCCCAGCCGCCGCCTGTGCGCCCTGTCCAAGCGCTGCGATTCCCTCACGGGAACGGAAGAAGGACGGCGTGGTGGGTGATGGCGCTGGCGTGGGCATCGGCGTAGGCAGCGAGGCCGTGGCTGTCGCCGGAGAGAACAACGAAGCCGTTGGCGAAGCTGACGGCATGCCCCCTCCGCCCTGCGACAAGAGCCGATTGACGGCGTTGCCGATGTAGTCAGTCGAAGTAGACGGGCCAGCGGCTGCTCCCGTCATCCCGATATTGCCGGCAATATCCATCGGCGGGAGCGATGGCATAGCAGCCGGTCCCGTCATCCCGATCTTGCTGGCCATATCGACTGGGGGGAGCGCAGTCTTCGGGGCAAATAGGCTAGAAAGCCCGCCGCGCAATGACTGCCCCATCTTCCCGGCGCCATAGCCGGTCACGCCCCCGATGGCGCCCTGGCCAATGTCAAACCCGATGCCTGACTTGCCGGGACGGTCAAAGCCGCGCATCGCGGCACCAACCGCCGCACCCGCCATCGGCCCGCCAATCGCCCCAGCGGCAATCGGCGCCAAGGTCTGCAGGACACCCTTGTTCCGGTCGTAAAACCCGGCGATACCCCCACGCTGACGTGCCATGATTACTTCCCTCCCTTGCGCTTAAGGACAACCTGCTTCTTCTCCGGCAACTTGGCAAACGCCTTTTTGGACGTGGCTTCGATCATCTCTTTGGCGACCGTCTTGGACGGGCCGTCTTTCACCTTGCCAGCGGCGGCGGCATACATGAGGCGCTGCTGGGCCTTACTCTTGATCGGCATCAGGACTCCTTTGCCTTGCGGGCGACTGCGGCGTTATCCACAAGATTGGGGTAGGGACGCCCAGCGGCCTTCGCTCGGGCCTTGGCCTGCGTCTTCTGCTTGGGCGATAGGGTGGTTGGCTTGGCATCCTTGGGCGCGGCCTTTTTCCAGAACGCCACTTTGCGCTTGGCCATGATCAGACTCGATTGAGCGTGGCAATGACCGATGCAGTCGATGGCGCCCATGCGCTCGCCGCATTGGTCTGAAGAGAAACAGACGTATTGGTTACAGCCCAGTACAACTCAACGTAGTCGTTGGCGTTCAGGGTGAGGAAGTAGTTCCACGCTGGCAGTACATGGCCATCGATTGACCCATGTTTGTTCGGCACTGACACGCGACCAGTTGACCCCGTTACGTCAGTCCCGTTGACCCGAATCCAGATGTCTACATCCTGAATCTGGGAGTCCGTGTTTACGAACTGCCCACTCCACATCAGGTTGTAGATGCCCGTGTAGCTAACGGTCAGCCGTGAGCTGCTAACGACAGAAACCCCACGCGACACGTCCGTCGTGTTGAACGTGATGGCCTTCGCAGTATTGATCGCCGCTTGCGTCTGATCCGTGTAATCAGAAAACCCGCCGTACCAGTGCGCCCAACCGACTTGCACCCATTGACCACCCGTGTAGAGGTAGGTGTCCTGTGTGTCCGTTGCCAGCCACTTGGCGCCTTCAACGGGAGAAGTCGGACGCTGGGCCAACAGCCCTGACGGCAAGTGAATGCTCGCGTCCGCATCGTGCGCCGTAAATGCTTGCGCGACGATGTTGTCGTTTGTGCGAACCGTGTTGGCGTCCAACTCCCCACGAAAGTTCGTTGGGGAGGTCAGCGTGTTGACCGCATGGCGCCCAAGCGGGTTGGCCTGTAGCGTCAGCGTAACAGCTTGCCCGGTCAGCACATACGACCCAGCGGCGCTGGGCATGATCTTGGCCGGGAAGAGATTGGCCGCTCTCCCGGTCAACGTATAAGCGCCCGTACCGCCAGTCACTGTGCGGCGAATCCCAACCGCCGCCGCCTGACCCGTCAGCGCATACGAACCAGCGCCAGCCGCTTCTTTGATTTGACGACCAGCAGCCTGCCCGCTGAGAGTAAACGATCCGGCGCTGGCCGTGAGGGATCGACCCCTGGCAAATGCCGCGTCCTGCCCAGTCAGGGCATACGCGCCAGCGCCAGCCGACAAGCTGAACGACTTGCCAAACTGTACGTCTTGACCTGTCAGCGCATAGCTACCAGAGCTGGCAGACAGCGTAAGCTGTTCTGCTGCTCCACCGCCAGTCAGGGCAAATGCGCCAGCTGCTGCCGTAAGGCGAACGGTCAGCCCAATAGCACTCAGCGGTGTTGCGCTTAACGGATATGTCCCCAGCATCACGCCACCCGTGCCCGAAGATCAGCGGTTGCCTTGGCAAACGGGTCGTCCCATTGGCCATAGGTGGTTTGCCGGTACAGGGTCACGCCGTCATACCACGGAGTCCGCTGGCCGGGGAGCGCCCATATATAATATGGGAGGACCGGCACAAAAATCCACGTCTCGACCCCCAAGGCGGCGGCGCAATGAGCAACCGACGTGTCGCTGGTGATGACCAGATCCATCGCCGCCAGATGCTCGGCAGTCGCCGTCCAATCGGTCAGCGCCTCCCGCAGGTCCGTAAACGGCACATCCCGCAGGTCGTCGTCCCGCTGGAAGCTGTACGCCGTCACGCCGGGGATCTCGGCCAGCGCCAACATCAGCTCGGGCGGAAAGCGCCGGTGCTGCTCATGCTCGAACTGCGGGTTGCCGGACCAGCGGAACCCGACCTTGAAGTTTCCCGGCAGCGAGCGCGGCGTGGCCGTGAGGTACGGTGCCCCAGACAGATCGGCGTACTCCGTCCGCAGCACATACGGGGCGCTCATGGCAGGCACCCAATAGTCGTGCGCCGGGAGGTCGCCGTCATCCGGGACCACCTCGCTTACCCCCGGCACGGTGCCCAGCAGCTCGACCAGCGACGGGTGCGTGGTCAGTACAACCCGCCCGTGCTTGGCCAAGTCGGTGGCGAATCGGGCGTTGATGATGTGGTCGCCCAGCCCACCCTCCGACCGGAGCAGGATCGTCGGGTTGGGGCCACGCCAGATCGGCGCGTCGGTCTGGAGCGGGGGCGAGCCAAAGACATTCAGCAACCGCCCCGCGCTCATCAGATCCATGCCGCGACACAGGTTCCCGTGCCGGAGCTCATGCCAGCCCAGGTTGAATGCCGCCCGTGGATCATGAGCAGGCTGCGCCCGGAGAAGGTCTTCCGATGCATCGGCCTTCCCCTCAATGGCGAGCTGTAATGCCAGATCCAGCGGGTGCATCAGGGATCTGGAACAGGCGGCGGCGGATCAGTCATCGGCGGCTGAATGGGGAACTCCACATCCCAGATTGCATCACCCAAGCCGGTCGTCACGGTGTCCGTCACAACTTGCACATAGCCGACCCACTCCATCTGCAGCGCCGCAGACAGCGCCAGGTATTCTGGCGACTGCATGAACGTGCTGGCAAACGTCAGTCGATTGGCTTTGTCAGTTTCCACTTCTGTCTGTTTCTGGGCGTTCTGAGCGTCCAGCTCGTCCTGTGTCTTGTCGCGTTTGGTGTATGTGCAGACTACCTTGAACTGTTGGATGTCATATTGGATCGGCAGGAACACCTCATACCGATCAGAAAATGAAACAGGCCGAATGCACTCGGCGTTGTACCAACCTTGCGTTAGTAGCGCAAAGTCGGATTGATCCATAAGCGTAACGGGAAGCGTTGCCGGTCCTTCGACCACCTGCCCGTTCACGACATGACAATACAGTTTCATGCGCAGTTCTCCTAAACAGAACGAATGGCCAGAGGAGCGTTCGTCCCGGCGTTCGCGCTGATAATGGCCCAGTTGGTGGCGGCACCAACTTGCACTGGGCTGGATCGGCTTGTTGTATCGCCAAGCCCTAGCTGACCTCCTGCGTTAGTTCCCCACGTCCACAACGTTCCATTGGTTTTGAGCGCCACAGACATCGACCCGCCAGACTCTACGCCACTCCAGTTGGTGAGCGAGCCAATCTGCACTGGACTGGATTTGGCCGTCGTCGTTCCGTCGCCTATCTGCCCTGACGCATTGGCGCCCCATGCCCACAGAGTGCCATCGGTTTTTACAGCCAAAGATGAAGTATTGGACATGGCAACATCAGCCCAGTTGGTTCCAGACCCAACCTGGACTGGGCTAGACCGATTGGTCGTATCGCCAAGGCCCAGCTCTCCAGTCGTATTGGCTCCCCATGACCAAAGCGTTCCATCCGTTTTTACCGCAAGGGCATGGTTGCCAGAGCTGATGTACTTCCAGTTAGTCCCTGAACCAACCTGCACTGGGCTGGATCGATTGGTCGTATCGCCAAGGCCAAGCTGACCTGAAGAGTTAAAACCCCACGTCCACAACGTTCCGTCGGTTTTGATGGATGCGTTGCTTGAAATAATGGACCAGTTGGTCAATGCGCCGACTTGTACTGGGCTGGATCGACTGGTAGTCGTCCCATCGCCAAGTTGTCCTAGCGTATTCACACCCCACGTCCACAGCGTTCCATCGGTTTTAATGGCGCGACCTGGAACGATCTTTGCCCATGTCGTCAATGCTCCAATCTGTGTTGGGCTGGATCGGTTGGTCAGATCGTTGAGGCCAAGGCGCCCGTCGAGGTTGTACCCCCACGCCCACAACGTTCCGTCTGTCAAAATGCCAAAGTTGAATGACGAGCCAGATCCAATCGCCTTCCACGTCGAAAGCGATCCAATCTGCACGGGGCTAGATTTGTTGACCGTTGTGTTATCGCCAATCTGGCCACTATCGTTTTGCCCCCATGAATACAGATTGCCACTAATCAGTGGCACCGCCGCCTGATATAACCACCCAAATCCTCGCGCTGCCATCGCGCCAATCGTCGAGAGAACCGGCATCGATTGATCAGGTGAACTTGGTCTGTGATGCCAGCACGGTGTACGTCGGAGTCGCCGCTGTCTTGATCACCGTGTAAGTGTAGATGTCGATACCAGACGCATTGCCCGCCGTCGGAGCCGTCCCGCCCTGCCACTTGGGCGTCACGCTGGAGCCGTCGATCTGATGGGCGCTGGCGTAATACGGTGTGGCCCCCTGTGTGACAAGGAACGTCAGCGTAATGGAATCGTTGACGGCCAGCAAGGTATTCATTGTGACCGTGCTAGACCCGCGCAGGTTCAACGTCCAGTTGCCGCTGGCATTGCTGGTATAAAACAGGACCGCCTGTGTCAGCGCATCGTAGTTGATCGTGCCAGTCGCCGCCGTTGCACTGACCGTGGCCCGTTCGATGACCTGCTGCAGGTAGCTGGTCCCGACCACATGGAGCGGGTGGGACGGAGAGGCCGTGACGATCCCCACCCGGTTGTTGGTGCTGTCTACCTTCAAGCTAGATGTATCAACGGTCAAGTCGCCCGTGATGGTAAGACTCGCCAATGTCCCAACGGAGGTCAGGCTTGAGGCTGTTACGCCAGAGGCCAGCGTATTCCCCGTCAACGTTCCGGCGTCAGCCGTGACAGTTCCAGAAGCGCCAAGGCTGATGCTGGTGCCGTTGACCGTCACGCTGCTGTTGGTCAGCGAAGCGTTCCCGATGTTGGAGAGCGTGTTGTCTGCGCCGCTGATCGTCTTGTTAGTCAGCGTGGCCGCATCGCTGGTGGTGACGGCCCGACTGCCCACATACGCGCAAAAGACTTCTTTGGTCCCGGCGACCAGGTCGAGCTTGTTGTTGCTGTTGGTCGAGGAGAGAACCGTATCACGGGACAGTGTCCCAGCGCCCGTGGTGCCAATCCCGATCTCCCAGTCTGCCGCACTGGTGATGACGTAGTACACCGAAGCGCCATTGCCGAATGCCGTGGAGAACGTCCGATACCCTGACACGGCGCCATCCAATGTCAGCGTTCCCGTGCCAGTCGTCACGGACGTTTCCCGGACGCGATCCGCGAGCAGTGGCATGGCGTCAGACCAGCGTCAGAATGCCGTTCGACGGATCAAAGTCCACCACGAACGAGTCGCCACTGGCGAGCGTGATGGATGACCCGTAGTCCCACCAACCGATCAGGTTGCCAGCCGCCGGAGTGCTGTTGTACAACACGGCATAGCGCAACGGGCCAACGCTGCCCGTCATGGGACCGAACGTCACGTCATCTCCGACCAGCTTGTACGTCCCACTGGTTTGCGAAGAAGATGTGATGGTGACCGTATTGCCACCCGCCGTGTACCCGTTTCCGGCGCTGATCTCCGTGATGTCCGCCTTGACGCCATTGGCGGCAGACGGCGCCGTGTTTGAGAGCATGACCTTCAGCGTATCGCTGCCAAGGTTGTGAACCTTCTCGGCCAGTGCCTCGACGAACGGCTGGAACTTATTGAACGTTGCCATGAAATCCTCTGGGAAAGACGAAAAGGTCAGCCGGTGCTGTCATAGTCTGCCGCCAACCGCATGGCCAGCAGATTGGTCCCATCGTAAAACAACTGATAAATGTCTTTGCGATTGGCGGTGGACGTTTGTGTTGGCGTAACACCACCAGGCCACCTGATCGCCCCTGACCAACCAATCGTGCGACTGCCTGTGCCATCCTGCAACACTTCGATGATATAGGTCGCGCCCGGCTGCGGTCCTTCGTTTGGGCCAAATCCATCAGACGTAGATGTGGCAAACGACAAAGTCGCATTTCCAGTCAACCGGAATCGCCAGCAGTTTGCTCGGTTCAGGTCAATCGTGACGGTTCCGGTAATGTCTTGGGTGATGCGGTTTGCCGTAAAGGCGCCATCTTTGGTTGCAAAAAAGAGCGACACCCGCTCGCCGTATGTTGGCGAACTCCGGTAATACGCCTTGATCCCGTCATTCACATCCCAACTGGCCGTCGCATACATAGAAGACGAGCCAAATGTCCCCGTGGGATTCAAGACATTGGCGGCAAAGTTGTATGACGAACCGGGGAATGTCCCAGACGTGATGTTGCTAGCTGACGTGGAGACCGTCCCGCTGATGGTACCAGAAACCGTCAGATTGCCAAAGACAGATCCGCCGCCAACAACAGTCAGCCCACCAGAGACGGTGACGCTTCCGCCCGTCGTGATGTTGCCGACATCGCGCAGATACCCAACCTCCTGCCAGACGGACCCGTCGTCATACCAGAACCGAATATCTCCACCATCCGTTGTAACCCACTTGCGCCCTTCCGTCCCAGCAGATGGTCGAGCCGCCAGCAACGAAGACTGGACGTGGATCCCAGGATCCGAATCGTGATCGACATACGCCGACCGCATCGTGTTGTCATTGCCCTTGACAATATCGGCATCCAGCGTATCGCCGTTGGATGGATTGACAAAGGCGGCTACGCCATGCTGCCCTACCGTTGTTGCCATCACCGTCTCCCGAGGGCAAAGCCCTCTAGTTGCACTCGGCTAAATGCGGGGAGTGCCGCGCTGGAATCAATCAGCGTCACGTCTGCATAATACCCAGTCCCGCCCATCTGCACCCGATAGTTGCGACTCCCGGCGCCACCCCACGACCCGGACCCCCAAACACCAGTTCCCCACGTCCCAGCCGTCGAAACTGGCAGCGTATATGATCCAGCCGCCATGTCGGTCCGCCAGGTAAAGGAGCAGGAGTTTGACCCGTTCAGTTGCGCTGTGACGTACCCAAAGCGCAACGACTTGGCCAGTGCGTCATCGTTAAAGTACATCCGATGCAACTGAGCCGTCATGTTGTAGTTCGTGCCGCCCGTTCCATCGGCGCCAACATTGTCTCGGTAGATCGTTGGCGCATCGCATAGGCTGACCCACCCGCTGGCGTCTCCGCGTAGTATGATGGGGAGACCAGAGGCATTGAGCGTCTCAAAAATACAGGTCGTGGCCGGGCTGAGATATGCGGTATCCCACGGCCCAGACCACGCCCGCAGAATCGTATGATACACATAGATCCCGTAAGACGGGATGCTAATCCACAGCTCGCGGGTTGCCCGATTGAACGCGGCCCGAATATCATCGAACTCGTTATTGCTCAGAGTGCGAATGGGCGCCAACAACGGATCCGGGCGTTCGACCGTTCCGACCGGTGAGACTTCTGCTTCGTTCACCACATACAGCCCACGTTCGGAAATAAAGTACGCCACGTTCCCGATAGACGTGATGCTGTTGGGCGCAATGGTCCCGACATCTGCCGTGACGCCTTGCGGCGCTACGGTGATGTCATCCTGCCCATACCCAGTAAGACGCGAAATGCCGCGCCGATGAAAGATCAGCAGCGATGTATTAACACTGGCCAGTCCGACAATCGTCTCGTCGGAAAAAGTACGGACAACGATCTGCCCTCCATTGTTGGCAGCGTTGCCCAGGTTCGATCCATCGTTAAGCGACGAATAGAAAATGGAGTCTGGAGCTGTCCCGTCTCCAGTTCCCCACAGACGCTGATTGTGAACCGTGATGACCGAGGCGCTGATCGTGCCACTGATGTTCGTGGTAAACGTAGTGCCGTCCCACTTGTTCAACAGCCCGCCGTCCGCGATAAACACCACGTCAGCCCCAGCATCACGGAACTGGGCAAATGACGGGGGCGTGCCAGTTGACAGCGCCCCAGATCGTGCCGTCCAGGTAAGTGGAAACGCTCCGTATGTAGTGGTGTATAGCGTTCCGTTCGCCACTACCATGAGCTGTTGCGTTCCGCCATCCTTTCGCCAGGTATAGCCGTTCTGAATGGCTGAGGATGTCAGGACCGCAGCAGAAGTCCGCTGCGTTCCGCCGCGCTTGGTTACGCCACCGTACTCTGTCAGCCGACAGTTAATCGCTTTGCGCAGCTGGTTGGATTGAACGACGATGTCGTCTGACACATTGTTCAACCCGCCATCCATAGATGGCTGCTGATCCAGCATCCGTGTCCCGCCCGGTTCGCCCGCCATCAGCCGCCACTCCAGTCGTACTTCTGATCCGGGTATGCCATGCGCGTCGGGTTGATCGTCCGGCGGCGCAGGTCGTCCAGCATCGTCTCCCGCTCGTCGTTCGCCAACGTGCGATAGTTGGACGCGGCGCCCGTCTCAGCGCCACCCTTGAGCAGCAGCTTGTAAGCGGCGTTCAACGCCAGGATTGTCTCGTTGCTTGTCGGGAAGTCGATGGTCGAAGCGTCCGTTGCCAGATCGTTCAGGGCCGTCGGCTTGTAGTTGACTGCGATGTACAGGCTCGTCCCACTGCTGACGGGCAAGATCTGCACGTTCGTCCCGACCATGTAGTACAGGCGGGGGTAGGTTGGCAGATAGTTGGTCGTCGTGGCCAGCGGGACATACTGAAACTGCGTCTGATCGTACAGAACGTTGCCATCGCTGACGGATAAGACGCGGTAATAGTTCTTCTGGGTGTCACCACTGCCTGTGTTGAGACTGCTGAATGGGATTTGCCCATTCGCGTCCGTGGTCAGCGTCAACTGCTGAAACGTGTAATACGGGGCAGCATTGAGGATGTTAGACCACTCCTCATCATACACGCCGTTCAGGACCGTCTTGATCGTGCTGTCAGACCAGCGATCCGATCCGACCGCATCCATGAACTCGCGGGTGAGCGCCACCAGTTGGGCTCGGGTCGTGACAGCCATGATTAGATCCTAACGCACTTTAGGTGGACGACCACGCCGCTTCGGCTGATTGGCGGGGTTGCTGCTATCCAGCACCTCGGCAATCGCTGATTCAACGGCTTGCTGGGCAGGCGACAGGTCGTTGTAATGCGCGACCTGCTGCACCAACTGCTTCACTTCGTCTGCCGGATATTCTCTGAGGGACTTTGCTAAGTACGCGGGCGCCTGCTCCGTATCGCAGTCCATCGGCAGGTACCCGATGATGTCCATGCTTCGCAGCGGATCAACTTCGTTGGACTGAATCATCGCCCAGCGTCGGTCGTTTTCCGCCCAGCGCATACAGATGGCCCAGTGGGCGTCCACCGAGTCTACATAGCGGAGTTCGAGGCGGGGATGCACCTGCCGAAGCCGTCGCTGGATCTCCGACGACGGCTCCGGGGTGCCCCGATGGCTCAACACCATCGGCATGGCCATCAGTTCTGCACCAACAGCTCGACGTTGACCTGCAGATCGACCGCCGCCGTGGTCACCGTGTTGTTGGTCGTGACGACAAACCGCACCGTGTCCCCCGGACGGAGGATCTTCTGCGCGTCGGTGAGCGTGGTCAGGAGCGCCACCGCCGTCCCCTCATGGGCCGTCAGCGCCTCCAGATCCACATTGTCCGTCAGCGCCACGGCGCTGTTGGCCGTTGCGTCGTACTTCTGCAGGACGCCAAGAATCGTCCCGCTGGTGGACGCCGGGACGGTCCCGGCTGACACCATCGCCCGGTTGATAATGCAGGTGGCCGGATGCCCGCCAAAGCTGTACGTCGTCGTCGTGCTGTTGCCAATGGCCGCATCACACCGACCGGCCAGCAGGTTGGGCATGATGCCAAACCGACCGGCCAACGGGCTGAAAAAGTTTCCCATCGCACACTCCTCAAGAAAGGGGTGAAGGGGAGGAGCCGAAGCCCCTCCCCGTCACGCAGGTTAGACGACGTGCGAGAACCGCGCCGTGTCGGTGTAGCCCGTGATCGACCCGTGGGCGTTGCGGGCGAGGCTGGCGATGTTGCCGTACCACGCATAGGTGGTCTCGAACGCATCCCGGCCCTGGATCCAGCGCCACGGCCCGGCGCCCTCGAACTCGACGAAGCCCCAGTCCTTGGCATCCACCCACGCGAGCGAGGGGATGTGGAGGAGGTAGATCGTGCCGGCGGGGACGTAGTAGTCCGTCACCAGCGGGATCCCGCACACCTGCAGCGCCTTGTACCCGCCCTTGATCGTGGTCTCGAAGCCGGCGCTGTCGAAGCGGCGCTGGGCCACAAACGACTGCATCAGCTTCTGGCCAAGACCCGGCGTGGTCATGAGCAGGAACTCCTTCGGACGGAGCTGGGCATCCTTGCCGGAGCGCCCGGCGATCCGCTGGATGAGCACCCAGATGTCGTCCTCGGTCGGCTGCGTGGCATCCGGGGTATCCGTGCCCGCGACCATCCGAATGCTGTCCCAGATGCCGTAGGTGGAGGCCGAGATGTTGTGCAGCGAGGCGTAGGAGCCGCCCCGGTTGGTGATGTTGATGAGGCCGTTCATGGCCGCGTTGAAGGACGTATCGCTGGCGGTCGCCTTCACGATCTTGTCCGTCGAGGCCATGCCGCTGATCGCGGTGCCAAGCGTCAGCGTGGCGTTATCGCCGCTGTTGACGATGGCGGTGATAGCCGACCGGCCCAGCACGGCGTTGGAGACGGAGGTGTCCAGCACGGCGATGTAGTCGCCCACCGAGAGGAGCAGCCCGCCCTGCCCAGCGCCCGACACCCCGTAGGGGGATGAGACGATGATTTCGGTCGTGCTGTTCACGGTGCCGACGAGCGCGACCACGCCGTCCGCCTTGTTGTGCAGCGCCTGCTGCATGAGGATCTGGGACGCCTCCTTGATTTCCTCCATCGTCTTGGTAGCGATGGTGGTGAAGGCGGCATCCTTCGACTGGGTGCCCACAAAAGCGAGGCCGTCGATCTGCCGGGTCGTGTAGGCGCGAACCACGCCCACATTGCCCTGCACTTCGGAGGCCGTGGTGTCAGGCGGGAAGTACCCGCTCTGGGAGAACGTGGAGCCGGACGGGCGTCCAACGACCACGTCGAAGAACACGTTGTTGCCGCCCCAGCGCATATTGCGGGGGCCACCCGCCTTGGCCTTCTGGAGCTGTGCGAGGAGCGGGGTGACGAGGTTCTGGACCTTCTCGCGGTACTGGGAATAGACGTTCTTCAGAAGACCCGTCAGTTCCGCATCGGTAATGACTGTCGGTGCAGGCATGGATACATCCCTCTATGATTTAGCGAATGGACGAAAGCACGGATGAAAGGGCACTCTCAACGGCATCATCGACGGACACAATAGACTTTGGCTTGGCTGGCCGGTCAGCGGTCACTCCGGGTTGTCCCACGGGCTTGAGCGTTTGACCAATAGCTCGCTTGGCCTTCTGTGCTTCCACCTGGGCACGTTCCAGTTCAGCAGCGGCTTTCGCCTGCTTGGCTGGCTGAACGCGGCGATCATGGGCAGCCTGCGCCCACAAGGCCAGGTCTTCGAGGATGTACTGACGGACGGCGTCATAGCGTGACGGCGGAACGTAGGCCACCCCATTGGGGGCTACTTCGACGTGCGCTTGCAACGCCATTTGCAACTTGGATTCCAGTTCTTCTGGACTGACGGACGGCAGTGCCTTTGCAATCATGCTCAGGGCTGGCGCGATTTCCGTCCCGTAGAACTGTTCTCCGGCCTGACTGATCGTTTCAATGTGATGCTGCACCTTGAGCATTTCCTTTTCCCGCTCAACGCGCTGCACCCGCTTCTCCGGGGTATTCTCCTCCGCATAGGCTTCGCGGACGGCCTCGAAGAACTGGTCATCCATGAGCAGACGCTCCATCTGCGCCTCGCGCTCGGCCAAGAGCTGCTTGGCATACTCGACTTGCGTCTGCGTTTCCTGCTGGAGCTTCTGTTCGCGCTCCTGATTGTACACACCCCACTGGGCCAGCTTGACCACCTGATCCAGCCGGTCCTGTCGGATCTTGCCGTTGGCCTTGTACTCCACGATGAGCGCGGGGACTTCGACTTCCCCATCCGCGTCCATCAGCTTGAACTCGGTCGCTAGTCCTTCTGCGACGGTGGGAACCGCCACATACCCGTCCGGGAGGCTGGGCGCCTCCGCTCCCGGCTCATCACTCGCGGCACCTTCCGCATCCTCCGCTGGTACAGCCGCTTCGTCAGCCACGTCGGCTGGAACCTCGGCGTCAGCAGGCGATTCGGAAGAATCCGGTACGGACGGGGGAGCGTCATCTACGGCCTCTGGCTGGGGGACGGGCAACGCCGCTGAGACGGCGTCAGAGATGGCGTCGGAGATGTCAAGCGGAGCGGCAGCAGTCGTCATAAGTCCTTACGCTTCCCTGGATAAGCGATCCGCTTGCTGGGCAGCAATCTCTTCATCCGGGAGGCCCGCCAATGCTTGCTGCATCAGTGGGGCCACGCCGATGGGGGGATTGCCAGCCGCAAGCGGTAACTGGCCAGGGGGCAGGTTAGGGATGCTGGCGGCGGGAGGCCCGCCGGAAGGACCGGGGCCAGCGCCCGGCGCAGGTGGCATGGCGCCACCCTGTTTCTGTGCGGCTTGATTGGCCAAAGCCGTCCACCGCTCTTGTGCCGACGCCACAACCATCGGGTCCAGGTCGTCCTGCAGCAGGATCTCCCGCTCCAACACGTCCTGATGGATTGCTTCGTTGTCCTGCCAGCGCATCTCAGGCGCCGGAGTCCCCATGCGAATCGCGTCGGCAATCCGCTTGGCCCGCGCTTCCTGATCCTCATCCGGCGTCGAAATGTCGCGGGCCACGGCAAACATCTGCCGCCGCCGATACTCGCGCATATCGATGACCCCGGACTGCAGCCAGTTGTCCAGCAGGTACATGCGGAAAGCCATCGGCATCGGCATCATCGTGGCCGGTTCGACCTTCACGTCCGACTGGCCATCAAAGTCCGATGCGCTGACCGCTCTTGCCAGATCAGGCCGACCTTTGCCAACGGCGCCCAAGGCGCGTGGCACGTTGTAGCCCCAGGCCATCCCGGCCAACGTCACCTTGGCCCAGTCCGTAAAGGCATGGGCCAGCGCCGTCACGACCGGGCTGAACACCCGCTCCAGCTGCTCGCGGGTGGCAATAATCGCTCGACCCGACTCGCCCGTCGCCTGTCCCCGGCTGACCTGATTCCAGCCGGAGGCGTTCTCGAACGCCTGTTTTTCCAGCGCCAACGCTTCTTTGACATCGTTGCCAACGGAAAACCCGTTGACTGGCTGGATGGATTCCGACATCGACCCAGCGCCACGCACTTCGATCATGGAGGTCACGCCACCCATGAACGTCTCGGTGGCAATCGCGTTGGGGCGCGTGAGGAACCGGCCACCCGCGTTCACCCGGATGTTCTCCACCCACTTCGAGAGCAGCGCATTGACGCGCATTTGATGGTCGATCCACTGCTCCATCACCGGGCGGGGGTAATACGACGGATCGCTACTACCGTCGCGCACCGGCACCACCGGGATCACACCCCAGAGCAGTGGGGCTGGGCCAAACACGACTTCGTCCCCGACCACCACCATCTGGAGCCCTTCCGGGAGGACATCCGGATGGGGCGCGAGGTAGACGGTGAAGCGCTCAGTGACTTCCTCGTCCCGAAGCCGCTGCCCCTCGCCAACTGTCGTCTGTGTCAGCACCCACGCGCCCATGCCTTCTGAGCCGCTGTAGGTCGGTGTATTGCCCGTCTGCAGGCTGGAGGCGCTGGCGTCCAAGCCGGTCAACCCGTACCGGAACGCGGCCTCCTGCTTGGCAATCACCTCGCGGATAACCACCCAATGCGGCGCCTGGGTCGCGGTCGCATTGGGCGACACGCGGACCTGCTCGACGCGGAGGGTCTGACAACCGATGTCGCCTAGCGGCTTGCGCTGGCCGGGCCGTTCGCCCAGTCGCTCGTCCCACGGGCCACGATCTGGATCCCAGTGCATATGCCAGAAGCTGACGCCGTCCGTCTGCGCCCAGAATCCGGCCTCACGGGCGATCCGCAGCATCATCTGCTGCTCAAACTGATACTCCAGCGCCAACTGCTGCGCCTGCGCCTTCCGCTTGTCTTCCGGGTCTTGGGTAGTGGGGGTCACCGCAAACCCCGGCTTCTGGTCCATCATGATCTGCAGGCGCTGGTCAAGCGCCTTATCCACCATGTTGTAGACCACGCGGGCGGCATCCCGTGGGCGGGACGGCTCCCGCCACGGCCCGAGTCCTTGCGCGGAAATCCACTGCTGACCGGCGCGGAAGAGTCGGTTCCGCTCAGTCAAATGCAGGTGCATCTGTACGGCTTCCCGGCGGGAGTCCCAGAGCCCACGGCACCACGACGCCCATGCGGCCCGGTCTTCGACCAGCGATGGATCGGCCAGCGGAATATCGTAGCCGTACAGGGCGCGAACGAGCGCGGCCTCCCGCTCCGCCAGCGGCTCGCCCGTGTCCTCCGGCGGATTGGGCGCCACCTGCTCGTTTGGCGACAGCGGGTTGAGCGACAGGCCCTCCATGATGCGGGCCAGGTCGTCTTCCAGCACGGCGCCGGTAAACGCCTCGTTGTCCAGCGGCGGCATCGTCATGCGTCATCTCTCCGGCCAAAACCCATCGCGGCCCGGACTTTATTCCAGTCGCGGTACTGTTCGTATTTCTCTCGGATGACGCGGGTCATCTCTTCCTGCGCCCAGACCTCGTTTTCCTGCATGGCCACGGCGATCAGGTCGTCCGGCACCTCAACCGCCGGTGGTATCCCGGGCGCTGACGGGAAAGGTTCCCGTGGCACCCGCACCTCTGCCACCCGCTCCCACGCCGACGCCAGCCGGTGGACCGCAAAGAGCAGCGATCCACTGACAATCAGGGCAACCAGCGGCGCGTCGGTCATCTTAGGCAAAGATCGTAAAGCCACGCAGCACGACAGTCGAGCGCGTCACGCCGCCGACCGCCGGGCAGGTGATCGCCGCCGCCACGTTCTCGTCGCACCGGATCGGCGCACTGAAGTTGACCGCAATCGGGGCAAACGCTGCGGCGGGCAGTTCGACCCGCTCCACGGTGGTGGCGCCGTTGGTGATCGTCACACTGACGGCAGCGGCTGGCGCGGCGCCAGCCGAGACGCTGTAGCCGGTGATGAAGTGGATCTGGCCACTGACGGCGGCTTTGGTCGCTGTCGCGGCCACGTTGGTGTTCTGGGTGGCCACTTCCGACCACTGGGTAAAGTTGCGTCCTGCGGTATCCGCCATAACGTCCTCAGTCGGTTTGGTTCCGGCGGAGCCGGGTGGTCAGGTCATCTCCCGGAGCGGGAGGAATCAACGACGTACTGGTACTCCCGGCCTGCGTCAACGTGCCCGTCACCGTCTTTGACACGCGCACCGCGCCACTCAAACTGGCGTTTTGGGTCAACGTCCCCGCCAGCGCTTGGGTCGCTCGCACGGACGACGCCGTCGTCCCGCTCATCGTCAGCGTCCCAGTCACGGTTCTGGCAAATCGGCTGAGTCTGGTGATCGCACCAGCTGCTGTCAGCGTCCCGGCCAGCGCCCTCGTATTTCGGCTGGTCCCAGCCAATGCGCTGTTTGCTGTCAACGTCCCGATCACCGCTCGCGCATTCCGGCTGGTCCCGGCCAGTGCGCCGGCGTTGGTCAGCGTCCCCGTCAGCGCCTTGGCCGTTCGCGCCGTCCCGGCCAGACTCCCCTGCAACTCCAACGTCCCACCGACCGCTTGCTGAATCGGGCCGGTGCCCGGTGTCGGGAAAAGCAGCAGGAGCGACATGGCTTATTCGACCGTGAAAACCAGCACGACGTTGACGTTGCCGACGCTGCTGTTCGTGGTCTGATCCAGCTTGAGCCCCTCGTTGGCGCGGATCTTGAGCCCCTTCATCGCCGCCAACTCTTGCGTCTGCGGGATGTGATTGAGGCTGCTGGCCATCGCGGCATACGGGAACGTCTCTTCCGACGCGCCGTTCAAAAACAGCGTCACGGTCGTCCCGGTCGCGCCGGCGGTTGGCTTGAGTCGGCAGGTGACCTGTGCCGGCAGTGCGGTCGAATCCAAGTCAAACGCCTGTGGGGTCAGCGTGGTCCCACCAGTTCCGACTGCCGTCGTGCGGATGACTTCATATGTCTGCCCCACGCCGGTCACGGCGGTAAGCGCCGGGATGACATAGCAGCCCACCACGCGCAACACCACGCCCGATCCGGTCGCGTTGAACAGGTCGATCAGCGTGGTGCGGGCCGCCGCCACATGCGCCGTGTTGCCGGTGCTAACGACCCACGTCGCCTTCGTCCCTTGCAGGTGCCCGACTGAATCGGCGGTGACGACAGCCTGATACTCCTTCGTGCTCACCAACTGAGTGGCGATAGACGCCCCAGATCCGGGCGTGACCGCAACGGAGTCGTTTGACAGCGCCATTACGTCCCCGTACTGACGGTCAGGGTGTACGTAAACTCAATCTGCGACCCGTTCACCACCGGGATGGCGGTAAACACCGACCGATCCAGCAGCACGCCGCTGGTCGAGGCCGAGAAAATCCCGTGTTCCGTGATATTCTGCGAGGTCGTGTAGGTAATCGTCGCCACCGTCCGGTATTGCGTCGCCGCCGGCTCGCTTTGCGTCCCGGTTGCTCGGGCCGGACCGGCCGGCGTCTGCAATCCGGTGTCCCCGGCGCTTTCGGCGTTGGTCCCGGTGCCGGAATCGTGGAAGTTCATCGTTTCCAGCTCGGTCAGGTTCTGGAACGCATCCACAATGAACCCGGCCCCGACGGTCGTGATGACCCGGCGGGACGCCACCCCGAGATCGGTCCAATCGCCGTCCGGATTCCGGACTCGCGCCCGGAGTTCGGCGTTGAGCCCGATCTTGGCCAGCCGTTTGGCTTCTTCCTGCCACCCGCGCAGCCGGTGCGGGACGTTTTGGAGCTGCCACAGCCGCCGGTTCATAGCGCCCCCCAGCATTTCTCCGCCTTGGCCACCACCTTGGCGACCGCATCGGCGGTGGTTGCGCCCGTCGCGGACAAGGTCGCGTCCGGGCGGATCAAGGTGATCTGCACTTCTTGGTGATCGGTCGTGATTTCCCGCAGATACGACGCGCCGTAGGTCGCGCACACCACATCCAGTGGATGCTGCGGCTCCATCGTCGGCATCTCTGGCGCGTTCTCCCCCGGCGCCCACCACGTCTTGAGCCAGTTCAGCATCAGTCGCAGTCCCATGCCCGCAGGCTCTTGTTGATGCGCGAGTTGGGGTCGTTTGCCGTCTTCGCGCTGGTCAGTTTCTTCTTCATGCCCTTCATGCGCCGACAAAACGCGATGCGGCGCTTGGCGCTCGTCTCAGAACGGGCCGCTTCCGCCTTCTTCACGGGCGGCTTGATGTCTTTCCCTTCGGCGCGAAGCGAGGCGCGGCCCTTGTCGTTGAGCCCGCCCTCGGGATTCTTCCCTTCTGCTCGTTGCCACGCCGGGGTTTTTGCCACTAGTCCTCCTCGTCCTCCATCTCGTCCTCTTCCTCCATGTCCGACTCGTCTTCGTACTCCGAGTCGTTCATCCCGTCCTTGAGGAGGGCGAGTTCGGCCTTCAAGTAGCCGATCTTCTCTTCCAGCGCGGCGATCTTCTTCGCCTTGGACATCCCCTCGCCCTTTGAGGCGTCGAGTTCGTCCTTCAGCTCGGGCGATTCGTCTTTTTTCATGCCCTTCGGCGGTCCCATCGCAATCATGATGGCGACACCGGGCGGGCCTTTGCGTCGGGCCATCATGCGCCGCTTGCCCGTCTTGGCAATCACGGCCTCCATCCCGCGCTTCTTGCTTGCCATCACCAGCCTCCCGGCAGTTGCGCCGCAAAGTCGCCCGCTGTGGCCCGCCGACGGTTGTCCACAAGGTCGCCGGACTTATCCACATCCAAGTTTGGGTCATCGCCAACAAAACGCAAGCCCGGCGGTGCTTCCGGCACCACCCCCTGCACCCGGTCCCACCCAAACAGGGCCAGCGCCAAGGCCATGACGCCGTCGTCATGGAACCCGGAGGGGGCTTCGTAGCGCACCCCGGTCGCGGTGTACATGAACTCGAACGATTCCAGCTCGCCGGTCAGCCAGCCGTCAGGAATCGTCAGTTCGGACCCCTGGAACGCGGCCACCAACCGCTGCATCAGGCGCAGTTTGGACGGCTGGGTGAAGATATGGGGGGTCACATCCACCCCCATCGCCTGCAAATCGGCAACAATCGCGTCTCCGACGCCCGTGGCGTCCGCCACAATCGGCGTTTGGCCCACAATGGTGCGGATTTTCTGCTTCGTTTCCGCCCATGACGTTTGCCATCGGTCCACAAACGCCACTTTTCTATACGCATCCAGCCCGACAACCACGGTATAGTCCATCGACCGGGCCAAATCGACCCCGTACACCACCACTGGGTCTGGACTCAGCGGTCCTACTGCCCGCCGAATGGCTTCCAGCCCGAAGGGATTGGCGCCGTCGTCGGTCGGGATGCCCTCAAACTCTTGCGCAAAGACCTCCGGGGGGAGCTCGCGGCGGGCGGATTCCACCTCATCCGGCGGAATGTACGGGTTATCCAGCGTCTTAGCCCGGAAACTGGCCCAGTTCTGATCGTTCGGGTCGTTCCCCCGGTTAAACAGCACGACAAACCCGTGCCGACGCCCTCGGGGCGTCCCCAGGAACATGGCGCCACCGGACAAATCCACCAGGGTGGGGCGAATCGCCCGCTGCCAGAGGTCCAGCAGCTCCGGGACGATCCCCGCCTCATCGATGATCGCCAGCTTGTATTTGCGCCCAAGGCCGGGATCCGGGGTATCCATCGTCCACATTTCGATCACCCCGCCGGTGACCAGCTCAATCCGGCGCTCCTGATCGTTGGACCGCCCGATCACCGGCTTGAGGCGCTGCAGGAGCTCCCGCCAGACCTCCAAGACGTACTTGTACGTCGGCGCAAACCAGCCCACCGGCTGCCCCGCCAAGGCCGCGTCACAGGCTTCCCGGACGCCAAGCGCCGTCTTCCCAAACCGGCGCCCACACATCACCACCTTGAACCGGGCCGGGTGCATTACGATCTCCTGCTGCCCCGGATGCCTTCTCGCCAGCACAATCTGCACTTCCCCACCCGATGGTTTTGCTTTTGCCGGCATACGTCCTCTCGTAGTCGCGTTCTCTGAGTCTACACGCGTATACGTCTAGTATACGCTATTCACTCGTTATCGTTTGGGTGACTCCTGTGTCAGGGGTGACACTGTAGTCACCCCCAAGAAACCCCGAAGAACAGCCTCGGGGTTCCTTGGTCTGTTTTCTTTTTTGCGCGAGGTGTTTTGGCATATTGCGCAGAAGGGATTGGGTTTACTCTCCGGCCGGTAAGGCCGGCGTCACCACCTGCGCCACCAGCATACTGCTCACTTCGGCGCTGACTCTCCGGGTCATTTCTTCCATAGGCAGCTTTCTTCCCGGCGCCTCCTCCTCCACCACCTTGACTTGTAGCGTCTGGGCGCCTTGGTGCTCCACCGTCTGGCGCTCCCCGTACTCCGCCGGATTGGCTTTCGCCGCCGCCCACTTCAGCGTGTCAATCAGCAACCGATCCGCCGCGCTGGAATGATTCGTCGTCTCCCGCGCCACCTGGATTGCCTCCTCCGCCAGCGCTGCCGCCATCAACTTCTTCGCCCGCTGGTACCCCTCCACCCACTCCGGGCGCTCATCCACCCAGCGCCGCACCGTCCCGTGCGACACGCCCACCTCCAGCGCCTTTACCGCCTCCTTGAGCGTCTTCCCCTCCGCCATCGCGCTCAACACCGCCGGGACCGCCGCCTCCTTCGCCATCGCCATCTGCGCCTCCTCCATTGAGTTGTACCACGCGCCCCATGCGCTGAGGCTACACCGCGCCAGCCACCCGCGCTAGCTGCGTTGACTTGTACCACGCGGGCACTGGCCGGTGGGAGGTGGTGCAGCAACCCAGCGGCCCGCGCCGGGGGTATACCCCCCCCCGCCCGCGCACGCGCACGCGCACGCGCCCGCGCTCGCGCTCGCGCCCGCACGCGCCTGCACGCGCCAGCGCACGCGCCGCGCGTCTTCCGCCTTGCGCCGAGCCCGCGCCGCGCCGCCCGCTCCGTTTGCCAGCGCTTGCCAGCGCTTGCCAGCCGGCAGGCGCCGAGGCCACGCGGCGCTATCTAACGGACTCGCACGCGCCCGGGAGGACCTCGGCCGGGCAAGAGAGCCCACGCCGATCCCGTCAGCCGAGCGCCCCCGGCGTCCTCGCCCTGCCCGACGTTTGCCAGTCCCCGGCCGGCGCTGGCCACGGCATCCGGCCACCGCCTGGACGATCCGACCCGGTGCCGTTGACACGGTGCGCCCCCATCTTCGAGAGTGGCAAAACATTGTACTTGACAAGACACCCGGCCCGGTGCTACCATTCTGCCGCGCCCGGGACTGGCCCGGAGCGCCAACCTTCAGAAGGAGCCCCCGCCAATGCGCAAACCCTACGTTGTCACCGTCACCGTTCAATACCCGGCATGGGATGAACGCGACGGTATCCGGTTTTATGTCGAGGCCACTGGCAAGGCCGACGCCATCCGCGAGGCTCGCCGCGAAAATGACATTGGCGGGCAGATTCACCGCGAACAGGGCCGCGCCGTATGGCGGGCGGCGGAGGCGGTCTAGATGACCCTCGACCGCTATCCCCTCGACACGCTGGCCGGGCACGAGCCCGGCCGGCAGGTCAAGCTCGGTCCGGCGCTGGACGATGCCCGGCCGATCATGACGCCGACCGCCCCGGCTGACGTGCTCGACACCCTGAAGGCGCACGGCTACACCGGCACCGTGGATCAGGTCCTGACGCATAGCGCCCGGTTCCCCGTCACCATCCCCGAAGGGACGCGAGGCATCGTCGAAGGCGTGGACGCTGACGGCCGCTGGGCCATTGTCGCGTTCGTTTGGAAGACCCCGAAGTCCGGCAAGGTCACCGCCGCTATGGTGCAGGTCGAGCCGGCGCACCTTGTCAACCATCGTGGCGCCCCGCCGCTGCCCGGGATGCCGCTTCCCGGCACGTCCACCACGTCCACCACGTCCACCACAACCGAGCCCCCCGCCATGCTGCAAACTTTGACCGCTACCCCGTCCGCCCCTGCCCCGGCCGCTGCCGGGTCGCTTGACGCCCTGTTGGCCGCTGTTGTCGATGCCCGAGTCGGCGCCCGCATTGCGGCGCTGGAGGCCGAACTTGCCAGCCGGCCGACCGGCGCCCCCACGGTCCGAGTCTCCATCTCCGGACTCCCCGAGGTGCAGCTTGAAGGCAAGGCGCATACCCTGCTTCTGGAGGCGCTGCGCTGGGCCGCATCCACCCGGCGCAACGGGATGCGGTTTAACGTGGCACTGGTTGGCGACGCCGGCACCGGAAAGAGCACGCTGGCGGAACAGGTGGCCGAGGCGCTGGGGCTCCGCTTCCACCCCTTCAGCTGTTCCGGTGGCGTGGCCGAGTCAAAGCTGTTCGGCCGGATGACGCCGAACCTGAGCACGGGCGAAGAAGTGTACCGGGCGTCGGAGCTGGTGGACTACTTCCGGAACGGCGGGGTCTTCCTACTCGACGAAATGGACGGGCTGGACGCGAACGTCCTCACCGCCGCGAACGGGATGTTTGAGGCGAAGCGCTGGGCCGCGCCGAGCGGGGAAGTGATTGAGCGCCACCCGGACTTCATCCTGTTCAGCGCCATGAACACCTACGGCACCGGCGCCTCAAGGCTCTACACCGGCCGGAGTCAGCTGGATGCGGCCAGCTTGGACCGCTGGGTCGTGCTCAACTGCGATTACGACGCCGAGCTGGAGCGCTCGCTCTGCGGCGTCCCGGCCGTCGTGGACACGTTCCACGGGATCCGCGCCAAGGTCCGGAGTTTGGGCCTTCGCCGCTGGGTCACCGGCCGCATGATCGAGCGGGCCGAGGTGGCGCACGTTTGCCACGGCGTCCCGGTCGCGGATGCCGTGCGGGCCCAGCTGGCCGGATGGACTGACGCCGACCTGAAGGCGTGCGGGGTGGCGTCATGAACCGCACCGTTCACACCGTCAACGATGCGCTAAAGCTCACCGCGACGCGCCTCGACGTGGCCACGCTGGCCACCCTGAGCGCGGCCGACGCCCCGCCGTGCAACCGGGCCGGGTTCGCCAAGGCTGCCGGCCGCATGGGCGGCAGCTGGACCGGCTGGCTGGGCAGCGTCGAGGAAGCCCGCCAGCTGTTCGCGGCGGGCTGGCAAGAAGGCGCCGACCGGGCCGAGGAGCTCCGAGACCAGCTGGCCGGCGCCATCCCGGCCGGCACCATCACCCGCCGGCGCCGCATCACGGGCGACGAGGGCGAGGAGCTCCGGTTGGACGCCGCGCTGGCTGGCCAGTGGGAGACGGCATGGACCCGCCGCGCCCCGGTGCGGGTCGATGACCCGGCCGTCATCAGCCTGTCGGCCGGATGGATGGCGAGCGCTGGCGTCGAACACGAGCAGCTGATTTGGAACGCGCTGCAGGCCATCGTCCTCACCGACGCGCTGGAAGCGGCCGGCTACCGGGTCGAGTTGCGGGCCATTGACGGCACCGTGACCTACAAGCGCCACGGCTACACGCAGCTCGTCGATATGATGCTGAAGCGCGCCGAGGAGCCGCTGCGCGCGGACCTTGTGGCCGCCACCATCGGTCACGCCGGCGTCTACCGGTCGCTCGGATTCCAAGCGCTCTGGACCGTCCCGAAGGAACAGCAAGAGTCAATGGGCAAGTGCTTGGGGCCGGACGGCATCAGCAAGGCCGTGACCAAGGCCGCCGGCGCCGGCATGATCCCGCCCGTATCCTACGTACTCCCCCGGGCCGACAACGCCGAGCAGGCCCGGGTGAATCTGATGTTCGCCGTGGCGGCGCTGTTTCCGGACCGCGCCAAGGCGGCCGCATGACCGCCCCAACCCGCAACCCCGGGGGCCAAGACACGCCCCCGGCGCCGCCCCCGCCGCGCAACTGTCCGGCTTGCTGGCTCCCCGTCACCGTCTGCACCTGCCACGAGGACAGCGACGGATGAGCCGGCGCCCGGAGCCTATCCCCGATTGGCTCGTGTATGTCACCATTGCCGTCCTCTGCTACACCCTCACCCGTTGCACCCTCACCCACTAGGAGCCCCGCCATGCTCAACGCCTTTCTGATCGACACGACCGACGCCCGCGCCGTTGACCACCCGCTGACGCTGGAGGCCATGCAGGCCACCGTGGGCGGCTACATCGAGCCGGTGTTCACCATCGACTCCCCGACGCGCCCCGGCTACGCCCTCACCGGCTACGTCAACGATTCCGGCCTAATCGACGGGCTCCCGTTCACTTGCTTCCTCGACGGCGCCAGCAACCCGCTGGCCGGCCCGCTGCTGATTTGCGGGTTGCGCTACGAGGATGGCGAGACGGCCGAGCTCACCGCCGAGGAGCTCGATTGGATCGACAAGCGCACCCGACTGGTGATGATGGCCGGCCGCATCACCCCGGCAGGCGAGCGCGACGCGCACGCCCTGCACGCGCTGGACCTGAGCAAGTAACCCCACTAGCTTCCTGGGTGCGGCCCTCTGGCGGGGGCTCCCGCACCCACCGCAACCCTCAGCTGCCACGCCCGGCGGCTGGGGGTTGTGTGCGTTCCGGCGCCCGGCAGTGGGCAGATTTATTGCCAGTGGGCGGAAGTTTGCCAGCCCACACCGTTCGCCATGCGGCCAGCCGCGCCACCCGGGCAGCGGCCCGCTTTGCCAGTGCGCCCCGGGATTGCCACCCTCCAGGACGAACCGGCCCCGGATACAACGACAACCGGACGCCGTTGACAAAGACAAACGCCGCCGGCAGGTCCGGCCGGGTGGACAGGAGCGCCCGGCAATACTCCGCCGCGCACCCGGCGTCCGCCGCTTGCCAGCTGGCAAACGCTTGAGCGGGTCCGCCGGGCGGGTTGACCACCGCCGTCCACCACGGCCAGTCCCTGGCCGTCACGCCCCGCGCCGCAGCTGGCCGGAGCGGCTCGCGGCCGTGGCGCCGGAGCGGCTCGCGGCCGCCCCCGCTGTTGTCATGCCCAATGCCCGGGCGCGGATGGGATGCACCCACGGCACGTTGCGCTGCTTGTTCTCCGCGATCTCCTCCTTCGTCGGGGGCCGGAAGTTGTTGAGATGCCCCTCCCCGGCCAGCAGCCGGTGCCCCTTCTCGGTGATGCGCCACGTCTTGACCGCGACCCGCTCCGCGTAGCCTTTCGTGGTCAGGCGGCAGGCGGCAGACCTGAGCGTCTCGGTCAGCCGGTCGGGATGGTCCAGCGCCAGCTCGTCCAGCGTCTGTCCGTCCGGGTTGCTGGCAAGGGAGCGGAGGATGAGGAGGGCGGAGGTTTCGTAGGTCTTGTCAGGCATGGGGTGGAATGGTAGTGGTCTCGTTCTCCGCCGCCGCGACGGCGGCACGGAGCCGCACGATCTCGTCGGCCATGTCCTGCACTCGCGCAACCGGCTCGCTTGCGCCAATAGGCAAATGACTAAACTCCTTTATCACCTGCTGGCGTGTCGCTTCAATCATGTAGCGCACGTCTACGTTGGTCAGCGGTTTACTTAGCATGACACACCTCTCGTTCCGCCGCCGCGACGGCGGCGGCAATGATTTCGTCAATGTCTTCCCCGATGATTGGGTCTGTCACGTCACGGGCGTTCAACGCATCGCGCACGGCATCGCGCATTATCAGGCTCGGCTCCCGCAGCGCGGCGAGGATGGCTTCGGCGCGGTTCAGTCTTTCAATGGCTTCCAGCGCAACCACAACGTGATGGCGATACATCCCTTCCATCGCGTCCCGCTCCTCCCGCAGCCGGTCGATCTCCTGCACCAGCACCAGCCCCTCGCCAGCGGCTAGCGTCCAGCCTTTCCGGGCGGTGGCGATGGTGCGCTCCAGCCGGTCGTCCCCGTACCCGGCCCGCCGGTTCACCTGCTGGAACTGCCCGTCCGCTTTGGCGTCCGTGGGATCGGGGACACGGCAGTCAGTTTCCCAGAACGTCATGCGTCCTCCTCTGTCGGCTGGCGCAGGAAGCAGGGCGTGGTCTCGCCCACCCATGCGCCGAGGGTGTTGTAGTCAAAGTATTCCCACGCCTCGTCCTCGCTCATGCCATCCGCCTGGTACTTGGCAATGACCTGCGCCAGATCGTAGCAGCGGATCGGCGGTTGGCCGAACCGTTCCACAATCCCGAGGAGGTACGGCTCAAGGTCGGGGTACTGGATCACTCGTCCTCCATCCCCACGTCGGTGACGACCATTGGCGACAGGCTCCCCACCATCTCTTC
>Ga0315900_10002354_pt1 | contig 28980 bp, 31 predicted proteins | sample LakEriMetagenome_FD_203521 | JGI IMG/M metagenome (GOLD analysis project Ga0315900, IMG submission 203521) | Freshwater fungal communities from buoy surface, Lake Erie, Ohio, United States - Buoy 12 MA114 | ecosystem: Environmental > Aquatic > Freshwater > Lake > Lake biofilm | place: USA: Lake...
GCCAGAGAAAAGCGTGTGAAACTTCGGCGCCTATCCGAGCGCTGCCGCCACCCCGCCGGATTTGCCCCCAACCAGCGCCGCCAGATCGGCCTGCGGGCGGGCGCCGAAATGGGAAATCACCTCGGCCGCGGCAATGCTGCCCCAACGGCCGCATTCGGGCAGAGGCAGGCCACGGGTCAGCGCTGCCATGAAGCCGGCGGCATAGGCATCCCCCGCGCCGGTGCTATCCACCAGCTTGGTGGGCTCAGCGCGGATGGCGTGGGTCTCAGCGCCCGCGATGATCAGGCTACCCTTTTCGCTGCGGGTGAGCGCGGCAATGGCCACTTCGGCGCGCACGGCCTTTGCCGCCGCGTCGAAATCATCGGTTTCATACAGGGCGCAAATCTCGGCTTCATTGGCGAAGACGATATCGGCTTCTTCCTGGATGAAGGCGCGGAAGGCCGCGCGGTGGCGGCCCACGCAGAAGGGGTCGGATAGCGTAATCGCCACTTGCCGGCCGGCCTGGTGCGCCATGCGGGCAGCGGCGCGGAAGGCGGCCTGGGCCGCCGGGGGATCGAAAAGATAGCCTTCCAGATAGACAATCCGCGCGCTGGCAATGGCGGCCGGGTCCAGATCAGCCTCCCCAAAGGTTACGCAGGCACCCAGGAAGGTGTTCATGGTGCGCTGACCATCGGGGGAGACCAAGATCAGGCAGCGCGCGGTGGGGGCGCCGCCCGAAAGGGGTGGGGTCGGGAAAGCCACACCTGCGGCGGTGATGTCATGGCGGAACACCTGGCCAAGCCCATCATCCGCGACCTTGCCAAGATAGCCGACCTTCGCACCAAGCCCGGCTGCCACCGCGCAGGTATTGGCCGCGGACCCGCCGCTGCTTTCAATGCCTGGACCCATGGCGGCGTAAATCGCCTCGGCCTGGTCGGTGCCGATCAGCGCCATGCCGCCCTTGGGCATGCCGTGTTCTTCCAGGAAGCTATCCTCGGCACGCGCCAGCACGTCCACAATGGCATTGCCGATGCCAAGAATATCAAGGCTGGGGGGGGTCATGGGCGGGGCTCCGGTAGAGGTTGCGGCGGGATTAGCCTTGGGCGAGGGTGGCGTCCACCATGCCCCAAGCGCTTTTCCTCGCCTTTCGCCAAATGGGCGACCCCGCCTTTCGCCTTCCCTTGATCCTTGCCGTGCTGGGGGCGGCCCTGGCCGTGGCGGGATTGATCGGCTTGGCCGCCTGGCTTGCGGGTTGGGCGGCGGCCGGCGGGCCGGATTGGCTTTCCTGGATCACCCAGGCGGGCGGCGCGGCGGCGGGGGTGTTTCTGGGATGGTGGCTGTTTCTGCCGGTCGCGCTTGGCATTGCTTCCCTATTCACGGATAGCATCGCAGGCGCGGTGGAAAGGCGCCATTACCCCGGGCTCGCTGCACCTTCTGGCGCTTCTGTCCTCGCGCAGATGGGGCATGGCATTTGGTTCGGCTGCAAACTGCTTCTGCTGCAGATTTTGCTATTGCCGCTGTTTTTCATCCCGATTTTCGGCGCGCTGCTTGCGTTGCTGATCGCGGCGCACGGGCTTGGTGCGGGGTTGCTGCGCGAAGCGGCGCTACGTCGCATGAACCTCGCGCATTCGCGCATCGCCTGGCAGCGTTTGCGCTGGCAGGGCTGGATGCTTGGTCTTGCATTGGCGTTGATGGCGATGGTGCCCGTGTTGAATTTGTTGGTACCAATTATTGGGATCGCGGCCGCTGCGCATTTGTTGCTGCGTGGTTTGGGCAATTTCGATACGCTTGCGGGGGCATCACCAGAAAACGGGGGATAACCTGTTTTCGCCCGTTGTGGCGCGGCAGAGTCGCATGCTAGCCGAAAGCATCAGCAACGCGAATCACCAAGGGGGCCAAGATGTCGCTTTTCCGTCGCAAGGATGAAGCCACTACTCCGTCAGCACCGGAACCAAACAGCGTGCCCACGGCGCGCGATCCTGATCTGGCTGTGCCCCCCTTCCGCCCTGCGGCGATGGTGCCGCCAGTGGCCAGCGCAGCAGCCACATCCGCGAAGCCCGCCATGGCGCCCCCCCCCGCAGCGCGCCCTTCGGCCCCTAATGCTGGCCGCCCAACCGGCCGGGCCGAGGCAGGCGAGAAGCGTGTGCTGCAATTGGGCAAAGGCATCAGCATCCAAGGCAGCGTGACAGAGGCCGAGCGCATCGTCATTGAAGGCACCATGGAAAGCCAGCTTTTGCAGTGCCAGGAATTGGCTATCAGCCATTCCGGTGTTTTTAAGGGTGAAGCGCAAGTAGAAGATGCCGATATCGCTGGCGTTTTTGACGGCACACTGAATGCAACTGGCAGCCTCATCATCCGCGCCACCGGCCGGGTGCTGGGCGTGGCGCGGTCCCGCCGCCTTTCGGTGGAAGATGGCGGGCAGCTTACTGGGCGCATGGAAATGATCACCGAAGCATCGGCGAGCCCTTCCATGCCAGTATCGCCGCCCGTGCGCGTGGTTGAAACCAGCGAATCCTGAATCGGCGCCGCGTGCGCCAGGGGCCAAGGCCGGCAAGCATATCATCGCGGCTTCACATGTCGCCGCGGAGCATTCCTCTTGGCCCCATCGGCGCCGTCAGCCTTGCAGTGGCGGCGCTATTGCTAACCCCCGCCTGTCGCAAGTCTGAAGCTGAGGGTGCCACACTTGGTCTGGAACAGGCCCTGCGTGACACCAGGGCGAGTCTTGCCGCTCTTGGCCTCCCCTCAGCGCCAGGAACCTCGCAAACTGAGCGGCCCGGTCCATTGCCGCCCCCACCCACCAGCGCCAGTAGCCCGCGCCGGCAAGGCGCAAGCCCCCCCGCCACCGCCGTCGCCTTGAAGGGGCAGATATCCGAGGCGGTTATCTTGGCGCTTGGGGAACCCGCTTTACGTCGGCGCGAAGGGGATGCCGAGATTTGGCTTTATCAGGCGCCGGATTGTCGGCTTGATTTGGTGTTTTACGGAGAGGCGTCGCGTTTGGTTTTGACCCATGCGGCGGCCAGGGCATTTGGCGCGCGGCGCCTTACCGAATCGGCCTGCATGGACGCAGTTGCCCGCGCGCCCAATCCGCCGCCCTGGACTGCCCCAGGCGGCGGGGGCTGAACGGCACACATGAACCTTTGGCTTGATGCCTTTGTGCCGGCCTTCGCGCTGCTTGGCCTTGGTGCACTGCTGCGTCGCATTCTCCTGCCGCTGGATGCGGTTTGGGCTGGCATGGAAAAGCTGATCTATTGGGTGCTACTGCCAAGCCTGATCCTTTCGGCCCTGGCCGCGCTTGACCCGGCCAGCCTGCCGCTGGGTGCCATGGCCTTCACCATTTGGGGCGCGCTTGCCACCGGCACGCTGATTTCCGTGCTGCTGGCACGCTTCATGGGCCATGGGCATGCGGCCATGACCTCGGTCCTACAGGGCGGCATTCGCTTCAATAATTTGATGGGCTTTGCCATCGTGGGCGCGATTTTCGGCGCCGAGGGCATCAGCTTTGGCGCCGTCGCCACCGGCATTATCGTCCCCTTTGTGCAGAGCGTGACCACACTCGCCTTCGCCATGGATGGCAGTCGGGGTCGGCCTAAGCCGTTGGTCATCTTGCGGCAATTGATCCTGAACCCGCTGATCATCGCCTGCATTCTGGGCTTCGCCATCGCGGCCCTTGGTGGCTTCCCAGCTGGCGTGAAGCCAACCATCCAGGCCCTGGGCCGCGCATCGGTGGCACTTGGCCTGCTTTGCGTTGGTGCAGCGCTGTCCTGGGAGAGTTTTACCGATCGTATCCCGACCCAGGCGCTGACGGGTGTTTTGAAACTGATCGGCATGCCCGCCATCACCTATGGCTTGGGGACCTTCGCCGGTCTGCCGCCCCTGCCACTAGCCGCGGCGGTGATCTTCATGGCGCTGCCCACGGCGGCCACTTCCTATGTCATGGCACGCGCCATGGGCGGCGATGCCAAGCTGATGGCCGCGATCACCACTACGGAACACATAGCTTCTATCGTGACGCTGCCATTTTGGGTGATGCTGGTGCTAGGATGACAGGCATATAGAAACTGCTGGGAGTAGCACGCATGCATAATTGGATTTTCGTGTTTTTGCTTGGCCTGGGTGGCGCCAGCCTGGCACAAAGCCTGCCGCCCCCCGTACCTGCAGCACCTGATGCCGCGCCGGCGGAACGCAGCCTGACCGAACGTGCTGGCGCCGCGGTGGGCAAGGCGGCCGAGGAAACCACCTCGGCCTTTGGGCGCGCCATGAATTGGACCGGCCGCCAATTGGAAAGCGCCGGCCAATGGACCGCGCGGCAAGGTGAGAATATCGCAACCGATAAGCCCGAAACGGCGGCGGCCCCGGCGACGCCCGCTGCACCTGCACCTGCACCCGCCCTGCCGCCACCTGTTCCGGTGCGTTGAGGGCATCTGCTTTCACGCAAGTATTGGCGGCATGACCCCAAGCCCGCGTCATGCTCGGCCAATACTGGCGTTTCCCGAGCCGTGGGGGCGCGCCAAAGTGGCGCTAATGTCCGGACAACCACCCGCCATCAATGGGAATGGGCGCCCCGGTCATGTCACTGGCGTCATCGGAGCAGAGAAACGCGGCCAACGCGCCTATCCTATCGGGCGATATCAATCGCCGAGAGGGCTGACGCACAGCGAGAAACTGCTCCAGCGTGTCAGCCTCGCTCAAGCCTGAAGCTGCTTGCTGGGCCGCAAGATTGCGCCGCGTATTGGGTGTATCGGCCGTACCAGGACAGATGGCATGGCAGGTGACATTGAAGGACAAACCCTCAAGCGCAACAACGCGGGTCAAGCCAAGCAGTCCATGTTTGGTTGTGCAGTAATCAGCGCGCTCTGGCGTGCCCATAAAGGAAAAGACGGAAGCCAGATTTAGGATGCGCCCCCAGCGCCTTTGCTTCATGCCAGGCATCGTAAGGCGGATCAAATGAAAGGGCGCGGTCAAATTGACCGCCATGGCGTAATCCCAACGTTCAACGGGAAAGTCTTCGATATTGGCCCGGTGACGGGTGACTGCATTATTCACGAGGATATCAATCGGACCGAAACGCTGTTCGGTCGCACGAACCAGATCCTCGATATCCGTAAGCTTGGAGACATCAGCGCCATGATAGGCAGCATCCACCCCCTTGGCTTTAAGCTCCGCAATGCGGTCATCAATAAGGGATTGATCACCAAAGCCATTCAGCATCACCTTGGCACCCTTTTCGGCGAGGGCCTTGGCGATCCCGTACCCAATGCCATCCAAAGACCCCGTGATAAGGGCGGTTTTTTCTGCGAGCATAGCTTAGCCTCCATGCATCTGGTTTCAGTGCTTATCAGTGGCGTTTCAGCCCATGAGCAAGAAGCCCGGCGCCGCGCGGTAGCCGCCATATAAGCTTACTTCGCGCGTGATTGGGCGCCACATGGTGACTGAGCCTATGTCTGCCTGGCATCGCAATGACAGCTCTTCGCCAGAAAAGCAGCAATACCCAAAGCCTAGGCAGCGTGGCGCCGGGCAGTCAATTGATGGAAAACCTTATCCAGCGCGTATCCTGCGCGCCGCCGCTTCGCCGATCATCACACAGGTAAAGTGCAGATTGGCGCGGCAGTCGGATGGCATGATGCAAGCATCCGCGACACGCAAGCCTTCCACACCGCGTACCTTGAGTTCAGGGTCCACCACGCCGCGCGGGTCTTCATGCGCGGTCATGCGGCACGTGCCAGCGGCATGCTGAATATCACCTGCCTGATCAAGCATGATCTGATCCAGCGCGTCATCCGAAAGCGCGGCGGCTTCCGCCATGGAAAGCGCGGTTTCGCCGAAGGTGATGGCGTCCGAAATATCGACCACCGGCGACAAGGCGCAAAGCTTCGCAAGGCGCCGGACGCCATCGCGCATGCGCAGCCGATCGGCCGGATGGTCCAGCATGTTTTCCTCAACCGTCGGCTGCGCGTCTGGATCGGCCGAGGTCAAACGCACTTCGCCGCGTGACAGCGCATCATAAAGCGCAACACCAATGCCGCCATTGGGTGCCACGCCGCCTTCCGCCAAGCCGCGATGGTTATAGGCGATGATGATCATGTCACGCTCACCACCACCGCCGAGTTTGCTGCTATAGGTCAGGCAGCAATTGGTATGCCGCGCATCGGCGCCTTCGGCGCGAAATCCAGGCTTCAGCGCAAGACTTGCGCGCAGGATTGGGTGATCCATGAAGTGTTGGCCGACAGCAGATGCGTCATGCAGAACGTCAATACCCAAGCCGCGCAGGGCTGCGGCGGGGCCAATGCCGCTTCGCATCAAGATGCAGGGGCTATGGATGGCGCCGGCGCAAAGCACCACCTCACGCGCGGCAATATCCTCAAAAGTACCGGTACCGAAGCGCACCCGCACGCCGGTAGCGCGACGCCCGGCGAAGATCACGCGATCCACCAGCGCATCGCCGCGAATAGTTAGGTTAGCCCGACCGCGCGCCGGTTCCAAATAGCCATCATTGGTCGTCACGCGCTGGCCGTGGCGCAGATTGATCGGGTTGCAGGAAAGCCCTTCGCCTTCCGGTGCATTAAGATCAGGCTTCACGGGATAGCCCGCGATGCGCGCGGCATCGCGCAGCGCGCAATCAACCGCGCCCCATTTTTCTTCCGGCATGCGCCATACCGGAATGGGGCCACCCTGGCGTTTCCCGGGCACGCCGAAATTCGCATCATCTTCGATTGCATCGAAGATGGGCATGACATCGGTGGCCGACCAACCCTCACACCCTGCCTCGGCCCAGGCATCAAAAGCGGCAGGCACGCCGCGAATGGCGATTTGCGCATTGACCGTGGAAGAACCGCCCAGCGCCTTGCCGCGCCAATAGAATCTCGGCGCCTGGGCACGGGTGCGTCGCGTCATCAGCCCTGGCCATTGCCAAGCGGCCTGATGCACGGGGTCATGCATGAAGGGCACGATATTTGGGCTGCGCAAAGCGGCCGGCGCTTCCGCCGCGCGCCAATCACGCCCTGCCTCCAGCAGCAGCACACGGCGATGCGAGTCCTCAGAAAGTCGCGCCGCCAAGGTAGCGCCGGATGAACCGGCGCCCACCACGATCACATCATACATGCCGCCCCCATATTCGTACCCGTCCCAGCGAAGCAATTACGATGCACGGCACCAATATGTTCAGTGTAGATAGGCCGCGCCTTCTTTCTTCATGGCGTATTCAAGAAATCACGAATGGCGTTGATCTGCTCAGCCGACATCAACGCGGGCGCATGGCCGGCTTCGGCAATCTCAAGCAGTTGTGCATTAGGCTTGCTCGCCATCGCCGCTGCAATATCCGCAGGCAGAATGTCGCTTGTCACGCCGCGCAGAATCAGTACCGGAATGGTAATCACGGCCCAGAAGGGCGAAAGATCAATATCGGCGATATCGCCCGCGCTGAAAGCCTGCGTGATGGCGGGATCATAATGCAGCCGCAGTGCGCCATCCGCGTCACGCCGCGCCGAGGTTTCAGCCAAATGCCGCCACTCCATATCGCTGAGCTTGCCAAAGGGTGCATGCACATCGCGCAAATACGCTTCAAGCGCGGCGATATCAGGAAAGTTTGGCTCAGGGCGATTGATGTAATCGCGAATGCGTTGCAGTGACCTGGCAGGGATGATGGAGCCGATATCATTCAGTACCATGCGCCTGATTGCATTGCCTGGTGTTGCGGCAATGCCCATGCCGCAAATGCCGCCCAGGGATGTACCCACCCAATCTACCGGTCCATCCATCCGCGCCAGAAGATGCGAAAGCGCTTGGGAATAGATGGGCGGTTGATAGAGTGTGGGATTAGGCAACCAATCAGATGCCCCGCGCCCCGGCAGATCAGGGCAGAAAACCCGACGCCCCGCAGCCGCCAATGCACGTGCCAGCGCATCAAAATCCCGCCCGGAACGAGTCAGCCCATGTACGCAAACCACCGGCGCACCAGTCACCGGCCCCCATTCCAACCAGCGCAGCGTGAAGAAGCCCGCGGGCGAAAGCCAGCGGAGCGCCCCGGCACGCGCTTCGGCTGGAAGCGGCGTCACACGATGCCCTTTTCCTTGAGCGTGGCGATATCGGCGGCACCCATCTTCAGCACGGAAGTCAGCACATCCTGCGTATGCTCACCCAAAACCGGCGGCGCGCTGCGATAGCTTGGCGGCGTTGCGGAAAGCTTCACAGGATTCGCAATGACCTTCACCGTCTCACCACTGCCATGGGCCATTTCCACCACCATCTCCCGCGCCTGCACATGGGGATCAGCGAAAACCTGTTCCAGCGTATTGATTGGGCCACACCCGATCTTGAGCGCTTCCAAAGCCTCAATCCATTCCGCTGTGGTCTTGGACTTCATCACCGGGGTCAGCGTATCCGTCACTAACTGGCGATTTTGGACGCGGATCGGGTTGGTGGCGAAGCGCGGGTCAGAAAGCAGCGCTTCCTGGCCGAAAGCCTTGCAGAAACGCTCAAAGGTTGGGTCATTGCCGACCGCCAGAATGATGTAACCATCCTTGGTCGGGAATTCCTGATAGGGCGCGATATTGGGGTGCTGATTGCCAAGCCGCGGCGGGTTTTCGCCCGTCGCCAGATAATTCATGCCCTGATTGGCAAGCCAGGCCACATGCGTGTCCAGCATGCCGATATCAATCTGCTGGCCTTGGCCAGTATTGTTGCGATGGTTCACCGCCGCCAGGATACCGATGCAGCCATAAAGCCCCGCGAAAAGGTCAGCGACCGGCACGCCCACTTTTTGCGGTGAGCCAATGGGATCACCCGTGAGCGACATGACACCACCCATGGCCTGGATCAGCGCATCATAGCCAGGACGCGGCGCGTAAGGGCCGGTCTGACCGAAGCCGGTGATGGAACAATAGATCAGCCGCGGGTGGGTCTTGGCCAATTGCTCATAGCCCAGGCCGTATTTCGCCAAAGCGCCGACCTTGAAGTTCTCCACCAGGATATCGCAATGCTCAAGCAACTTATGGATGATCGCCTGACCCTCGGGCTTCGCGATATCCAAAGTGACGGATTTCTTGTTGCGATTGACGCCGACGAAATACGCACTTTCCTTTGTGTTTGGCACGAAGGGCGGCGCGAAGCCGCGCGTATCATCGCCTGCTTCCGGGCGCTCAATCTTGATCACTTCGGCGCCAAGATCGCCTAGCATTTGCGTGCAGGTGGGGCCGGCCAGGACGCGCGTCAGGTCAAGCACACGCAGACCAGAAAGGGGACCAATGGGGGTGGTCATCACACTCTTCCTCTTATCGATATAGGCGACGCCTTCAGGCGCCTTTCTTTACCTTGCGCACAGCAGCCGCCAGCGCCGCAACCTGATCCAGCACCTTCTGTGCCGTGCCAGGCTTGGCGCGGCCTTCCGCATCCAGATCGCCGGCCAGCACATCAATGAGTGCGGAGGCTACCACCGCGCCATCGGCAATTCGCGCGGCTTCAGCGGCCTGTTCCGGGGTGCGCACGCCAAAGCCAATGGCGATAGGCAAATTGGTGTGTTTGCGGATGCGCGGAATCGCATCGGCCAATTCAGCGCCGGTGGCGCTGCGTGTGCCGGTGATGCCGGTAATGGCGACGTAATAGATGAAGCCGGATGTCGCGGCCAAAACCTTGATCATGCGTGCATCATCTGTGGTTGGTGCGATCAGCCGGATCATATCCAGCCCGGCAGCGCGTGCTTGGGGTTCGATCTCATCGGCTTCTTCGGGCGGCACATCCACAATGATCAGACCATCCACGCCCGCTGCAGCCGCATCAGCGCAGAAATTGGCGCCATAGGACAGGATGGGATTGAAATAGCCCATCAGGATGATCGGCGTTGCCGCATCTGCGGCACGAAACTCACGCACCATTTGCAGCGTGCCAGCCAGCGTCGCCCCCGCCTTCAGCCCACGTTGACCGGCGCGCTGAACGGTTGGGCCATCCGCCATAGGGTCCGTGAAGGGGCAGCCTATTTCGATCAGGTCAGCACCAGCAGCGGGAAAGCCACGCAGGATTTCCATGGCTGTCGCGCGGTCAGGATCGAAGGCCTCCAGAAAGGGGATCAAGGCGCCACGCCCTTCGGCGCGAAGGGCCGCGAAGCGCGCGGCGATACGGGGAGTTCCTGTCATGACACTCACATCGAAACGCCAAGGGCGCGCGCCACGGTGAAGATATCCTTATCGCCACGGCCACACATGTTCATGATGATCAGCTTATCCTTAGGCATGCTGGGCGCTACCTTGATCACATGCGCCAGAGCATGCGCGGGTTCCAAAGCCGGGATGATTCCTTCCATTTTGGAGCATAGCTGGAAGGCCGAAAGCGCCTCATCATCCGTCGCACTCATGTACTCAACGCGCTTGATGTCATGCAGCCAGGCATGTTCGGGGCCGACACCGGGATAATCCAGGCCCGCACTGATGGAATGCGCTTCCAGGATCTGGCCGAATTCATCCTGCAACAAATAGGTGCGATTGCCATGCAGCACGCCCGGGCGGCCCTTCGTCAGCGACGCCGCGTGTTCTTCCGTCTCCACACCTTTGCCGGCGGCTTCCACGCCATGCATCGCAACACTGGCGTCATCCAGGAAGGGATAGAACAACCCCATGGCATTGGAACCACCGCCAATCGCAGCCACCAGCAAATCCGGCAGGCGCCCTTCAGCCGCCAGCATCTGTTCGCGCGCTTCCGTGCCAATCACGGATTGGAAATCGCGCACCATCATCGGGAAGGGATGCGGGCCTGCAACAGTGCCGATGCAGTAATAGGTATCGCGCACATTGGCGACCCAATCACGCAAGCCTTCATTCATCGCATCCTTCAGCGTCGCAGCGCCGGAGGTCACGGGCACAACCTCCGCCCCCAGCAGCTTCATGCGAAACACATTGGGCTGCTGGCGTTCCACATCGGTCGCCCCCATAAACACGGTGCAGGGCAAGTCGAACAAGGCACAGGCAGTCGCGGTGGCAACGCCATGCTGCCCGGCGCCAGTTTCCGCGATGATCCGCGTTTTGCCCATGCGCTTGGCCAGCATGATCTGCCCCAGCACGGCATTGATCTTATGCGCGCCGGTATGGTTCAGCTCATCACGCTTGAAATAGATCTTTGCCCCGCCGAGTTTTTGCGTCAGGCGTTCGGCGTACCAAAGCGGGCTTGGCCGGCCCACATAATGGGTCAGCAGGCGCCGCCATTCGTTCATAAAGGCGGGGTCGCGCTTCGCTTCCTCATAGGCTTTTTCGACCTCAAGGATCAGCGGCATCAGCGTCTCAGCGACGAAACGCCCACCATAAGGGCCAAAGCGGCCGCGGGCGTCAGGCCCCTGGCGGAAGGAATTGGGCAGCGGCTTGTTCAAGGCAGTCTCTCAAATTGCTGGTTTAGCTGCCTGTTTAGTCCAGAACCCGCCGGGGTCAAACCCGGCGGGCGGCATGCGCCTATTCCAGCCGCGCAGCCTCATCAAAGGAAAGCCGCGGGCTGCGCGGGAACAGGCCGGCGGGGTCGCCATAGCCCAGATTGACCAGGAAATTGGACTTCCAGCCGGTGCTGAACAGGAACAGCTCATCCACCTTGGCATTGTCGAAGCCACTCATGGCGCCGACATCAAGCCCAATGGCGCGCGCCGCCAACATCAAATAGGCACCCTGCAAGGACCCATTGCGAAACGCAGTCTTCTCCGCGAATTCCGGACTGGAAGTAAACCAGGGCTTGGCATCAGCATGCGGGAAAAGCTCGCCGAGCTTATCGTAGAAATAGCTGTCGTAGCAGACAATCGCCGTAACCGGCGCGGTCATGGTCTTTTCCAGATTCCCGGCAGAAAGCGCTTCCTTGAGCTTCGCCTTGCCTTCCGGCGTGCGCACAAACACAAAGCGCGCGGGGGAGGAATTGGCCGAAGTCGGGCCCCATTTCAGTAGCTCATAAAGCTCCTGCAGTTTGGCGTCGGGCACGGGCCGGTCCTGCCACTTATTCTGGGTACGCGCGGCGCGGAAAAGCTGGTCAAGCGCCCGATCATCAAGGGGCGAGGCAGTTTCGGACATGGTTTTGCTCCGTCAGGGCAGTGAAAACAGGTGGTTTTATAGCGTCAGGCTTCCACCTGCTCCACCGCCACCACTTCCGGCACGTAATGGCGCAGCATGTTTTCCACGCCGTGCTTCAGCGTGGCGCGGGAAGAAGGGCAGCCGGAACAAGCGCCCTGCATGCGCAGCCGCACAATCCCATCCCGGAAACCACGGAACACGATATCGCCGCCATCGCTCGCCACGGCCGGGCGCACGCGCGTATCCAGCAATTCCTTGATTTGCAGGACGATTTCCTGATCGGCGGGCTCAAAATCCTCGGCATGTTCCTCAGCGGCCGCACCTTCCAGAATGGGAAGGCCGGCCAAGTAATGTTCCATGATGGCGCCCAGCACCTGCGGGCGCAGCATCTGCCAATCGGCATCCAGCGCCTTGGTGACCGTCACGAAATCAGAACCGAAAAAGACCCGCGCGACATCACCCAGACCAAAAAGCCGCTCAGCCAGCGGTGAACGCCCCGTGGCTTCCTCGGCGCTGGTGAAATCCGCCGTGCCGCGATCGCCCAGCACTTCCCGACCCGGCAGGAATTTCAGCGTGGCGGGGTTTGGGGTGGCTTCGGTTTCGATAAACATGGCTTGGCCCTTTGCTTCGGGGAGTTTCCGGACCTATCTGGTCCTTTTTCCCCCGAAAGGCAACAGGGGCAGCTTGCTCACACCCGTTCAGGATTGCCGCGCAAAAGGCTGAAGCGCGTGGGGGCCATGGCACCGGAAAGATCAATGGCGACCAGATCCCGCCCGAGCTGGAAATAGACAAAGCAGGTCTCCCGACCGGGATTGATCCTTTCCCAACTTGAGCAGACCTGATCGCCGCGGAAGGCCACGCGCCCGCGATCGGTTGCGGTTTGCCCATTCAAGCCTTGAAGCTTCAGACGCTGTGACCCATCAGCCGCCACATGGATCAGTAGGCGGGACCCATTGGGCATCCGCCGATCAAGCGTGTTTCCGGCTGCAAGGCGACGGAATTCCTCGGCCGAAAGGCGCTTGCCGCCCGCCACATCAAAAGCAGCAGGGCTGGCCTGGGTGGGCGGGGCGCTTGAAAGGGGTCCTGAAGCGTCTGGCGGCGCGGCATTTTGCGCGCAGGCCGCCACCAGCAGACCAAGGGTAAGGATGGAGAAACGAAAATGGCTCTTCATGGCGCGGTTTCCTTTTGCGCTTTGTGGGGATTATCGGGGAATAGCGCGCTGGGCGCTGATGGCGCTTTCCAGCACGCGGTTCTGTCCAAGCTGGGTCAGCATCCCGCGCATGCCGGCGACATCAACCGTGACAGTCGCGAAGCGCTGCACCTGCTGTCCATTGGCAGCATTCTGCACAATGCTGGTAATGCCATTGCTGATCAGGGTCTGGACGCGGGTGGCGCCATTGGCGCCAAGGGATTCCACCATGATTGGGGCGCCAGACATGGTGACTTGCCGCGCCACACCATTCGCATCCGTGACCGTCATCACGGGTGTCGCCATGCCGGGGCCAAGCGCGGTGTTGGGCATATTCAGCCGTTCTGCGGTGACCCCGCTAAGGCGTGTTTCGATATCAAAGCCAAAAGATACCGTCATGCCGCCAGGCATGGCGAAGCCGCCGCGCAATTCGTCCAATTCATCCGTTGCAATGGCGTTGGCAGCCAAGCGCAGCTTTGGTCTGCCCGTATCCTCCAAGCCCAAAGCCTCCGCATAGGCTTCCTGGATATCCGGCGCGGCTTTTCCAGGGCCTGCACCGATCAGCGTGACAGAGAGAAACACGGCGGAAACGACAAGGGAGTTCCGTTTCATGGCTGATGCCTCCTGCTCAATAAATCCATGGGCGGATTTGCGTGCCGCCCTGAAACAAGGGCGCGCCTGGCATGCCGAAGCCGGTCAGGCTACGGTCAAGCGCATCGCGCACCAGCGTGCCGGGGGCGCGGCCGCGCATGCCCCAATCCTCGGCCAGGTTGAAATTCGCACGGCCGATTTCAGGACGATCCAGAATGACGAAAACCACGCCATTCCAGCTTTCCTCAAACCGCACGCGTGGCATGCTGCGCGTCCCAAGCGCGGGGTCTGCCAGCAGAATACGATCCGCTGAAATACCCCGCAGCAGCACGAAATGCCGATAGCCATTGGTATCCACCAGGGCGATGGCGGGGACACCGGCCTCGGCGAGCTTATCCAATGGCAGGCGAAAGCCTTCGGCGCGCAGGCCGCGCCGCGCCAGAAAGTTACGCATATCCAGTAGCGAAAATCCGGCATTACGGATGCGCGCTTCATCACCACTTGCGATCATTTCCTTGAGGATCGCCTCCTCAGTTATCGGCATGCCGTAGTGGTAAGTCAGCAATGTTGCGAGAGCGGCGGAGCCGCAGGAGAAATCGAATTGTTGCCGTATGATACGATGGAAGCGCCGGGACCGGAGATCGCTCACACGCGGGGCGATCGCCGCCCCGCCTGTCAGCTGGGGGGAGATGGTCAGGTTGACCTTCGGATCATTAGACAAGGCGGCGGGCGCCTTCGGCTGCGTGGCGCAAGCGCCAAGCAACACGGAAAGCGCCAGGGCCATGGGGGCGGGGCGGATCAGCGGCATCAGCGGAGCGTGATGTTCACCGTAGTCACGGACTGGAACAGTGAATTATTGCCGCTGTTCTGAAAGACAGTGGTGAAACCGCCTGTGCTGTTCAGCGAACCCGTAATGCTATTTCCGCCTGTGACACTACCAGTGCCGACGGTATTGCCTTCTACCAATGCGGAACCGACCGAGACAGGCTCCACATCCCCGCGCCCGGCATGGCGAGATAATTCACTTGCTGTAAGTGGTTTCGCGCCGGCAAAAAGATCCAGCCCCTTGGCAGGATCAAGCGCAAGCGCGCCTTGCAGTGGCAGTGTTGCAATCAGGGTGAAGCAGGCGATGAATTTACGCATGGCGTCATGGTCTCCTTCTCATGTCGAAGCCAGACAGGTCGCTGGCATGGGCGGGAGTTTCGGTTCCAATCAAAACGCAAAGGCCGAACGCGCCGGCGGCTGACCGCCGACGCGCCCGAAGCCGATCAGTTGGTACGCTGATAAATCGCGCCGATCGCGACCGCATTCTGCATCATGCTGTTAGCGCCAGCATTCTGCGAAACTTGTGTCACGCCGGTTGAGCCATTGAAGGAATTAGTCATGCTGACACCAGCCGAACCAAGGCTTGCGCTAGCATGATTGCCGGTTACGCTGCCCAGATTGCCCGCCGCCGCAATGGTGGTGGACAGATCTTCGATCGCGCAATTGCAATAGGTGATGGATGCGAGCGCGGAGCTGTTCTGCATCAGGCTATTGGCACCGGCATTCTGGTTGACATTGGCGGAACCCTGGAAGCCATTAAAGGAACCAAGGATATTGGCCGCCGCATCATGCTTCACATCGGTTGAATGATTGCCGGAACCCGTGACCCTACCCGCATTCACAGCAATCGCCCACGCATCACGATTCTGTTCCGCGCCACGGATATTCTCCACACGCGTCAGCGCTGTTGCGTTCTGCATCAGGCTGTTGGCGCCGGCATTCTGGTTGACTTGCACAAGGCCGGTCGATCCGTTGAAGGAATTATCCAATGTCGCGGTAGCCGTTGTGCCCGTCAGCAGCGGCAGGGATACATTCTCGCTCGTATTCCCAACCACTTGGCCGACGTTTGCAGCGACCGAGTTAGCATTAGCGTCACCACGCGGCGGCCCAAAGAAGATCGGTGACGCCACTTCGCAGTCACAGCCTTCCACGTAGGAAACCGCGACAGAGTTCTGCAGGCCCGAATTGGCGCCGGCATTCTGGTTCACATTCGCCACACCACGGAAGCCAAGGAAGCTGCCACGCAATGCCGCGCTGTTATCCTGACCCGTGCTGGTCGTGGAACGGTTACCATTCACGGTACCCACGTTCACCGCGAGCGCAGCCGCATAATAATCCTGCACATTCTGCAGATGCGAAGGCCAGCCATTAGCATTGGCAACACCGCCTAGTGCCAATACGCCCGCCGAAGCCAAAAGAATTTTCTTCATGATGTTCACCTCTGTCCTCATGTTGTTGTCCGGCAGCGCCGGCGCGATGGGACTAACACAGGCACTTGTAACCGCGCCGTGTTTCAAGCCGAGTTGATGGCAAATGCTGTTCGTGGAAATGCAAAGCACAAAAGAATTAGCGTTTTTCAGAAAGCTCGCGTTTCTGTCATCGCTGATCACAGATTTCCTATTTGCGATGTTGCGCCCTGCCAAACATCTTCATGCACGAGCGTATCGTCCTTGGCATACATCCATAGAAGGGAAGAGGCGCTTGGGTTTTCCTCCAGCCGCAAAGGGTGCAAGCATGCCGAACAAACATAGAGAATTACCATCAGGTAAAGTGAGCAAATATTTTCGGCCAGAGGACACGCGCCAGATCCTGCTATCTTTGCTTCCTGCTGCGTCAACCCTGTTTCTCGCTGTCAGCGCAGCACAAGCGCAAGGCAATACAGCAAGCCAGGCACCTGCTGCACAAACCGCGTCCACCGCCGCGGAAGCGGCCGCCGCGCAACAGCAGGAACAACAACGCGTGATTTCAACCGACCCCACGCTCGCACGGGTGGGTGGTGTGCTGACACCACGTGGGATGTTCGCGCTTGAGCCTTCCTATGAATATTTCTATGCGCAAAACACACAAACCATCGTCAATGGATTTACCATCATCCCAGGTATTACCTTCGGTACGATCGATATCCGCCAATCTACCCAACGCGGTAACCTCGGCGCGCTGACGGCCCGCTACGGTGTTACAGATCGGATGGAGGTCAACATCCGTGTGCCTTGGCTCAGCCAGAAGGATACGATTCAAACCGCGCCAGCGGATACCAATGCACAGCCCATTACCATTGGCCCATCCGGCAGCGGGCTTGGCGATATTGAATTCGGCACCAGCTATCAGATCAATGATGGATTGAACGATTGGCCGGTCTTTATCGCCAATCTGCGCGTAAAGAGCGATTCTGGGCGCAGTCCTTTTGATGTGCCAATCTATACCATCGCCGATCCGCAAGGTGGCTTCACTCGCGGCCTGCCCAAGGAATTGCCGACAGGCACAGGATTCTGGGCAGTTGATCCTGGCATCACCGTGGCCTGGGCTTCCGATCCGGCGGTATTTTTCGGCAGCCTGCGCTACATCTGGAATATCGCGCGCGATGTGGATTTGCCGGATAGCGCAGGCGGGCCTCCCGCCCGCACCAATCTTGATCCCGGTGATGGGGTTGGCCTCAATTTCGGCGTAGGTTTTTCATTGAATGAGAAAAGCTCTATCAGCATCAGTTATGAACATGTCCGCATTTCTGCATCAAGGTCGGAAGGGCGCAAGATTGTCGGTTCAGATTACGATACAGGGACCTTCAATTTCGGCCTTTCCTATCGCGTATCCGACCGCATGAGCATCAATCTGGGGGTGGGTATTGGCGTGACGGACCAAACCCCGGATACGCGCATCATTCTGCGCATGCCGATCCGGTTCTCCCTCTGATGAAGCAGTGGTGGGGGTGCGGTCACGCGCCCCCGCCCCTTCATGTGCCGCAAAACGTTGCCAGGACCCGTTCTTCCTGCTTGGGCGGCGCAGCGTATTGAGGATGATCCGGCTGATCATCAAAGGGACGCGCCATCACCGCCATCAGCGCTTCAAAGGGGCGGAAATCATCGCGGTCCTCAGCGGCGCGGATAGCAGCTTCGACTAAATGATTGCGCGGGATGAAGGCCGGGTTGGTGGCGCGCATCAACTGTGCGGGTGCGGCTTCGCGCGTGATCCGCGCGCGCCAGCCCTCGGCCCAGGAATCAAATACTGCCGGATCGGTGAATTGCGACCGTGCCGCGCCTAAATTATTTTCTGAAGCATCGGCCAAAGCGCGGAAGGTCAGGGTGAAATCAGCGCCCTGTTCCGCCATACGGCGCAGTAAATCCTCGATCAGCGCATTGTCTTCCGGCATGCGCTCCGCAATGCCGATCTTGCGCGCAAAGCCATCGAGATAAGCCACTTCAAAGGCAGGGGCGAAGGCGCCAAGGGCGGCTTGCGCAAGCTCCAGCGCTGCATCTTCCTGTTCTGCCAAAAGCGGCAGCAGCGCTTCCGCCAGACGCGCCAGATTCCACTGCGCCATGCGCGGCTGATTGGCATAGGCATAGCGCCCGCCATGATCAATGGAACTCAATACCGTCGCGGGATCATAAGCATCCATGAAGGCGCAGGGGCCGTAATCAATCGTCTCGCCGCTGATGGTCATATTGTCGGTATTCATCACGCCATGGATGAAGCCGATATGAAGCCAGGTCGCGATCAGCCGCGCCTGACGCGCAATCACGCCAGACAGCAGCGCGGCATAGGGGTTTTCTGCGTGGGCCGCCGCGGGATCATGCCGCGCAATGGCGAAATCCGCGAGTAGCTTCAGCGCTTCCTGATCTTCCTGCGCGGCAAAATATTGAAAGCTGCCGACACGAATATGGCTGGCCGCCACGCGCGTCAGCACGGCGCCCGGTTGCAGCTTTTCGCGCAGCACTGCTTCGCCCGTCATCGCCACGGCAAGAGCGCGCGTGGTCGGCACGCCAAGCGCTGCCATGGCTTCGCTGATGATGGCTTCCCGCAGCATCGGCCCCAACACGGCGCGGCCATCTCCACCACGAGAGAAGGGCGTGCGTCCGCTGCCTTTCAGATGGATATCGCGGCGCTGCCCGTCACGGCCGATCACCTCACCCAACAACAATGCGCGACCATCACCTAGGCGCGGGCTGAAGCCGCCGAACTGATGCCCAGCATAAGCCATGGCCAGGGGCTCGGCGCCATCGGGCAGCATATTGCCAGCGAAGATCGCTGCACCCTCCGCACCCGAAAGCGCCGCCGCGTCAAGGCCGAGTGCCTCGGCAAGCGGTGCATTGAAAAACACCAGCCGAGGCGCCGCGACCGCAATGGGTGCCTGCCGGATATAAAAACGCGCCGGCAGGCGGGCATAGCTATTGTCGAAGGAAAAGCGCGTGCTCATCCCAAGCGCGGCATGGGGTTGGCGATGGGCATGGCCATTTTCGTCTTGCCGAGCGCATTCCAGCCACGATCATATTGCGGGGGCGTGGGCACCGCTTCCGTGCGGCCAAGCTCGGCTGCCGCATGCAAGGGCCAATAGGGGTCGCGCAGCAACACGCGCGCCAGATAAATCCAATCCGCATGGCCTTCATCCAGAATGGCCTGCGCCTGCTTTGCTTCTGTAATCAGGCCAACCGCGGCGGTGACGATGCCAGCGCCCTTCTTCACCTCTGCCGCACCCGGCACCTGATAGCCAGGCCCAAGCGGGATTTGCTGGCGCGGATCATTGCCGCCGGAAGACACATCCATGAAATCCACGCCAAGCACCTTGAAGCGGCGCGACAGTTCCACGGTTTCTTCGGTGGTCCAGCCACCCGCGACCCAATCCGTATGCGAAACGCGCACGCCCAGCACGGCATCGGATGGCATGGCGGCGCGCATGGCGGCAGCGATTTCAAGCGGCAGCCGCGCGCGGCCTTCGAAATCTCCACCCCAACGGTCATTACGCTTATTGGTCAGCGGGCTCAGGAATTGATGCAGCAAATAGCCATGCGCGGCATGCAATTCGATCAGCCGATAGCCGGCCTTGATGGAGCGCTTGGTGGCGGCGACGAAGGCTTCGATGGACGCAGCAATATCCGCTTCCGTCATGGCGCGCGGCGGCATGAAATCACCAAAGGCCTCAGCCGAGGGGCCAAGGGTTTCCCAGGAAGGCTCCGCCGGGCCTGGTAGCCAGGCCTGCTTGCGGGAAGCCTTGCGCCCGGCATGGGCCAATTGAATGGCCGGCACGGTGCCAAGTGCGGCCAGGGCCTCAGCTAATTGCGTGTGGCTTGGCAGATGCGCGTCGGACCAAATGCCGACATCGCCGGGGCTGATACGGCCTTCCGCGGTCACGGCGGTGGCTTCCACCATCACCATGCCAGCGCCACCGGCAGCGCGCGCGCCCAGATGCACCAAATGCCATTCGGTTGGAATGCCATCATCATGGCAGGAATACTGGCACATGGGCGCCACGCCGATGCGATTGGAAAAAGTGACGCCGCGCAGCGTCAGGGGGGAAAACAGATCGGTCACGGGCGGGAAGCCTCCGGGTTGGGCAGAGTGGTCCAGGGGGGTCGGGCAGCAAAATGCCGCGCCGATCAGTTGGGAAGCGCGCCATCGTCACCGCATCCTGAATATTGCCGCCAATGGCTTCAACCATGCCGTGATGGTTGCGGATGACAATATCGCAATGCATGGGCCGGAACCGCCCCTGATCCCCGGCGCGGTCCTGCCAATGGGCCAGCGGCGAGCGCGAACGATCGGCACAAAGCAAATCCCCAGGTGCGGCCACACGATCCCGCACCCGATGCGGGATGAAGGGTGCCTGATGCGGAAATGCCCGCGCATCCGCGATCATGCCATCAATACTGGTGCCATGCGCGGCAGAGGGCGTGAATTCCCGTGCATCAATCCCGGCTGTCTGCATCACAAAGGAAATGAAGGCGGCGGACCAGGCATCCTGCTGCCATTGCCCCTCATAGCCCGCGCGGAAAAGCGCGCGATTGCGCGTGATGATGTCGCGCCCTTCCGGCACCGCCCGCCAATAGGCTTGCAGGCGCGGAAAGCCGGTGGGGTCCGATTCCTGCGCTGGCCCCGGCTGCCGGTCTGAAACCTGCCGCCCCCATTCTTCCCATTCTGCGATGGCGATGCGGAGCATTCTTTCGCGTGCCAGCGGCGGGTAGGAAAGTGGCGCTTCCCGTGGTGCCGGCGGCGCCACGGCGCAGGCCGCAAGCAGCACGGTCAGCAGCAATGCCAGATAAAGCCTTGTCTTAGTCATGCCTGGATTCACACCTTATCCAGCGTGGCGAAGGCTTCCTGCGCGATATTCAAAGCCTTCAGCATGAAGGCAAAGCCGTTGTAAGGCCCGCCCTGAATCAGCGCTTCAATGATGTCACCCCTGCTGGCACCGATATTCAGCGCGGAGAGGATGAATTTGCGCAGCAAAATATCATGATCCAGGGCCGCGAAGGACGCCACGGCGCATAGCGCGCGCAACCGCCGATCAAGCCCTGGCCGGTCCCAGATCTCGCCATAGCAATACTGCACCACCAGCGGATAAATGCTGCCTGTGGCGGGATTATCCGGCGAAGCATGGCCTTCATGCCGGCGTTCCGCATGCAGCGCGCCTTGCAGGTCTCGGCCGCGTTCCATTAGCACTTCCAACGTATCGCTGCGCGGTGCATCGGCTTCAAGCGTGATGCCTTCCTCGGCAAAGACCGCCAACGCCGTTTCCAGTGCGGTTTCCGATGCCGCGAAGCCGCGATAAATGCCGATCTGGATCAGGATTTCCACAATGGCGCGCGGCGTCAGGCCAAGCTTAAGCGCGGCGGCAACGTGGCGGCGCAACTGCGCCTGGTTTTGTACGGAACAAAGCACCGCCAGCGTCACCGCCATGCGTTCCTGGCGGGACAGGCCGGGTCGGTTCCAGATATTGCCATAGACAAGTTCGGCCATCAGATCGCCAAAGCCAAAGGCGCCATTGGCCAAGGCAGCATCGCCCGCGCCGAAAATCTCAGCGCGCTCAGCCCTGCCGCTGCGGTTCAAATCATCGCGTTGTGTCATGGCCCACCCCTTCTGGCGCGGGCGCAAGCTAGCGCCCCCCATGGATCAGGCAAGCGCCGGGGGCCTTCCCCTACGCGCCCAGACGGTCCACATGAAGGGCCATGTTACGCCGCGCCCTGCTTGCCGCCCCGCTTTTGCTGCCGCTCCCTGCCCTGGCGCAGCCAAGGGCGGCTGCGCTTTCCGACCGTGACCGACGCGATATCGCGGCTGTCGAGGCCTATTTGAACCGGCTGACCACGCTGCGCGCCCGGTTTCTGCAAATCGCGCAGAATGGCGCGTCTGCGCAGGGCTGGGCCTATATCTCCCGCCCGGGGCGGATGCGGTTTGATTATGACCCGCCGGAACCCCTGCTGCTGGTGGCGGATAGCAACCAATTCTTGCTCTATGACCGGGAATTGAAGGCGCCGACCACGCTACCCACCAGCGCCACACCGCTCGGGATGCTGCTGCGCCCGGAAATCCGGCTTTCCGGGGATGTCACCATCAGCCGTATCCAGCGCGATGGCGGGTTTCTGCGCATTACCCTGTTCCGCACCAACGACCCGCGAGAGGGCTCCTTGACGCTCGTTTTCCAGCCAGAACCCCTGGAATTGCGCCAATGGGCCGTGCTGGATGCGCAGGGGCGCGAAACGCGGGTGACGCTGACGCAGGTTGAAACCGGGATGCCGCTGAATGCGCGCATGTTCCAGTTCAACCATCCGCAGTTTTTTGAACCGGGTGGCGCTGGGGGAAGGTAAGGCCTTAGGCAGCCACGGGTCGGATGTAACGTGGGGTATACACATTGGTGGAAAAGGCACCGTTGCCAACTTTCCTCCAATTGCCAAGTCTGCTTTCAACTTGGTAGCACGCGATCTGACATCAGCTCTCCGGCTCATCGTTATGCAGCAGTAAATCAAGGCGCCGCTGCGCCTCGGTTAGCGCCGCTTCACAAGCGCTAACCAGCTTTTCAACTTGGTGCGCCAACTCCCCCTCAAGAGTTGCGAAATCAAAGCTATACTGGTCTTCGAGATCGCCTCGCATCCAACGTTCCAGGCGAGCAAGAATTGTTCCTTCAGTTGCGACAGTCGGGGCCGAAGTTTGGGTTGCAAAGACATCTGGTACAAAGTGAGGTTCTCCATTCTGCCGCTCATCAGTCCAAAAGCTCGCAATGAAGGGATACCTTAATTCCTGATCCTCAAAATAGCGAAAGAAAGGAGGCAGCTTAGCAAGTGCCGCAAGAGCTTCACTGCTCGCCGTTTGCAGATCTAGTTGATTCTTTTGATGCGGTGTATCAACTTCTGAAACGCACAAATTTCTCACATAATCATGAGCCTTATTGTCACCCGAATGTCCATGATATGGACTTTCTATATTCACCCTCTCATCGGCTTGTAAGCGCCACGAGGAAACGCCAGGCGCCAAATGACCTGGACACTCGCCGAGTGTTATGTCAGGGTCAAAATAGATTGGCGCTTCTGCATCTGGACAGGCGAGCAATACTAGTTCAGCGGGCTTTATTCGTGTCATCGCGCGTCGCACTATCACTGGAATAACTGTTCCAGCCGGCCCGAACGGCGCCAAAATAAGTTCCAGATCCCACGTCAAGAGGCATTTGACTGGGAGTTCAGCATGCCCAGAAAGCGGAACAATTGGCGCGGGTTCCACAGGCGCAGGCACCGGTTTAGACGGAGGCTTTTGCTGGGCTGTCAGAGCCTCGCGGAATTCTTGTTTGGCTTCTTGGTATTCAGGCGTATTGGCAAATTCAGGATCTAACTGGCCGCGGAGCAAGGTGGCCTGTCGGTCGCCTGACATGTTCTTGAGTGCGGCGGCGTAGTCCTCGACTGATGGCGCGCGCGGTGGCTTTGGGGCGGCGCCAACAGGTTCCAGGTCAGAATAGTATTGAAAAATATCCCCATGAGCCTTGGCCTTAAACTGCTTTCCAGCCAAAACGGAGCCAAGGTAAACACACGGACACCTTTTGAGTGCTCCGACAAGTGACCAGCCTAGCGATAGAAAATCTGAATTCAATCCTGAGGGAATCTTAATTTCATGAGGTAAGGTCACTGCCTTTAGCGATACAGTCTCCGCTGCTGTAAAAAAAAATTCTGTATCGGATGTTTCCTTTGGAATTAAGCGGCTTCGCTCATACATGGGCCGGAAGCGCGCTTTTATTTCGCTTGCTGTTTCTGCTGGAATTAAGCGGTGCCGCTCACAGTTTTCAAAATACTGCGGGAGATTGAAGCTTTGACTTAAACGATCAGTCATTCGACGAAGGGCTTCTGCAATTACATCGGCAGCGCGCGCATCGGGGTCATCCGGGCGTTCAGGGGGAAGGTCAGAAAGATAGCGTGATCCCTGCAAAACCTCGAGTTCCGCAGTATCCGGGTCTGACCCTGCCAGTTCCGCTGCCTTGCGTGCGATTTCAACATATACCCGAACGGCTTGCACAAGCCGCTTGCTTCTTTTCGCTTCTTCGACTTCGGGTAAACCTGGGCGCAGCGCATAGCGTTCCAGGTGCTTGGTCGAATCGCCTTCCTGCGCCTTGCCGGCGGCGATCAGCACATCAACCTTACGAATGGGGTTCGGGATTTTTTCAAGCCGATCCAGAATCTCCCAAAGGTTGCGGGCAACACTTCGCCGCTCGGTCAAGGCTGACATTTTCTTGCGTTCGGCGCGGGCCTTTCGTGCTCTTTCAAGCAACATACGGCGGTCTTCAAGACGCGACGCATCAAGGCGTGCCTGCTCTTCACGTTCGCGTCTGACTTCCTCGACGCGGCGCATCCGTGCCTCAGTGTCCGCCGGTGCAGGGAAGGGAATAATGTCGCTCATCGCTGGCCACCACCGCGGCGGCGGCGTTCGGCCTTCCGTGCCCTCTCCCGCGCACTAAGGCGCGCATGGCCGCGCTGATAGCGCGCGAACCGTGTTTCATAGTTTTGCACGGTGACGATTGTTCCATCTGGCGCAATCACCAGCACAAGGCCGATGAGGCGTTCAACCATGCTTGGTGCCTCACCCTCTTCCAGTGCCTTCGCAATGGCAGCCCGGCTGCATGACATGGCAGTGCAGCCACTGCCGACAGGCCGTTCAACATCGTAGCGTGCCATCAGCAGTGCGATCACAGCGCGGCGGACCCCACGCTGCTGAGTGCGCATGATGGCGTGCTGCGACATCGGTGGTTGGGGCTCAAATATGCCTGTTTCGGACATGTGACTGTCTCCGGGTTGATGGATCGCTTTTACCGCAGACAGGCCGGTTGCGCTTTCCCATAAATGGGTATGAAGCCCCGAAATCAAGGGTGTTATAATCGCTAAAGAAGGGTGTTTTACTATCTCGAAAAGGGTATATTAGACTGATATTAAGGGTAACAAGATGCTGTTTTGTGGGCACTTTAGCTATCAGATTGTGGGTGCCTTTTGAATTTTATGTCTTTCAATGCCTTTCAAATAACTGATTAGGCGAGTTTTTTTGAATATCGGCGCCAAACCTATCTGCTTCACGGGCGCCGACTTTGCCTGACCGGTGGCCATCAAAAGGCCTATGGCGCACCGTTTCTTCGGAATTGCACCCACGGGACGTCCCAGGCAGCTATCAGCACAACTACCTCGTCGGGCGTAAAGACAGCCGTCGTTTGCCGCCCTGCCGCCCGCGTGCTACCGCCCCGGCCAAATAAGCGGCCCTGGCCGCCCCCGTTTCGAAAGGCTTCGTCATGTCCGAACAATCCGCCGCCCAGCCCGTGAATGGCCCCGGGCAGATGGCGCCCAGCCCCATCACGCTCAATCTGCAATATACCAAGGATCTGTCCTTCGAAGTGCCGGGCGCACCGCAGATTTTCATCAATCTGCGCGAGGCGCCCAAGGTTGACATTGCCCTTGATGTCCAGGCCCGCCGCCTACAAGAAGGCCAGGAAAACTTCGAGGTCACGCTGCAAATTCGCTGTGAGGCGAAGCTTGGCGGTGAGACCACGGCCTTCATCGCCGAATTGGTCTATTGCGGCATTTTCACCGTGAATGGCATCGCGCCGGAGATGCTGGAACCTGTGCTGCTGGTGGAATGCCCGCGCCTGCTGTTCCCCTTCGCGCGCAATATCCTGGCCGATGTGACGCGTGATGGTGGCTTCCCGCCCGTGCTGCTGGCGCCGATTGATTTCGTCGCCCTTTGGCAGAATCGCCGCGCGCAGCAGCAGGTGGCCGCCGCCCCTGCCCAAGGAAATGCCTGAATCCGGCGCCTGGGGCGAAAAATCGCCCTTTCAGCCGTTTTGAACCCTTGACCCCCAGCCCGCGCATGTCATGTGCGGGCATATGGATCAGATGATGCCCGCATCGCCGCGCCGCCAGCGCTTGGCTATTGTGCTGTTCAACCTCGGCGGACCCGATGCGCCGGAAAGCGTGCGGCCATTCCTGGTCAATCTGTTCACGGACCCCGCCATTTTGCGCGTGCCGGGCTTCATCCGCCCCTGGCTTGGCCGGCTGATCGCCTGGCGCCGCACCAAGCCGGCGCAGGAAAACTACGCCGTGCTGGGTGGGCGTTCGCCGCTCCGGGAACTGACGGAAGAACAGGCGAGCAGCCTGGAAGCCGCCTTGGCCAATGAACCGGGCACAGAAACCCGCTGCTTTGTCGCCATGCGCTATTGGCACCCAATGAGTGATGAATGCGCCCGCGCCGTGAAGGATTGGGCGCCGGATCGCATTTTGCTGGTGCCGCTCTATCCGCAATTTTCCACCACTACCACGGGTTCAAGCCTAGTGGCCTGGCAGGATGCGACACGCAAGATCGGGCTTGATGTGCCGACAACGGCTCTGTGCTGCTGGCATTCGGATCAGGGTTTCGCGTCAGCCACTGCGCGGCTGGTGCGTGAAGCCTATGCCAAGGCGCGCGCGGAATTGCCGCCGGAAGTGCCGCTGCGCGTGCTGTTTTCCGCCCATGGCCTGCCGGAATCCATCGTGAAAGCGGGCGATCCCTATCAATGGCAGGTGGAACAGACGGTTGCTGCCGTGGTCGCTGAATTGGCGATGCCGGAGCTTGACCATATCGTCTGCTATCAATCGCGCGTCACACCGCAGGTCTGGATCGGCCCTTCCACGGAAGGCGAGATTGAGCGCGCGGCGGAAGAGAAGGTGGCGATTCTGATTTGCCCGATCGCCTTTGTCTCAGAACATTCCGAAACCCTGGTGGAATTGGATGTGGAATATCGGGAAGAGGCCGAGCATCTCGGCATTCCCGGCTATTTCCGCGTGCCGGCGCAGAATAGCGATCCGGCTTTCATCGCATCCCTCGCGCATCTGGTGCGTGGCGCCTTGCAATCCGGACGGAGCCTTTGTTCCTTCGCCGGCGGGCGGCAATGCCCTAAGCAGCATCGCGATTGCCCGCATGAAAAGCTGCGCGTGGACAATCTGGCGCGCGCCAAAGCCGAGGCATGAAGCGCCCCGCCGCCATCCTTTTTGATTGCGATGGTGTGCTTGCCGATACCGAATTGGTGGTGAATAGCATCGTCGCGGAGGAAATGACTCTGCGCGGCTGGCCCATGACGGCAGCCGAAGCGCGGGAGACATTTCTGGGGCTCGCGCTGCCCGATATGCTGCCGCGGATTGAAGCGCGCGTTGGGCTGCTGCCGCCTGATTGGGGGCAGGAAATCTCGACCCTGATCGCGCGGCGCATGGCGGAAGAAACGCTGGCTATTCCAGGTGCGGTGGAAGCAGTGCGTGCCTTGGCTGCGGCGGGTGTGCCGGTGGCAGTGGCTTCCAATTCGGCGCGCTTTGAATTGGCGGCCAAGATGCGGAGCCTGGGGTTGGCGCAAATATTCGCTGGGCGGGTGTTTTCCTATGAGGATGTGCCGCGCCCCAAGCCCTGGCCGGACATGTACCTGGCCGCCGCCGCCGCCTGTGGCGCGGCGCCTGAGGATTGCGTGGTGATTGAAGACAGCGTGCCCGGCGTGCGCGCGGGGCGTGCGGCTGGCTGCCGCGTGCTGGGTTTTTGCCATGAAAGCCCGGCTGCGGTGCTGGCCGCGCATGGGGCGGAGACTTTTTCGGATATGGCGGCTTTGCCGGGGTTATTGTTGGGGGGATGAGATTTCCTTGGCGCTGGTTCCGGGTTAGAATTTTAGCATAAGCGTGGAGAGGAAGGCCCATGACCCTGGCGCAGTGGTTCAGCTTCAATGGCCGTATCAGCCGCAAGACCTGGTGGATTTTCTATTTTTTGATCCCGATTGGCATCAATATCGCCGCCAGCGGTTTGGATGGGATGATCTCCAGCCCCAGGAATGCCCTGCCAGATAAATCAGGCATTGGGGATGTCGGCTTGGGGCCATTCGGCATTATTGCTGCCGTGGGTGGGTTTTGGATTGCACTGGCCGGGCAGGCGAAGCGTTGGCATGACCGGGACAAATCCGCCTGGTGGGTTCTGGTCTATTTCATCCCGCTGATTGGCTGGCTTTGGTCCTTTTTCGTCGCGGGCTTTCTGCGCGGCACCTCTGGCTATAATCGCTTCGGCCCTGACCCGCTGGCGCCGGAGCTTCCTCCCGGTGGTTATGGCGGCGGCTACCAGCCGCCCTATCCGCAGCAAGCGCCGGGGGGATGGCAGCCGCAAGGACCGCCGCCTTCCGGGGGATGGGGCGCGCCGCCGGCTACGCCGCCTCAGGGTGGAGGCAGCGTGCCACCCATTCGCCGGGGCTGAACCGTCCGGCGCGATTTCCCTGGCGCGCATTCCAGATTAAGGAGTTTGCGTGCCCGATACCTCCCCGCCGCTCGATCGCCTTTCGGAAGCTGAGGCTCAGCCGGAACAGTCAAAGCGCGGCTTCTCCCCGCTGCTCAGGCGCATTCTGCTGCTGAATGCGCTGCCGCCCGCCTTGCTCGCGGCCTCCCTGCTCTACCTCGACCAATATCAGAACGCGCTTTTGGGCGCGGAGGTTGAGGCCATGCGCACCCAGGCGCGCATCTATGCCGGTGCCATCGCTGAAGCTGCGGTGCGGCCTGAAGGCGAACGCTATGTGCTGCAATTGGAAGCGGCGCGGCCCTTGCTGCGGCGCCTAGTGGACCCTTCCCCCAATACCCAGGCGCGGTTGTTGGATACGGCCGGCCTGCTGGTCGCCGATAGCCGCATCCGCGATGGTGTTGGCGGCGCGGTGATTGCCGAACCCTTGCCGCCGCCGGAACCGCGCGGCGCGCTGACCTCCACCGTGGCCGGCATTTACGAAAGGATGGTCGGCCTTTTCCCTGCCCTGCTGCGCGGGCGCGGGGGCCCAGGCATGGTGGTGGATAGCGCGCCCGACGCGCCCGATTTCGATTGGCGACCCGATCTTGGCCCTGATCGGCGCGAAGAATTGCGCATGGCACTTGAAGGCGG
>Ga0315900_10002355_pt1 | contig 28969 bp, 31 predicted proteins | sample LakEriMetagenome_FD_203521 | JGI IMG/M metagenome (GOLD analysis project Ga0315900, IMG submission 203521) | Freshwater fungal communities from buoy surface, Lake Erie, Ohio, United States - Buoy 12 MA114 | ecosystem: Environmental > Aquatic > Freshwater > Lake > Lake biofilm | place: USA: Lake...
TGGACGGCGCCGATACCCGTCGCGGTGTCGACACGGTGCACAGCCGCTTCAACCATCGGGTGGCGGTGCTGGCCGGAGATTTCCTCTTCGCCCAGGCGAGCTGGCACCTGGCCAACCTCGACAACCTCGAGGTGGTGAAGCTGCTCAGCCGCGTGATCATGGATCTGGCCGATGGCGAAGTGCGCCAGAGCCTGTTTCGCTACGACACCGGCCAGAGCTTCGAGACCTACCTCGAGAAGAGCTACTGCAAAACCGCCTCCCTGGTGGCCAACAGCGCCCGGGCGGCCGGTGTGCTCAGCGGGCTCTCCCCGGAACGCCTCGATGGGCTGCAGCGCTTCGGTCGCCAGCTGGGTCTGGCCTTCCAGGTGGTGGATGACATCCTCGATTTCACCGGCAGCGACCAGCAGCTCGGCAAGCCGGCCGCGAGCGATCTCGCCTCCGGCTATCTCACCGCGCCTGCTCTCTACGCCCTGGAGGAACGGCCCGCTCTGGCGGTGCTGATCGAACGCGAATTCAGCCAGGACGGCGATCTGCACCAGGCCCTCGAGCTGGTGCGGGGTTGCGAGGCGATCCCCCGTGCGCGGGCTCTGGCCGAACAGTTCGCCCGTGAGGCCGGAGATGCGCTGGCCTGGCTGCCGCCCTCCGAGCCCCGCAGCGCCCTGCGCGCCTTGCCCGACTTCGTGCTCAGCCGCCTGTACTGATCCCGCTCACGCGACGCGAGCGTCCAGCTCCACCTCAGCCAGGCTGCTCAGGAACCGCTCGATGCCGGGATAGAGCAGGTGCCTGCTTGCTTGGTCAAGCTCCGGCGGTGTGAGCACGAGCACCGTGCAGCCGGCGGCCAGGGCGCTGCGGGCTCCGGCCGGGGAATCCTCGAATGCCCAGCAGTCCCGCGGCGCCACCCCCAGGCGCTCGGCCGCCAGCAGGAACGCATCCGGAGCCGGTTTGCCCGCCGCCAGGGCGGGGTCGTCGCCGTGCACCCGTTCCGTGATCGCCTCCAGCCAGGGATGAGGTGCCGCCTTCAGGGCCACCGCCGCCCGCGAACTGCTGGTGGCCAGGGCCATCGGCACCCCCAGGGCCGCGCAGCGCCCCACCAGTTCGGGGGCGCCGGCCATCGGTGAAGCCTGGGGAAGCAGGGCTTCGGCAATCGGTTGGCGCACCGCCAGCAGCGCTTCGGGGCTGAGCTCCGGCCCCCCCGCCGCCGCGATCCACTGGCGCACCTGCTCGGCGCAGTCGTGGCGACGGCGCCCCCGCAGCGCCAGGAGCTCTGCGGCGCTGAGCGGTCGGCCGAACAGGCTGGCGGCCTCCTGCCAGGCCCGGGCGTGCAGGGGTTCGGTGTCGAGCAGCAGGCCGTCGAGATCGAACAGGCAGGCGGCAGGTGGATGCATGGGGCCATCTTGATCGCTTGAATGGCGTTTCGTTCCGGTGTCGCCTGCGCCGGCCCCGCCTGCCATCCCCATGACCGCGCCCACCATCGAATCGGTGCTGCAGGAGCAGCGCAGCTTTGCTCCTCCCGCCGAGCTCGCCGAGCGGGCCCGGATCGGCAGCCTGCAGGCCTACCGGGAGCTGGCCGCCCGCGCCGAGCGCGATCCCGATGGCTTCTGGGGTGAGCTGGCCCGCAGCGAACTGCACTGGTTCGAACCGTTCCACACGGTGCTCGACTGGAGCGATCCGCCCTTCGCCCGCTGGTTTGAGGGGGGCACCACCAACCTCAGCTTCAACTGCCTCGACCGGCATCTCAATGGCCCCCGCGCGAACAAGACGGCCCTGATCTGGGAGGGGGAGCCGGGCGACAGCCGCACCTTCACCTACCGGGAACTGCACGCCGAGGTGTGCCGGGCCGCCAATGCCCTCAAGGCCTTGGGCATCGGCAAGGGGGATCTGGTGGCGCTCTACATGCCGATGGTGCCCGAGGCCGCCATCGCCATGCTCGCCTGTGCCCGCATCGGGGCGCCTCACTCGGTGGTGTTCGGCGGCTTCTCGGCCGATGCCCTGCGCGACCGGCTGATCGATGGCGAGGCGAAGCTGGTGATCACCGCCGACGGCGGCTTCCGCAAGGACAAACCCGTGAGCCTCAAGCCCGCGGTGGATGAGGCCCTCGAAGGCGGCGCCGTGCCCAGCGTGGAGCACGTGCTGGTGGTGCGCCGGCTGGATGGGGCCGGCGGGCATTGCGCGATGCAGGAAGGCCGCGATCTCTGGTGGCAGGAGCTGGTGCCCGCCCAGAGCTCGGAATGCCCGGCCGAGCCGATGGCCAGCGAAGATCGGCTGTTCGTGCTCTACACCTCCGGCTCCACCGGCAAGCCCAAGGGGGTGGTGCACACCACCGCCGGCTACAACCTCTGGGCCCACCTCACCTTCCAGTGGATCTTCGATATCAGGGATGACGACATCCACTGGTGCACCGCCGATGTGGGCTGGATCACCGGCCACAGCTACATCGTTTACGGCCCCCTCTCCAATGGCGCCACCACGGTGATGTACGAGGGGGCGCCTCGGCCCACGAATCCCGGCGCCTTCTGGGAGGTGATCCAGAAGCACCGCTGCACAATCTTCTACACGGCCCCCACGGCGATCCGGGCCTTCATGAAGGGCGGCCGCGCCGTGCCCGACCGGTACGACATGACGTCCCTGCGCATCCTTGGCACCGTGGGCGAACCGATCAATCCCGAGGCCTGGATGTGGTACCGCGATGTGATCGGCGGCAACCGCTGCCCGGTGGTCGACACCTGGTGGCAGACGGAAACCGGTGGCGTGATGATCAGCCCCTTGCCTGGCGCCACCCCCACCAAGCCTGGCTCCTGCACCCTGCCCCTGCCGGGCATCGCCGCCGACGTCGTCGACATGGAGGGCACCTCCCAGCCGGCTGATGCGGGCGGCTATCTCGCCGTGCGCCGCCCCTGGCCGGGGATGATGCGCACGGTGCACGGCGACCCCGACCGCTTCCGCCGCAGCTACTGGGAGCACATCCGCCCCGCTGACGGCAGCTGGCTCTACTTTGCCGGCGATGGTGCCCGCCGCGATGGCGACGGCTACTTCTGGGTGATGGGACGGGTCGATGACGTGATCAACGTGAGCGGCCACCGCCTCGGCACGATGGAGATCGAGAGCGCCCTGGTGAGCCATCCCGCCGTGGCGGAAGCCGCGGTGGTGGGCCGCCCCGATGAGCTCAAGGGGGAAGGCATCGTCGCCTTCGTCACCCTGGAGGCCGGCCGCGAGGGCGACGGCGCCCTGGAGGCCGAGCTGCGCCGCCATGTGGGCAAGGAGATCGGGCCGATCGCCCGTCCGGATGTGATCCAGTTCAGCGAGGCCCTGCCCAAGACCCGCAGCGGCAAGATCATGCGCCGCATCCTGCGCTCCCTCGCCGCCGGCGAGGAGGTGAGCGGCGACACCTCCACCCTGGAGGACCGCTCCGTGCTCGACGCCCTGCGCGTGTGAGTCCAACGGCGATCGCCCTCGGCTCTGGAGCGCTTTTCGCTCAGCACCAGTCGCTGATCAGCCCGGCCAGCTGCTCCACCGCCCGCTGCCGGCTGGGGTCGTCGGCCCAGGCCCCGAGCAGCTGGCGGCGCAGGCCGGCACTGCTGGGGGTGAGGTGGTCGCCGGGCAGCTCCCGCAGTTCGGAGGCATCCTCCGGCCGCTCCCGCAGCACCGCCAGCAGCCGCCGGCTCTGGTCGATGCCATCGCGGTTGAACCGCACCAGCAGGTTGCGCGGCAGCCGGTGACTGCGCCGCACCAGCTCAAGCGTTTCCTGGGGCGAGGGGCTGAACTCGCTGCGGAAGTTGAACTGCTCGCCCAGTTCCGCCAGCAGCGGCACCGAGCGCTCGGCGGAGAAATTATTGAAGCTCAGGGCCACCAGGCCGCTGGCGCCCCTGCCGCCATCGGGGGCGAGCAGATGCAGCTTGCAACCGAGGCTGTGGCCGATCCGCACCGGAGCCGGCCGGTCGGCGGCCCCGGGATCCCAGGCGGCCCGGGCCTGGCGCAGGCGCCGCCAGGCGGCGTTGGCCTGGCTCTGGTGGTCGAAGCCAGGCGCATAGCTCCAGGCGTGCACCCGCCAGCGGCGGGCGGCCAGGGCCTCCAGCAGCCGCCGGTAGCTCAGCTGCGGGGTGGCGGCCAGCACAGTGCCGCCGACGAACTCGATCAGACCCCGCGGCTCTGCGTCGGGCTCGAGCAGCCAGAGGTCGTCCTGTTGCAGCCAACGGGCCATGGCCGCCCGCTCTAGCGGCCCTGCAGCCGCCGCAGGGCTTCGATCGCTTCGCGGCGGTGGACGGCCCCGTCGAGCAGGTTGTTGACCACGTGCCGGATCACCCCCTCGCCGTCGATCACGTACGTGACGCGGCCGGGCAGCAGACCCAGCACGGACGGCACGCCGAAAGCGCGCCGCAGGGCGTTGCCCTGATCCACCAGCAGCGGGTAGGGGAGCTGGTGGCGGGCCGCGAAGCGCTGGTGGCTGGGGGCGTCATCGCCGCTCACCCCCCACACCTCCGCCCCGAGAGCCTGGAGGTCGGAATAGCTGTCGCGGAAGGCGCAGGCCTCGGCGGTGCAGCCGGGGGTGTCGTCCTTGGGGTAGAAGAACAGCACCAGCGCCCGGCCTTCGAGCTGATCGCTGCGGCGCTCCACACCCGACTGGTCGGGGAGGGCGATGAGCGGCGCACGGTCGCCGGAGGCCAGGGCCATGGGAACAGGGGAACTGGCGGCACCCTAGGCAGGGCTGAGAGCATGGGGGCGATCATCCCGCCCGCCATGGTCGAGCAGCCCAGCCTCTGGCAGCAGACCGACCTGCTGGGTCTGGGTGGAGAGGCCGGCCCGCCGGCTGTCGAGGCACCTCCCACCGCGGCTCCGCCCACGCCGACGCCGGTGCAGCTGCCGGAGTTCGTGCAGCCCGAGCGCGCCGCGCCCCGCTCCCCCACCACCCTGCTGATCGTCGACACCGAAACCAGCGGCCTTGATCCGGCTGCGGGCCAGTGCCTGGAGGTGGGGGCCGTGCTCTTTCACGTGCCCTCGCGGGCGGTGCTCGGCCAGCTCTCCTTCCTCCTGCCAGCCGAATCGAACCCCGCCCGCTGCGTGAACGGCATCGATCCGGCCGTGACCCGCCTGCCCCAGCCCTGGCGCCAGAGCCTCGCGTTGTTCGCGGCGATGGTGGCCGCCGCCGATGCCGTGCTCGCCCACAACGCCGCCTTCGACCGCCAGTGGTTCGGTGTGGAACCCCTCCCAGCCATCGACAGGCCCTGGATCTGTTCGATGGACGACATCCGCTGGCCCCCCGAACGCCACCTGCGCCCCAGACCCTCGGTGCGGGATCTGGCCCTGGCCTACGGCGTGCCCGTGTGGGCCGCCCACCGCGCCCTCACCGACTGCATCTATCTGGCCCAGGTGCTGGAGCGTTGCGAGGGGCTCGATGAGCTGCTTGCCGCTGCCCTCGAACCCCGCCAGCTGTTCCGTGCCGAGCTGAGCTACGCCGAGCGGCACCAGGCCAAGGAAGCCGGCTTCCGCTGGAACGACCCGGTGGTGGGTGCCTGGACCCGCCGCCTCAGCTCACGCGAGGCCCGCTCGTTGCCGTTCCCGGTGCAGCCGATCAGCGCCTGAGCTGCGTTGCGGGCCTGCCGATGTTGATTTGCGTCGGCTTCGGCCTGCACGCCGCTGCGGGCCTGACACGGGGCCCATCCGCGCCCATCCTGCGGGCAGTTGCCGTGGGGCTGCCGCGATGCCCCCCCTCCAACCCAGCCACCTCGAGCTGCCGGATCCGGTGCAGCGCCGGCTGCAGCGCTGGCAGGCGGCCCGCACCTGGGCCCGCCTGATCCGCGAGGCCGAAGCGCTCTGGCGCGTCGACGTGCGCGCCCTGCACCGGCTGGCCGCCCATGAGCTGGGGCAGTTGGTGCAGGAGGTGCCGCCGCGCCTGCGGCAGCGGGTGAACCGCTGGCTGGCGCGGTTGGGCGTGGCCACGCGCCTGGGCTAGGCCCTGTGCCGGCGGCGGATCCGGCGGCGCCGGCCTCAGCGAGGGGGAGGTGGCGCAGGGAAGGGGCGCCGAGAGTGCGCGCCAAGAAAAAAGCCGCCTCCCGGGAGAAGCGGCGTGGGACCTGGTGCGGGTTTCGGGATCCGGGTGCCGATGCAATCGGAGCGGCGGGATTTGAACCCACGACCCCCACTACCCCAAAGTGGTGCGCTACCAAGCTGCGCTACGCCCCGGAAATCCGGATGCCCGGCCCTGGTGTCAGGGCGCCGCGGATCCGTTCCAGCGAAGCTACCACAGGCCTTTGCGGCGCCGGATCCGCTTCAGCAGGCGGGCCGTGAGCCGGTCGCGCCTCTCCACGGCGTAGCCCCCGAGCCGCAGATCGCGCGCCAGCTGGCGCAGCTCCGCCAGGTTCATGCCGGCCAGGCGCAGCTCCGGCACCTTGCGCCAGGCCTGGGCCGCCGGCGGCAGCGCCGCACCACGGCGCTGGGCGGCGAAGCCCAGCAGGGCGCCACTCGCCATCCATTCCGGAACGAGCACCACGAGAACCGCCAGGAGGCCATAGAGCTCCACCAGGCCCCTGGGCAGCGGATGGAGCTGGCGGGGGGTGCTGCCGGCCTCCACCTGGGGGTTGGGGGAGATCGGTTGCGGATTCGGCTCGGTCCCGCTCACGTGGGCTGGGCAGCGGCGTCGCTGGCAGGCCGCCAGGAGCTCAGCTGAGCTTTCTGCCCATCCCGCCACTGCATCGGCAGCTCCCTGGCCGGCTGCAGGCGCACGAACCAGAACACCAGGGCGAACACCACACCCAGGGTGGCCACCAGGGCCACGATCACCACACGGTCGGAGAAGGGAGACATGGCGGGGCGAGGCTCAGGCGTCGTCGGTGCGCAGACACTCCAGGGTCTGGGATTCACGCTCGAGGCTGAGCACATCCCCCCGGATGACCAACCGCATCATCGCGTTGCTGTAGCGCAGTGCCGGCAGAGCCGCAGCATCCCGGAACAGGGTGGTGCGGTGACGGCCGATCAGAACAGCGGCCTGGGAGTCGTTGCGCTCCACCACGAGCCGGCCCCGGTCGGGGCAGAGAAAGGTGTCACGCAGTTCGTACTGCTCCCACCAGGGTGACCCCATGGCGAGGCTGAAGGGAGCCAGGAGGGTGACCAGCAGCGTCAGCACTCAGGGCAGGAGGATCGGGGAGTTGGCGCCACGCAGGACGCAGTGCTTCTGGCTCCAGTCGTAGTGGCGCCAGACGGCGGCGTCGAGCTGGAACGCCGCACCCTCCACGCCCGGGAAGGGCACCTGGGTGGGCATGGCGGAGCAGTAGGGCCGGCTGCCGGGACGGGCCAGGTACTGCTGGTGGTAGCGCTCGGCGACGTGGAAGGGCACGTCGGTGCGGATCTCGGTGGTGATCCGACCGAATCCCGCCGCCATGAGCACCTGCTGATAGCGGTCTCGGCTGGCTTCGGCAAGCCGCACAAGCTCCCCATCATTCACGTAGATGCAGGAGCGGTACTGACTTCCCCGGTCGTTGCCCTGGCGGTCGCCCTGGGTGGGGTCGTGGCACTCCCAGAAGAGCTTGAGCAGGTCGGTGAAGCCGATCACGGCCGAATCCCACACCACCCGCACCACCTCGGCATGGCCACTGCGGCCACTGCAGACCTGCTCGTAGGTGGGCCCGGGCAGCGTCCCACCGGCGTAGCCCACGGCGGTGGTGACCACCCCGGGCAGCCGCCAGAAGCCCTTCTCGGCGCCCCAGAAACAGCCGCAGCCGAAGAGGGCCTCGGCCTGGCCCGGAGCCGGTTGGGCGTCGATCGGGGTGCCCAGCACCACGTGCGGTTCCTGAACGAAGGAACCAGCCGGCCTCACCCGGCCATCGGCCCGGAAAACTCCCGATAGCCCCAGCATCGTTGCGCAGCAGTCGGCACGAGCCTAGGCAGGCCCCCTCTCCGCCGCGGCCGGCTCCAGGGCGATGTGGTTCAGCAGCGTGGTGGTGAAGGCGAAGAGCAGGAAGGGCAGCGAGAGCACCAGGATCAGCCCCACCCCCACGAGCGCGAAGAGGGGCCGGCTGGCTCCCATCAGCGCCAGTCCGGCCCCCAGGCTCACGAAGATCACCACCATCCACACCAGGATCTGGGCGTAGATGTCGCCGAAGGTGAGCGTGCAGCGCAGGTTGTAGCGCTGGATCAGTGGGGCGCTGCTGGCCATGGCGGCGGCGGCGATGGGCGGGAACGATGCCCCCATGCAAGCCCCCCGCGCCCGGCTTGTCTGCCCAGCTCAACAAATCACTTTGCGGCGTTCAGCGTCGCGTCCACCTGCTCCCGGTCCCACAGGCGCCGGTAGGGCCCGGGTTGGGCGAGCAGATCGCCGTGGTGACCCTGCTGCACGAGGCGTCCGTCCTCCAGAACCAGCACCCGGTCGCAGGCGGCGGCGGCCGAGAGCTGGTGGCTGATCATCAGCACCGTGCGGGGCTGGCCGTCGCGGTCGCGCTGGTCGCGCACGCTGCGCAGGATGCCGGCGGCGGTGGTGTTGTCCACACTGGCCAGGGCGTCGTCGAGCACCAGCAGGGGTGCATCCACCAGCAGGGCCCGCCCGAGGGCGGTGCGCTGGCGCTGGCCGCCGCTGAGTGTGATGCCGCGCTCGCCCACGAGGGTGTCATAGCCGTCGGGGAAGCCCCGGATGTCGCCCTCCAGGCGGGCCTGGCGGGCCGCCGCCTCCACCCTCGCCAGCGGGGCGCCGGGATCGCCGTAGCGCAGGTTGTCCGCCAGGGTGGCGGTGAACAGATAACCCTCCTGGGGCACCAGGGCCACCCGCCGGCGCAGGTCAGCCAGCGCCAGGTGGGTGACATCAACGCCGTCGATCCAGAGCTGACCGGCCTCCACCTCCACCATCCGGCCGATGGCCCGGGCCAGGGTGGTCTTGCCGCAGCCCACTGGCCCCACCACCGCGACCAGCTCCCCCGGCGCCAGGTGGAAGCTCACATCCACCAGGGCCGCCCGCCGGGCGCCGGGGTAGCGCACGGTGAGGCCCCGGGCCTCGAGGGCCCCGCCGGCCCGTTCCGGAGCCGGCGCCGGCCTGGCGGGTGAGCGGATCAGCGGTTGCCGCTGCAGCAGCTCCTCCACCCGCTCCAGGCTCACCTGGCCGGTCTGGAAGGTGTTGAGCGTGAAGCCCAGAATGGCGGTGGGGAACACCAGCCGCTCCACGAACAGGATCAGGGCCACCAGGTCGCCGATGGTCAGCCGTCCGCTCTCCAGCTGGCCGCTTCCCAGTGCCAGGAGCAGCAGCAGACTGATCGAGGAGATGCCCTCCAGAAGCGGGAACAGGGTGCTGCGGGTGCGGGCCAGCCCGAGGGCCGCATCGCGGTAGCGGCGGTTGCGGCCGGCGAAGGCCTTCTGCTCGTGGGCCTCCTGGCCATAGATCTTGATGGCGCTGATGCCGGAGAGGTCTTCCTGGATCAGATCGCTGAGCGAGGCCAGCTCCTCCTGCTGGCGCCGCTGCTGGCGCATCATCCGGCCGCCGAACAGGCGCACCGTCGCCAGCATCAGCGGGTAGAGGCCAACGGCGGCCAGGCTCAGCCAGGGATCGATCGCCACCATCGCCGGCAGGGTGAGGGCATAGGCCAGAACCGTGTTGGTGAGACTGAGCACCGCGAAGCCGAGCAGGCGCCGAACGTTCTCCACGTCGGAGGTGGCGCGGCTGATCACCTCGCCGCTGCCTGTGGTCTGCACCCAGCCCGGCTCCTGGCGGAGCAGGTGGTCGAAGATCCGCTGCTTGAGGTCGGCCTCCACCTGGCGGCCCACCCCGAACACGATCATGCGGGAGACCAGCCGCACGGCGCCCATCGCCGTGGCCAGCCCCACGATCAGCAGGGCCTCTCCGGTCACGTCACGGAGGCTGAAGCCGTCCTGGAGGTCGTCGATCACCCGCCGCACCAGCAGGGGGATCGTCACGCTGAGCAGGTTCACCACCACGAGGGCCGCCACGCCGAGCAGCACGGCACGCCGGTGCGGACGCAGGTAGCGGAGGATGAGCTCGGCCCGGACGTCGGCCATCGGGACCGGATCTCGCACGATGGGGCCAACCTAGGCACCTCCTCTTCGATGGCCATGGCTCCGCCCGCTTCGTCCAGTTCCGCCGATGGCCCGCCGGACCAGACCCATCCGCTCCACGCCGCCGACCGCGACCGGGTGGACGGCCTGCTGGCCTGTGAGCAGCCCGGCGATGCCGAGCTGGTGGACGCGGCCCGGCTGCTGATGCGCTACCAGGGCTTTCCGGGGGCCTGGGATCTCCAGGACGACCTGGCCCGGCTGCTGCGCCTCTGGGGCCTCGACCGCGACAGCCTGCATGCCCGCACGCGAGCCATCTGGGCTGCCGGTTTCCGACCCGCCCCGGCGGCTGCCGACGCGGTGGGCTCTGGATTCGATACGGCCGATCAGGAAAGCTGAGTGCTATCGCCAAGACCGCCGTCTTCGGGAGATAGTGGGTTCGTCCCCATCACCCGGCCCGGCGTGCTCTGCACCCGGGCTTTTTTCTGGCTCGCATGGCGGCGAGAGCCCCGGATCCTCCTTCTGCAATCCCTGTCGTGAGAAGCGATTTTCCCTCCTGGCCTGCCTTGCTTGAGCGGTTGCTGCAGGGCCGCTCCCTGGGCACCGACCAGGCCGCCGGGCTGATGCGCGGCTGGTTGGCCGGCGCCATCGACCCCGTGCTCACCGGTGCCCTGCTGGCGGCGCTGCGGGCCAAGGGGCCCAGCGGCGAGGAGCTTGCCGCCATGGCGGCCGTGCTGCGGGAGTGCTCGCCCGTGCCTGGGGAACGACCGGACCTGCCGCTGGTGGACACGTGCGGTACCGGCGGCGATGGTGCCGACAGTTTCAACATCTCCACGGCCGTGGCCTTCGTGGCCGCCGCCTGTGGAGCCCACGTGGCCAAGCACGGCAACCGCAGCGCCAGCGGCCGGGTGGGCTCAGCCGACGTGCTGGAGGCGGTGGGCATCCATCTCCAGGCGCCGCCGGCCGCCGTCGTGGCGGCCCTGCCCCAGGCCGGCGTGACCTTCCTGTTCGCACCCGGCTGGCATCCCGCCCTGGCGGGTCTGGCGCCGCTGCGCCGGAGCCTCGGGGTGCGCACCGTGTTCAACCTGCTCGGTCCGCTGGTGAATCCGCTCCGCCCTGAAGCCCAGGTGCTGGGGGTGGCCACGGCCGATCTGCTCGACCCCATGGCGGAGGCCCTGGCCCGGCTCGGCCTGCGGCGGGCGGTGGTGGTGCATGGCCAGGGCGGGCTGGATGAGGCCTCGCTGGCGGGCCCCAACCCGTTGCGGCTCGTGGAGAACGGCCAGGTGCGCGCCGAACTGCTCGATCCGATCGACCTCGGGCTCACGGCCGCCCCTGTGGAGGCCCTCGCCGGCGGCGATCTCGCCTGCAACCGCGCGATCCTCGAGGCCGTGCTCCAGGGCCGGGGCAGCGGGCCCCAGGCCGATGTGGTGGCCCTCAACACCGGTCTCGTGCTCTGGGCCGCCGGCCTGATCGACGGAGTCGGCGCGGGCGTGGAGCAGGCCCGCCAGGCCCTGCGCAGCGGCGGCGGCTGGCGGCGGCTCGAGGCCCTGCGCGCCGCTCTGCCCCAGCCCCCCGCCTGACGCCCCGGTGCCCTGGGGGATGATTCAGGCTGCGCCGCGCCGATCGCCGCCGTGAGTGAGCCCTCTCCTGCCCCCGCCGCCCTGCTGGTGCTGGCCGATGGCACGGTGCTGCGAGGCGAGGCCTTCGGCGCCAGGGGCACCGCCATCGGCGAGGTGGTGTTCAACACCGGCATGACCGGCTATCAGGAGGTCATCACCGACCCCAGCTATGCCGGCCAGCTGGTGACCTTCACCTATCCCGAGCTGGGCAACACAGGCGTCAACGCCTGCGACCAGGAGGCCGACCGTCCCCAGGTGCGCGGCGTGATCGCGCGCCAGCTGGCGCCGCTGGCCAGCAGCTGGCGCAGCGAGGGCGATCTGGAGAGCTGGCTCAGCCACCACGGGGTGGTGGGCATCCGCGGTGTGGATACCCGGGCCCTGGTGCGCCACCTGCGCGAAGGAGGGGCGATCAACGGCGCGATCTGCAGCGACGGCAGCAGTGCCGCCCAGGTGCTGGAGCGGGTGCGCGAGGCCCCCACCATGCAGGGCCTCAACCTGGCCGCCCAGGTGAGCACGCGCACGCCCTACCGCTGGGACAGCCCCTGCCGGGTGGGCTTCGATGCCCGCCCGATGGCCGCGCCGTCGCGGCCCTACCGCGTTGTGGCGATCGATTTCGGCATCAAGCGGGCGATCCTGGAGCGCCTGGTGGCCCATGGCTGCAGCGTCACGGTGCTGCCGGCCGACGCCAGCGTCGAGGCGGTGCTGGCCCTGCAGCCGGAAGGCGTGTTCCTCTCCAACGGTCCCGGTGACCCGGCCGCCGTCGGCGGCGGCATCGCCCTCACCCGGGCACTCCTGCAGCAGCCCGACCTGCCCCTGTTCGGGATCTGCCTGGGCCACCAGATCCTCGGACTGGCCCTCGGGGGAGCCACCTACAAGCTCACCTATGGCCATCGCGGCCTCAACCACCCCTGCGGTTCCCCCGGCGCGGTGGAGATCACGAGCCAGAACCACGGTTTCGCCCTCGATGCCGCCTCCCTGCCGGCGGAGCGGGTGGAGGTGACCCACCTCAACCTCAATGACCGCACCGTTGCCGCTCTGGCCCTGCGCGATCAGCCGGTGTTCGGGGTGCAGTACCACCCGGAGGCCAGTCCCGGCCCCCACGACGCCGACCACCATTTCGCGCGCTTCACGGCCCTGATGGCTCAGAGGCGCTGATCGCCAGGCCAGCCCTCACGCACTTTTGTTGCAGGTGCTGCACTCGCAGTCCCCATCCCTACACTTCGCGCCAGACCTGCTTCGGGGGCTGGCACCATCAACAACCTGCAGCGACTCACGGTGTCCCTGCGCGGGGGCTTCGAGCAACAGGCCCGCTGCCAGTTGTTCAGCTTCACCGGCCAGCTCGACGCCTATTCCGACAAGCAGTTCGGTGAATTCATCGCGGCCCACCGCAGCCCCTCCCAGCCCCTGGTGCTCGATCTCACCCACATCGACTTCATCGATTCGTCGGGCCTGGGCGCCCTGGTGAGTCTGGCTAAGCAGTGCAACAGCGAGGGGCAGGCGTTCCTGGTGGTGGGCAACGCCCGCGTGGTGCAGACCGTGAAGCTGGTGCGGCTCGAGGACTTCCTCCATCTCAAGCCCGACCTCGCCTCAGCCCTTGACAGCCTCGCCGCCTGAGCACTGGCTGGCCGGCCTGCGGGCCCGGCCGCCCGCAGGCGCGCTCGGACCCCAGCAGCTCGCCTGGCTCGGCGATGCGGTGTGGGAGCTGGATCAGCGCCAGCGGCTCTGCCGCGGGCCGGCCCGCTCCCAGGAGCTGCACCGGGTCACGGTGGGGGCGGTGCGGGCCTCCGCCCAGGCCCGGGCCCTGCAGCGCCTGGAGGGCTGGCTCACCGCAGCCGAGCTGGATGTGGTGCGGCGCGGCCGCAACCGGGCCGGCCGAGGGCCGCGCAGCGGTGATGCGGCGGCCTACGGCCAGGCCACCGGCTTCGAGGCGCTGCTGGGCTGGCTGTTCCTCCATGATCCTTCCCGGCTGGTTGAGCTGCTAGATCACTTGCAGGAGATCGACCCATAAACCCTGCCGTCCCCCACCATGAGCCCCCGTCCTGAACGCCGTCCCGAGCGACGGCCCGGCAGTGGGCCCAGGCCTGCGGGCCGTCCGGCCCGCTTTCCGCTGCGCCCCGACGATCGCCGCCGGCCTGAGCGCAGCGATGGTCGAACAAGCGATGGTCGAACCGATGGCCGGGGGGAGGCCCGCCGCGAGGGCGGCCGTGAGTTCCGAGGGGCGGGGCGGGATGGCCGCTGGGAGCGGCCCAGGGACGGTCGCACCGCCGGAGAGTCCCGCTACGGCGAGCGCCGGCCGGCCAGCGGCAGTGAGCGCAGCTTCAGCCGGCGGCCGGCGCCACCGCGCAGCGGCGGCGGCAGCGGCCGTCCACCCGGCCGCTTCGCCGCGCCCGCCAGCAGGCCCCGCTCCCCGCGCGGCCCCGAGCCGATGCTGACGCGGGGGGAGCCGGTGCGCCTGGGCCGTCCGCCTCAGCCGGTCGATCCCTCCCGCGTGCCCCCGGCGGGGGAAGCCGAGCGCTTCGGGGAAGCGCTCTCGCCCGATCTCGTCTGGGGCCGCCACTCGGCCCTGGCCACGCTGGAAAGCGGCCGCCCGGTCCACCGCATCTGGTGCACGGCGGAGATGCGCTTCAGCGCCCGGTTTCTGCAACTGCTGCGCGAGGCGAAGGCATCCGGAGTGCTGGTGGAGGAGGTGAGCTGGGCCCGCCTCGGCCAGATCAGCGGCGGTGCGGTGCACCAGGGGATCGTGCTCCAGACGGCCGCCGCCGAAACCCTCGACCTTGCCTCCCTGATCGAGGCCTGCCGCAGCCTGGGGGAGCCTCCCCTCCTGGTGGCGGTGGATGGCCTCACCGATCCCCACAACCTGGGGGCGATCGTCCGCAGCGCCGAGGCCCTCGGCGCCCATGGGCTGGTGCTGCCCCAGCGCCGCAATGCCGGCCTCACCGGCACGGTGGCCAAGGTGGCGGCCGGTGGCCTCGAGAGCCTGCCGGTGGCCCGCGTCGTGAATCTGAACCGCTCCCTGGCCAGCCTCAAGCAGGAGGGCTACCGGGTGATCGGCCTGGCCGGCGAGGGCAGTCTCACCCTGGCGGAGGCCAACCTCGACGGGCCCCTGGTGGTGGTGACCGGATCCGAGGCCGAGGGGCTTTCGCTGCTCACCCGCCGCAGCTGTGATCAGCTCGTGCGCATTCCCCTGCGCGGCAGCACCCCCAGCCTCAACGCCTCCGTGGCCACCGCCGTGTTGCTCTATGAGATCGCCCGCCGGGGCTGGATGGATGGGATCACGGGCAGCCAGCCGGCCCCGCGGCTGCGGCGCCCCGCCATGCCCAGCGCCGCCGCCGAGCCGCCGCCGGCAGCGGCGCCGGATCCCCCGCAGACGGCCGTCCCGGTGGAAGTCGCCCCGGCCGGGGAGCCCGCCGCCATGCACGATGACGCTGCGCTCGCTGCCGCCGTCGACCCAGCGAGCACTGCCGTCGAGCATGCCAGCGAAGCCGTCCCCGCCGACGCGCCCACGCTCGCTCCCCAGTCGGACGCAGCCCCACCCCCGCTCGAGCTGGGCTGGCTGAGCACCGGCAGCCGCAGCGGCAGCGGCGCGCCCCCGGCGGATTTTGTCGGTGACATCCGGCTCTGAGCCCGCTGTCCACGGGCCCCTGACTCGGCAGAATGGCTTCACAGCCGCGCCCGGTCCATGAATCCCCTGCTGTGGCCCGTGCGTCGTTGCGCCAACGGACTCGGCCTCGCCTGGTGGGCCCGGGTGAGCACCAAGGGGCCGGAGATCACCTACTGGTTCGGACCCTTCCTGAGGCGCCGCACCCTGCAGGCGCAGTTGCCGGCCTTCCTCGATGACCTGCGCGCCGAGTCGCCCGCGTCCCTCAGCCACGAACTGGTGCGCACGCGCCGGGGTGAGCCCTTCACGGAGGGCGATCTGCCCACCTGAGCGGTCTGACCGGGCCTGACTGATAGCGTCCACCCAATCGGGCATGCACGGGGATGGGGATCGCTGAGTGGCGTGAGCGACTGCAGCGGGGCGAGGTTTCCGCCCGCGAGCTCACCGACCGGCACCTGGCCCGCATCGAGGCGGTGGATCCCGTGGTGCATGCCTATCTGGAGGTCACCGCCGAGCGCGCCCGCGCCGACGCCGACCGCATCGATGCGGCGCGGGCTGCGGGCGAGGAGCTGCCCCCCCTGGCGGGGGTGCCCCTGGCGATCAAGGACAACCTCTGCACCCGCGGGGTGCGCACCACCTGCTCCAGCCGCATGCTGGCGAACTTCGTGCCGCCCTACGAGAGCACGGTCACCGAGCGGCTCTGGCGGGCCGGCGCCGTGCTGCTCGGCAAGACCAACCTCGACGAGTTCGCCATGGGCAGCTCCACCGAGACCTCCGCATTCGGGCCGAGCCGCAACCCCTGGGATCCGGAGCGCGTGCCGGGCGGCAGCTCCGGTGGCAGTGCGGCGGCGGTGGCCGCCGGCAGCTGCCTGGCCGCGCTCGGCTCCGACACGGGCGGCTCGATCCGCCAGCCGGCCTCCTTCTGTGGCGTGGTGGGTCTCAAGCCCACCTACGGCCGGGTCAGCCGTTACGGCCTGGTGGCCTTCGCCAGTTCCCTCGATCAGGTGGGTCCCTTCAGCCGCTCGGTGGCCGATGCCGCAGAGATCCTGCAGGTGATCGCCGGCGCCGATCCCCGCGATGCCACCTGCCTGCGGGCTCCTGTGCCCGACTACCGTTCTGCCCTGCAACGCCCCGTGGCGGGGCTGCGGGTGGGCCTGATCCAGGAATGCTTCAGCGCCGAAGGGCTTGATCCCCAGGTGAAGGCCGCGGTGCTCGCGGCCGCCGAACAACTGCGCAGCCTCGGCTGCGAGCTGGTGGAGGTGAGTTGCCCCCGCTTCAACGACGGCATCGCCACCTACTACGTGATCGCCCCCTCGGAGGCCAGTGCCAACCTCGCGCGCTACGACGGTGTGAAATACGGCTACCGCGCCGAGGGCTGCACCAGCCTGGCGGAGATGACCGCCCGCAGCCGGGCGGAAGGCTTCGGTGATGAGGTGCAGCGACGCATCCTGATCGGCACCTACGCTCTCTCCGCCGGCTATGTGGATGCCTACTACCGCAAGGCGCAGCAGGTGCGCACCCTGATCCGGCGCGATTTCGACCGCGCCTTCGAGCAGGTGGATGTGCTGCTCACCCCCACCTCGCCCACCACGGCCTTCCGCTTCGGCGCCCACAGCGACGATCCCCTGGCCATGTACCTGGCCGACCTGCTCACGATTCCCGCCAACATGGCCGGGTTGCCCGCCCTCTCGCTTCCCTGTGGCTTCGACGACCAGGGGCTGCCGATCGGCGTGCAGCTGATCACCGCCGTGCTGCAGGAGGAGCGGCTCCTGCAGGTGGCGCATCACTACGAGCGGTCGGCCCGGGTGATGGACACCCGCCCAGCCGGCGCCCTGGTGAGCTGACCCCACGGCTGGTGGTGCCGGTTTAGGCTGGCCACCAGCAGCGGTGTTTTCTTGGTTTTCGTTCCGCTCCACAACCACAGCGACTACAGCCTGCTGGATGGCGCCAGCCAGCTGCCGGCCATGGTGGAGCGGGTGAAGGAGCTGGGGATGCCGGCCGTGGCCCTCACCGATCACGGCGTCATGTATGGCGCCATTGAACTGCTGAAGCTCTGTGCCAAGGCGGGCATCAAGCCGATCATCGGCAACGAGATGTATGTGATCAACGGCTCGCTCAATGATCCCAACCCCCCCAAGAAGGAACGGCGCTACCACCTGGTGGTGCTGGCCAGGAATGCGGTGGGCTACCGCAATCTGGTGAAGCTCACCAGCATCAGCCATCTGCGCGGCATGCGCGGCCGCGGCATTTTCGCCCGGGCCTGTATCGACAAGCAGCTGCTGCGCCAGCACAGCGAGGGTCTGATCGTGTCCACGGCCTGTCTCGGCGGCGAGATTCCCCAGGCCCTGCTCCGGGGCCGCCCGGATGTGGCCCGTGATGTAGCCCGCTGGTACCAGGAGGTCTTCGGCGAGGATTTCTACCTGGAGATCCAGGATCACGGCGGCATCGAGGACCGCATCGTGAACACCGGCATCGCCAGCATCGGCGAGGAACTGGGCATCCCCCTGATCGCCACCAACGACGCCCACTACCTCAGCGTGGGTGACGTGGAGGCCCATGACGCCCTGCTGTGCGTGCTCACCGGCAAGCTGATCAGTGACGAGAAACGGCTGCGCTACACCGGCACTGAGTACATCAAGAGCGAGCAGGAGATGCTCGCCCTGTTCCGCGATCATCTTGCCGACGCGGTGATCGAGGCGGCGGTGGCCAACACAGCCGCGGTGGCCGCAAAGGTGGAGGACTACAACATCCTCGGTCGGTATCAGATGCCCCGCTTCCCGATTCCCGAGGGGCACACTGCGGTGAGCTACCTCAGCGAGGTGGCCCACACGGGCCTGCGCCAGTGTCTGCAGCTGGTCGCCGATGCTCCAATTGATCCCGCCTACAGCGAGCGCCTCGCCTTCGAGCTCGGCGTGATGGAGCAGATGGGCTTCCCCACCTACTTCCTGGTGGTGTGGGACTACATCCGCTACGCCCGCGAGAACGGCATCCCGGTTGGGCCGGGTCGGGGTTCGGCCGCCGGCTCCCTGGTGGCCTATGCCCTCGGCATCACCACCATCGATCCGGTGAAGCACGGCCTGCTGTTCGAGCGTTTCCTCAACCCGGAACGCAAGTCGATGCCGGATATCGACACCGACTTCTGCATCGAGCGCCGCGCCGAGGTGATCGACTACGTGACGCGCCGCTACGGCGAAGACAAGGTGGCCCAGATCATCACCTTCAACCGCATGACCTCCAAGGCCGTGCTCAAGGATGTGGCGCGGGTGCTCGACATTCCCTATGGCGATGCCGACCGCCTCGCCAAATTGATTCCTGTGGTGCGTGGCAAGCCCGCCAAGCTCAAGGAGATGATCGGGGACGATTCACCCGCTCCGGAATTCCGGGAGAAATATCTCAAAGATCCCCAGGTGAAGCGCTGGGTGGATATGGCCATGCGCATCGAAGGCACCAACAAAACCTTCGGGGTGCATGCAGCCGGTGTGGTGATCGCGGCTGACCCTCTCGATCAGGTTGTGCCCCTGCAACGCAACAACGACGGCCAGGTGATCACCCAGTACTTCATGGAAGATGTGGAGTCCATGGGTCTTCTGAAGATGGACTTTCTCGGTCTCAAGAACCTCACCATGATCGACAAGACAATCGATCTCGTGAAGGAGAGCACCGGTGAAGCGGTGGATCCTGATTCCCTGCCCCTCAATGACCCCGGCACCTATGGACTGCTGGCCCGGGGCGATCTGGAGGGCATCTTCCAGCTCGAATCCAGCGGTATGCGCCAGATCGTGCGCGATCTCAAACCCTCTTCACTGGAAGACATCTCCTCAATCCTGGCTCTCTACCGTCCCGGCCCCCTGGATGCGGGCCTGATCCCCAAGTTCATCAACCGCAAGCATGGACGCGAAGCCATTGAATTCGCCCACGCCAAGCTCGAGCCGATCCTTAGGGAAACCTACGGAATCATGGTGTATCAGGAGCAGATCATGAAGATCGCTCAGGATCTGGCCGGCTATTCCCTGGGTGAGGCCGATCTGCTGCGCCGTGCGATGGGCAAGAAGAAAAAGAGCGAGATGGAGAAACATCAGCATATCTTCGTGCGCGGTGCCAGCGAGCGCGGTGTGGATCCCGCCATCGCTGAAGCCCTGTTTGAGCAGATGGTGCTGTTCGCCGAATACTGCTTCAACAAGAGCCACTCCACCGCCTACGGCGCCGTCACCTATCAGACCGCTTATCTCAAGGCTCATTATCCCGTGGCCTACATGGCGGCGCTGCTCACCGTGAACGCAGGTGACACCACCAAGGTGCAGCGCTACATCGCCAATGCCAATGCAATGGGCATCGAGGTGATGCCGCCGGATGTGAATGCTTCCGGAATTGATTTCACCCCCGTGGGCGATCGCATCCTCTTCGGCCTCTCGGCCGTGCGCAATCTGGGCGAGGGCGCCATCCGTCAGTTGCTCGAGGTCCGCCGCTGCGACGGACCGTTCCGTTCCCTGGCCGATCTCTGCGATCGCATCCCCGGCCACCAGCTGAACCGCCGGGCTCTGGAGGCGCTGATCCATTCCGGATCCCTCGATGGCCTCGAACCCGAGGCCAATCGGGCCCAGCTGATGGCGGATCTCGATCTGGTGCTGGATTGGAGCGCCTCGCGGGCGCGGGATCGGGCCAGCGGCCAGGGCAATCTGTTCGATCTGCTCGGCGGCGCGGCTGTCGGTGCCCAGGAGGGCTCGGCAGCGGGGGATCTCAGCACTGCCCCCAGCGCCCCCCGGGTGGCTGACTATCCCCCCACCGAAAAGCTCCGTCTCGAGAAGGAGCTGGTGGGCTTCTACCTCTCCGACCATCCCCTCAAGCAGCTGACCCGGCAGGTGAAATTGCTCTCCCCCGTGGCGCTCGGGCAGCTGGAGGAGTTGGCCGACAAGGTCCGTGTGAGTGCGGTGGTGATGGTTCCCGAGCTGCGTCAGGTCACCACCCGCAAGGGTGAGCGCATGGCGGTGCTCCAGCTCGAGGATCTCACCGGCAGCTGTGAGGCCGTGGTCTTTCCCAAGAGCTATGCCCGCCTGGCCGACCATCTCCTGGTGGATGCGCGCCTGCTGGTGTGGGCGTCGGTCGACCGGCGTGACGACCGGGTGCAGCTGATCGTGGAAGACTGCCGCTCGATCGACGATCTGGAGCTTCTGCTGGTGGATGTGCCGGCCGACCAGGCCGCCGACATCACCATCCAGCACCGCCTCAGGGAATGTCTGCACCGCCATCGGCCGGCCGTCGAGGAAGCCGGTCGGCGCATCCCCGTGGTGGCCTGCGTACGCCACGGCAACCAGAGCCGCTTCGTGCGGTTGGGCCACCAGTTCTGTGTCGGCGATGCGGGCGAGGCCCTGGCCACGCTCACCGCCGCCGCCTTCGAGGCTCGGATCAGTCCGGCCGTTCCGGCGGCCTGAATCCAGCGCCGCACGTCTGGCGGCACCGCCCGCCGTTCAACCTCCGGATCGCATCGCCTGGATCGAGGCCCGGAGACGGGCCAGGTTCACGCTGATCTGCTCCCCTCCAAGCAGGGAACCGGGCTGCTCTTCCCAGCTGGCCGAGAGCACGCCGTAGCTCAGACCCAGCACGCCCAGCAAAAAACAGGCCCCTGACGCCACCAGGGTGGCTGCGGGAGGCACCTCCAGGATCCGGCGGCTCACGAGCACGTAACTGGCGATGAACACCCCCATGCCGATGAGGGTGGGGATGCCTGTGGCCACGGCGATGCGCCGGGCCATCCGGTTCGCCACCGGGGCGGGGATCACCTGCTTGCGTTCAGGCTTGGCGGCAACACGGCCCTTGGCCCCAGCCCCCGCGGCGCGGGGAGCTGCTTTGCGCCGCGATGGCTGGATTCCTCGGCCCGCCATGGCGCTGGCTTCAGCCCCGGATGCCGAGCCTGGCGATCAGGCTGCTGTAGCGCTCCTGACTGATGCTGCGCAGGTAGCCGAGCAGCCGCTTGCGCCGGCCGATCATCTTCAGGAGCCCCTGGCGGGAGGAAAAGTCGTGCTTGTTCTGCTGAAGGTGTGTGGTGAGCTGGCCGATCCGCTCACTCAACATCGCCACCTGCACTTCCACGGACCCCGTGTCGGTGCCATGGGTCTGGTGGGTGTTGATCAGTTCCTGCTTCCGGGTGGTCGTGAGCGGCATGGGAAGAGCTGACGCAGGCGTTGCCCGATGGGTGCAATCCCCAACCCTACCTTCCGATGGTCCGCGCCCTGTGGCGGCGCTCAGGAGAGGTCCCGGCTCAGCCACTGCAGGCAGGCGCGGATCCACACATCGGCGGCATCTCCGGCCGCAGCATCGCCGCCGCTGGCCACGGCCCGCAGTGCCCGCTGAATCTCGAGCGCCTCGTAACCCAGGGCCGCGAGCGTGAGCTGCACCTCCTCCTGGCGCGGCGGCTCGAGACCCGGTGACACCCGTTCGAGGGCGCCGTCGTCGGCCGGGCCCGTCTGCCCCGGATAGCGCTGCTGCAGCCGCGTGCGCAGCTCCACCGCCAGCCGCTCCGCCGTGCGCTTGCCCACGCCCGGAGCCTGGGTGAGCAGGCGCAGGTCCGCCTGCACGATCGCCCGCACCAGTTCCTCCGAGGCCATCGCCCCCAGCAGTCCGAGGGCCATCTGGGGCCCTACGCCACTCACCCCCACCAGCTCCCGGAAGAGATCCCGCTCGTGCCGTTCGCCGAACCCGAACAGGGTCCAGGCGTCGTCCCGCAACTGGGTGTGCACATGCAGGCCCAGGCTCTGGCCGGCCGGGGGCAGCCGCTGCCACTGACGCTGGCTCACCAGCAGCTCGTAGCCCACGCCGTTCACGAGCAGCAGCAGACCGCAGCGCTTGTCCTGCTGCCAGCAATCGGCCACGGTTCCCTGCAGCCAGCCGATCATGGTGCCAGTGAGACGTCCCCCATGCTGCCCGTCCCCGCCAGCCCGGCCGCAGCTCCAGCCCGCCTCAGCCTTCTGCTGACCGGCGTGATCCTGGCCTTCGCGCTTCTGCTCGGTGGCTGCAGCGGCGCGGGCCAGCCGCCGCGGGCCGTGCTGCTCGACGCCCTCGGTCTGCAGATCCAGCTCACCCAGGGGGCGATCGCCCAGGCCCTGGCGATGGAGCCGGCCGGCACGCCCGAGCTGAACCGGGTGCGGGTGGAGCGCCAGCAGGCCGTGCGGATCGGCGAAGCGAGGGGGCTGCGCCTGGCGGGCCGCTTCGACTGGCGTCTACCCGGCGATCCGATCCGGGTGGACAGTCCCTTCGAGCTCTATCTCCAGCGTGGGGAACGGGGGCAGAGCTGGCGCCTGGCGCGCCCCAGCGGCAGCCGTGACGGCGCCACCCAGGAATGGCTCACCTACCCGCTGCCGCTGCCGGGGGCCGCGCCAGGCTGACCAGGGTGGCCGCGAGCACCAGGGCCGCCCCCGCCACGGTCCAGCGGTCGATCGACTCGCCGAACAGGAGCCAGCCCCACAGCCCCGCGAAGGCCACCTGCACGTAGCTGATCGCCGTGGCCTGCGCCGCCGGCAGCGCGGTGAGGCCCCGGGTGAGGCTCACCTGGCCGAGCTGGGTGAACACCCCCACCCCGATCAGCCAGAGCAGCTCCCGGACCGTGGGCAGCACCGGCTCCAGGGCCACCAGCGGCAGGCTCAGCACCAACGCCACCAGGGGGAAATAGAACACGATCACGAGTGGATGCTCACTGGCGCCCAGGGAGCGCACGCTCACGTAGGCCAGGGCTGTGAACAGTGCTCCGGCCAGGGCGATCAGCACCGCCAGCGGCGGCAAGGCCACCGCCCCCTGCAGGAGGGCGCCGGGCTGGGCCACCAGCACCACTCCGCCCCAGCCGAGCACCATGGCCAGCAGCACGCGTCTTCCGATCGGCTCCCCCAGCATCAGCCAGGCCAGCAGCGCCGTGAGGGTGGGATAGAGGTACTGGAGCACCGTGGCCGGCGCCAGAGGCAGCTGGGCCAGAGCGGCGTAGACGCACAGCAGGGCCACGGTGCCGATGGCGCCGCGCAGCACCAGCAGTCCGCGCCGGCGGCCCCACGGCTCCACACCCTCCCGCCGCAACAGCCACCAGCTGAGGACGACGCTCACCAGCGCGCGGGCCAGCACGACCTCCGCCGGAGGAATGCGCGTGCCCACCATCTTCACGCACACGCCCATGAGGCTGAAGGCCAGGGCACTGGCCACCATCTGCAGCACCGGCCCCCGTGCCTGTCGGCCAGGGTTGGCGCTCACCCCTGGCGCGGCCGGTCGTCCCAGGGGCAGCCTGCGATCCCAGGCTGGGGGCTGCTTGCGCCGCTGCGGGTCACTGGTCGGGTTCAGCGATGCCCGCATGCTGACAGGCTCCCCCCGGCGCCGCCGGGCGGGAGCGTCAGACTGCAGCAACACCTTTCCCCCATCCGCGCTCCTTGGGCCTGCCGCGCCTCCATCCCCGCACGATCGAGGCCGTCAAGGAACGGGCCGACATCGTCGATGTGGTGGGCGAGCATGTGGTGCTGAAGAAGAAGGGCCGCGAGTTCGTGGGGGTCTGCCCCTTCCACGACGACACCTCGCCGTCGATGACGGTGTCGCCCGCCAAGCAGTTCTATTACTGCTTCTCCTGCGGCGCCGGCGGCAATGCGATCAAGTTCCTGATGGAACTGCAGCGCCAGAGCTTCAGCGATGTGGTGCTGGAGCTGGCCCGCAGATACCAGCTGCCGATCGAAACGGTGGAGGGACCGCAGCAGGAGCGGCTGCGCCAACAGATCTCCCGGCGCGAGCAGCTGCACCGGGTGCTCAACCTTGCCGCCGGCTGGTTCCGCAGCCAGCTGCGCGCCCCCGGCGGTGCCGCCGCCCTCACCTACCTGCGCGACGCGCGCCGGCTGAGCGAGGCCACCATCGACGCCTTCCAGCTCGGCTTCGCGCCGGATCAGTGGGATGGTCTGCTGCGGCACCTCCAGCAGGTGGAGGGCCTGGCCCCGGAGCTGCTCGAGGCGGCCGGGCTCGTGATGCCCCGCAAGGGGGGTGACGGCTTCTACGACCGCTTCCGCGGCCGGGTGATGGTGCCGATCCGCGACCGCCAGGGTCGGGTGATCGGCTTCGGCGGCCGCTGCCTCGACGCTGGTGAGCCCAAGTACCTCAACTCCCCGGAAACGGAGGTGTTCGAGAAGGGCAGGCACCTCTTCGGTCTGGATCGCGCCGCCAACGCCATCCGCAAGGACGACCGGGCCGTGGTGGTGGAGGGCTACTTCGATGTGATCGCCCTGCACGCCGCTGGCATCACCAACGCGGTGGCGGCCCTCGGCACGGCCCTCAGCAGCCAGCAGATCACCCAGCTCTGCCGCTGCTGCGACAGCCGCCGGCTGATCCTCAACTTCGACAGCGACGGGGCCGGGGTGCGCGCCGCCCAGCGGGCGATCGGCGAGGTGGAGCAGCTGGCCCTCCAGGGCCAGCTGGAGCTGCGGGTGCTGCACCTCCCCGCCGGCAAGGATCCCGACGAATTCCTCCGCGACCACGGCGCCGGCGACTACCGCGCCCTGCTCGATCAGGCCCCCCTGTGGCTCGACTGGCAGATCGAGCAGGTGCTGGCCGACCGCGATCTGGCCCGGGCCGATCAGTTCCAGCAGGCGGTGAGTGCCCTGGTGGCGCTGCTCGGCAAGCTCCCCCAGAGCGCCGTGCGCTCCCACTACCTCCAGCGGGTGGCCGAGCGGCTCAGTGGCGGCCAGGCGCGCCTGGCGATCCAGCTCGAGGACGATCTGCGCCAGCAGGTGAAGGGCCAGCGCTGGCACGGCCGTTCCCAGAAGTGGGAGCAGCCGGGCGAGGCCGGCCTCCGGGAGCGGGCCGAGGCCGAGATCCTGCGTCTCTATCTGCATTGCCCCCAGCAGCGCGGTGCGATCCGCTCCGAGCTGCGCCGCCGCGAGCTCGACGACTTCGCCCTCTCCCATCACCGCCAGCTCTGGGCGGCGATCTGTACCTTGGTGTCGGCCAGCTGCTGGTGGAGCAGAGCGCGCTGCTCAGCCGGCTCACCCCTCTGCTGGAGCCCTCGGAGCTGCAGCGCCTCGCCTTGGCCCGCCCCCTTCTGCAGCTGCGCGGGGCCGCCGCCGCCCTGGAGCGCCAGCGCAGCATCAAGCGCTGCCGCCACCTCCTCGATGCCTGGAGCAGCCAGCGGCTCCAGACCCTGGAGCACTGCATCGCCCGCCTGCTCGCGCCGGACTCCCTGAGCTCCGATGGTGCCGCAGGCAGCATGGAGCAGCGCATCGAGGGCCTGTTCGCGGCGCTCAACGCCGATGCCCTGCGTTTCCAGGAGCTCTACTACAGCGAACGCCGCTATCTCGAGGATCTCGACCAGCACCGCCGGGCCGGCTTCGAGGAGCTGGTGCAGACCCCGGCGGCCTGAGTTCCTAGCGTTGCCGCAGTGGGAGCAAGGGCCGTGGAGTTCTTCGAGGTGCTCTGGCACGGTGAGGCGATCGGCGACGGCGCCGATCTGGAGGAGGCGCTCCAGGCCTATGCCGCCGTGCGGCCCGACGACGACGACTGGATGACAGCCTGCGCCCGCGCTGCGACCGCCCCCGCCATCCGCCGTTACGCCTCCTTCGAGGCTTTCCTCGACAACGCCGACGAACTCGAAACGATCCCCGTGACCGCCGCCATGATCGCGGCGGCCTTGCCCCCCGGGTCTGCCTAGGGGTCGGGCGGCGGCGTTCGGCCTCCGGCGTGGACGATCGGGATGGCGTGGATGCAGGTGGTGGCCGCCGCGGAGAGCCGCTCGCGCCGCATCGCCCAGCCCGGCTGCAGGCCGCAGGCCGCCCAGCGCACCGTGCCCCGCCCGTAACGGCGGTTGAGCCCATCCACCACGGCCATCAGGGTTTCACGTCGCTGTTGCACCTCGGCCGGCAACGGTGCGAACAGATGGTGCTGGAGCAGGTCTTCCGGTTCCAGGGACTGCAGCAGCACGCCCGCCTTCTGCAACGGTTTGTGCGGCCGCCGCAGTCGGGCCGCCAGCGGCAGGGCTGCCGCCAGCAGCACGGCGGTGTCGTTGCTGGGCAGCGGCAGTTCCACCGTGGCCGCATTGCGGTAGAGGCTGGTGCCGTTGAACGGGCTGCTGCGCACGAACACGGTGAGCACGCCGGCCCGCTGGCGCTGCTGGCGCAGCTTTTCGGCGGCCCGGCTCACGTAGGTGGCGATCGCCTCCCGCAGTGGTTCCAGTTCCCGGATCGGCTGGCTGAAGCTGCGGCTCACGCAGGTTTCCCGCCTGGGTGGTGGTGCCAGATCCAGAGGCAGGCAGGCGATGCCGCGCAGTTCCTGCTGCAGGCGCACCCCCACCACCCCGCACTTGCGGCGCAGGGCGCCGGTGGGCATGTCGCGCAGGGCGCGGGCGTCGCTCACGCCCCGCAGACGGCACCACTGACCCAGCTGCCGGCCGATCCCCCACACATCCCCCACCGGCAGGGCCGCCAGCCAGGGATCGGGGTCGGCCACCGTTCCCAGATCGAACACGCCGCCACCGCCGCCGGGGGGCGCCGCGGCGGGCGGCCGCTTGGCCAGCCGGTTGGCGAGCTTGGCCAGCACCTTGCTGGGGCCGATGCCCACCGCCACGGGCAGTCCCAGCCGGCGCAGCACGTCATGGCGCAGCGCCTGCCCCCAGGCCAGCAGATCGCCACCGGCGGGGCGGCTCAGACAACCGAACGCCTCATCGATTGAATACACCTCCAGGGCCTCCACCCAGGTTTCGAGCGTGGCCATCAGGCGCTCACTCATGTCGGCGTAGAGGGCGTAGTTGGAGCTGCGCACCACCACCCCGTGGCGCTCAAGCTCCGAGCGCGCCTGGAAGTAGGGGGTACCCATGGCGATGCCGAGGGCGCGGGCCTCGTCGCTGCGCGACACGATGCAGCCGTCGTTGTTGGAGAGCACCACCAGCGGCCGGCCCCGGAGGCCCGGATCCACCACCGCCTCGCAGGAGGCGTAGAAGTTGTTGCCATCGATCAGCACGGTGGCGCAGCGCCCCCCCGGACTACGCGGGCCGATCACGGTGCTGCTCCGCCGCTGCGGGGCCGGAGGCCGCGGATCGCATGCAGGGCCACGCCCCACACCCGCAGCTCACTGCCGGGCTGGAGAGAGAGCACGGGAAAGGCGGGGTTGGCGGGCTGCAGCTCCAGGCCGCCGCCGCGGCGCACCAGGCGCTTGAGCGTGAAACCATCGGCCAGCTGGGCCACCACGATCTGGCCGCAGCGGGGCCGCAGGCTGCGGTCCACCACCAGCAGGTCGCCCGGGAAGATGCCGGCCTCCCGCATCGAGCTGCCGCTCACCCGCAGCAGCACCGTGGCCTGGGGCCGGGGCACCAGGAGAGACTGCAGGTTCACCGGCTCCCCGGACTGCTGCCGGGAGGGCTGGCGTGGCGTGGCTTGCGGGTGCTCGGGGATGTGCATGGCCATGGCGCCGCGCCGCTCCCCTGCATGCTAGTACGCGCGTACTGGCTGCGGTGTGGGATGGCGGGCGATGCTGGGGGCCTGTTGGATGCGGGCCTGTTGGATGCGGGCGAGCTGGATGCGGGCGAGCTGGATGTGCGTGGGATGGCTTCGGGCGCAGGGGCACGGTGGAACGGCGGGGGGTGTGCCTCGTCGCAGTGGCCGTGGCGGCGGCACTGCTCTTCGGCCCGGCTCCGGCCCGTGCCGACGAAGGCATCCGGGCCGACTTCCTTTGCAAGGGTTGCTTCGAGGCCAGCCGCGTCACCGCCTTCTTCTTCAACGAGGCCCCCAGCGCCGTGGTGTTGGTGGTGGGTGAAACCGCCCGGCGCCCGCCCCCGATCTCAGGCGGCGCGCACGCTGAAGCGCTCCACGAAGGCGTCCAGGGGCATGGGGCCGCAGCGGCGCTGCCAGCCGAGGCCCTCGGGGTAGCGGCGCCAGCAGCTGAGGGCGGCGCCATGGGGGCGCAACTGGATCAGGTAGCGGTAGCTGGCCAGCACACCGTCGGGGTTGGCCTCGGCCGAACCCAGGGGCGGCAGCGGAGCAAACACCTGCAGCAGTTCGTGGAGCTGGCGGGCGGGGCGGTGGTGATCGCACAGGGGCGCCCCGAGCAGACCAGCGATCCGCTGGGGAAAGCCATCCTCTGCCAGCCACCAGTGGTGCTGGCGCGGATGCTGCACGTGCACCAGCGAGATCAGGGCGGGGCAGGAACGGGCCATGGAGCAAAGGCATTGCCCATCTCCAGTGCCCTGGGTGTCTCAACGAGCTCCAGGAAGGGCAGGGGGATGTCCTGCCACAATGGCTGCGAGGGCCGTTGGTTGACCTGTGATGCTTGCGATGTCCTGGGTTGTTGCTAAGGGGACGGTAAGTGTGTATGGGAGACGAATGGACCATTCGAGTGCGTGCATGAGGTTAATGGATCCCGCAGTGCAGAGATTCCCTAAGCGACTCGTAGCACTCGCAGCATGTGGTTATCGGGTCCGATAACCACTGTTCCCAACGAACATAGTTCAGTGAAACTGCCTGTATCTGCTAGGATCACAGAGTCAGCACGAAGGTGGTTCGCGGAAGGCAGCAGGGTTGGTGCAGTGATTCACGGAAACCATCCAATTAGTGTTAGATTCATGCCTAGACACAAGGCCTTCAAGTTCCTCCATCCACAAAAACATGACCACCAAGCGGCACCGAATTTTCATTAGCCATTCCTGGACATATGGCGATGCTTACTCAAAACTAGTGTCGTTTTTCAATGAGCATCCGACTTTCGATTGGATAGATTACTCAGTACCCAAGGATGATCCCATACACAACGCACCAAATGACCACCTTCTCTA
>Ga0315900_10002357_pt1 | contig 28954 bp, 25 predicted proteins | sample LakEriMetagenome_FD_203521 | JGI IMG/M metagenome (GOLD analysis project Ga0315900, IMG submission 203521) | Freshwater fungal communities from buoy surface, Lake Erie, Ohio, United States - Buoy 12 MA114 | ecosystem: Environmental > Aquatic > Freshwater > Lake > Lake biofilm | place: USA: Lake...
ACCTCACCCAGCCCGATCGCGAGCGGCTGCGCGGGGCGCAGCCCGGCGGCGGTGCGCAGCGCCGGGGGCAGCAGCACGCGGCCTCTTCCATCCAGGAGCAGTCTCTCCGCGCCCACGGCAACCCCATCGATGATATCCGGCGCACAGTCTGGCGCGGATGCGGGCCGGGGCGCAAACCCCGGCCCGAACCCGCTCAGCTCAGGCGGATCGCGTCCATGCCGAAGAAGCGCAGCGTGGCGTAGGGCAGGCGGAGCCGGCCGCTGGTGCGGCGCGGGCGACCGCTGCTGTCCACCAGCAGCAGCAGCCCATCGGGCCGCCGGCGCAGATGGCGCGGCGTGTCGCAATGCAACGCCAGCTCGAGCTCGGCACGGTCCATGCCGGGCAGGAGCAGCGCATTGAAGCCGCGCTTGGCGACCAGCGCCTCCCCGCCCTCCTCGGGGCGCCAGAGGTGGTATTCGTCCACCTGGCGAAACGCCTGCGCGGCGTTGGGCGAGAGCTGCGGCACGGGCAGCATGATGGAGTTCATCGCTGCCCCCTCAGCCGAGCTGGATGGCGCGCACGGCGCGGAAGGTGAGGCAGGCGCCGCCGGCGCGGACCATGCCCTCGGCGGCGCGGGGCAGGCCCTCGGTGTCGAGGAACCGCACGAAGCCGTCGCTGCCGATGCGCAGCATCAGGCGATGGTCGCGCAGGAGGATGGCGCTGCGCAGCCGCGCGGCATCGAGCGTGGGCAAGTAGAGCGTGTCCTCGCCTGGATCGGCCTCGAAATGATCATCGCCATCCGCCGGCATCCAGACGAAGCCGTCATCGACGGCGCCGGGGAAGGCGAGCTCGACGGGCGATGCCGAGGCCCGCCGCTGGTTGGTGTGGTGGTCGGTCATGATCATCTAACGCCTCCGTGATCCGGTTATTCCGTGCCCCAAGGCTACGGATCGGGCGGTGGCGCAGGCAGGCGGGACGTCACGATGTCAGCCATAGGCCCGGCCGATGGCATCACGAGATTGCTTGCAGGATCAGCGGAAACGAAAAACCCCGCATGGCTCGCGCCATGCGGGGCTTGTGGGTGCGCGCGTGCGGGTGGCGCTACACCAGGCGGATGCTCTCGATGCCGTAGAAGGTCAGCGTCTCGCCACCGATGGTGAGCGTGCCGCTGAAGCTCGCCGGCTTGCCGTCCGGGCCCATCACGGTGCCCACGCCTTCCGCATCGAAGGTCAGGGTGTAGCCACCCTGCAGGCTGAGCCCGGCCTGCACCTGCTCCGGCGTCAGGTTCTCCAGGTAGAGGTCGTCATTGCCCTCATTGCCCTGGAACTGGTCGTTGCCGTCGCCCGGCGCCCAGATATAGGCGTCGTCGCCCGCGCCACCCCAGGCGAGGTCGGCCGCGCCATCTCCGACGCCGCCATCGAGCATGTCGTTGCCCTCGCCGCCCTGGAGCTGATCCTTGCCATCGCCGCCGATCAGCAGGTCGTCGCCCTCCTGGCCCCAGATCAGGTCGTCGCCGCTGCCGCCATGCACGGAATCATCGCCGGTGCCGGCCTGCACCTGGTCATTGCCACGCCCGGCCAGCACGATGTCGTCGCCGCCGCCGGACCATACGCTGTCATTGCCGCTGCCGGTGGCGATGCCGTCATGCCCCTCGCCGGATTGCACCTGATCGTGCCCGCCCTGGGTGAGGATCACGTCATTGCCGCCCATGGCGAAGACGGTGTCGTTGCCGCCGCCGGTGATGATGGTGTCATCGCCCTCGCCCGTCTGGACGAAGCGGCCCGCGCCGCCCGTGACGCGGGAGAGCGCCGCCTTGTCGATGCTGCTGGGTTCGCCCTGCTTGGTGCTCATCGAAGCTTTCCTCCTGGGTGTGTAGGTGTCGATGCCGTAGCCTAACGCGTCCCGCATCGCGCAGGACCATCAATCTGGCGATGCCAGCCAGAGGCATCGCCTGGGTCAGCCCCGCCCGCCGGCGGGGATCAGCCCGGCGTGATGCGGAACTGCTCCACCTCGAGGAAGCTGAGCCGCTCGCCGCCCAGGGTGAAGGAGCCGGTGACGCTCACGGGCTGGCCGTTGGCGTCGAGGAATTGCACCATCCCCGTGGCGGAGACCGAGATGGTGACGTTGCCGAAGCCGATGTCGAGACCCGCGCGCAGCTGCTGCTCGGTCACGTTGGTCAGCGTGATGACATCCTGGCCGGCGCCGCCGTGGAAGGTATCGTTGCCATGCGCCTGGCCCCAGACGAAGCTGTCATCGCCCGCGCCGCCCTCGGCGAAGTCGTTGGCGAGGTCGCGGCCGCCGCCATCGAAGGCGTCATTGCCCTCGCCGCCATGCAGCGCGTCCTGCCCGCCGCCGCCATCGATCGAATCATCGCCGGCACCGCCATCCACATAGTCGCGGCCTTCCCCGGCCAGGATCGTGTCGTTGCCGTCCTGGCCGAAGATACTGTCATTGCCGTCGCTGGCGCGCACCTCGTCATCGCCCGAGCCGCCGACCACCAGGTCGTCGCCCTGGCCGGAGAGGATCAGGTCGTTGCCGCCATTGGCGAAGACGGTGTCGTGGCCATCGCCGCTGGCGATGGTGTCGTTGCCCTGGGTGCCATAGGCGGCCTGGCCGCCACTGACCCTGCCGAGGTCATCGAGGCTGAGGGCCGTGGGACGCGTCGTCATCGGAAATACCCTTCCTGCAACTCCCGGACAGGCGTCGATCCCGCGGGGTTTTGTTTTGATATGAAATCATGATCGCGTGGCCGGCGGTCAGGTGGTGATCCGCAGCTTCTCCACATCCTGGAAGACCAGCGTCTCACCATTGATGGTCAGCGTGCCGGAGAAGCTGGCGGGTTGGCCGGCGGCATTGGTGAAGCTCACATAGCCATGCTGGTCCACCTGCATGGTCAGACCGCCGCTCCACAGCGCCAGCCCCTGGCGAAGCTGCGATTCCGACACGGTCGGCAGGTGGACCACGTCCTGGCCCGCGCCACCCTGGAAGGTGTCGTTGCCATCGCCCGGCGACCAGGCGAAGCGGTCATCGCCCGCACCACCATCGGCATAGTCGGCCGCACCGTCGCCCACGCCGCCATCGAGGATGTCGTTGCCATCGCCGCCGATCAGCGTATCGGCGTCCTCGCCGCCATCGAGCGTATCCTGCCCGATGCCGCCCAGGAGCAGGTCCCGTCCGCCGCCGCCCTCGATGTTGTCGTCACCGCCCTCGCCGAGCACCAGGTCATTGCCGTGGCCGGCGAAGAAGCGGTCATCGCCTTCGCCGGCCTGCACCTGGTCGTCGCCGCCCTGGGTGTTGATCAGGTCGTCGCCCGCCCCGCCGAACACCGTATCCGCCCCGTCGCCGGTCAGGATGGTGTCATGGCCGGCGCCACCAGCCACCTGCTGGCCGCCGCTGACCTTGGCGAGATCATCGGCGCCGAGGGCTGCCTGCTGGGTCTTCATCCGGGCCGTCCTTCTCCATGTGCCCTTGGCATGTGCGCCTGCGGGTCGGGGTCGGGTTGCAGGTTCAGATCGTCACGGCCGGACCAGGGACATCCGGGCCGTGCGGCCCGGATGCCCCGGCCGCCGGTCAGACGGCGATCTGCAGCTTCTCCACATCCTGGAAGGTCAGCGTCTTACCGTCGATCGTCAGCTGGCCGGAGAAGCTGGCCGGCTGGCCACTGGCGTTGGTGAAGGTGACGAAGCCCTGGTGGTCCACATGCATGGTCAGGCCACCGGTCCACAGGTTCAGGCCGTGCGAAAGCTGCTGCTGCGTCACCGTGGTCATGCTGATGAAGTCCTGGCCCTGGCCACCCTGGAAGGTGTCGTTGCCATCGGCTGGTGCCCACCTGTAGCTGTCATCGCCCGCGCCACCCTCGACGTAGTCCGCCGCGCCGTCGCTCGTGCCGCCTTCCATGTAGTCATTGCCCTCGCCGCCGAACATCATGTCGCTGCCGGCGCCGCCCTCGATGAAGTCGTTGCCCGCCCCACCCTGGAGCTGGTCGTTTCCGGCGTTGCCCACCAGGACGTCGTTGCCACCTTCGCCGAACACCAGATCCTGGCCGTCGCCGGCATAGACCTGGTCGTTGCCTTCGCCGGCCTGCACCTGGTCGTCGCCGCCGCCGGTGCTGATGAGGTCGTCGCCGCCCTGGCCGAACACCAGGTCATTCTCGTGACCGGTCAGGATGGCGTCGTTGCCCGAGGTGCCGCTCACCTGCTGGCCGCCGCTCACCTTCGCGAGGCCTGCGGTGTCGATCGTCGTGGGGGTCTTGCTGGTCATCGGAGCCTCCTTGTGTGTGTGCCGATGAGCGAAACCTAACGGGCAAACCGCCATCCCGGAATGTGCCATTTTCCAGTCACGCCCATAGGCCCTGGCAATGGCGCCCGGCTCAGCGCAGGTCGCGCGCACCGAAGGGATCGGGCAGCAGCGCGCTCAGGGTGGTGACGCGGGGTGCGCCCTCGGCATCGCGCGTCAGCACGCGCAACGTGCCCTCGGGCGAGAATTCGGAGAGCACCTGGCGGCACATCCCGCAGGGGCCCAGCGCGATGCCCGGCGGGCCGGCGATGGCGACTGCGGTGAAGTGGCGCTGGCCACGCGCCACCGCGGCCATCACCGCGCCGCGCTCGGCGCAGATCGTTGCGCCGTAGCTGGCATTCTCGACATTGCAGCCGGCGATTATCGTGCCGTCATTGCAACGTAACGCGGCGCCGACCTGGAAGTTGGAATAGGGCGCATGTGCCGCGGCGCGCACCGCCTCGGCCGCCGCGCGCAACGCGGCATCCTCGGGCGGCTCGGCCGCGGCAACATGGTCCGACATCAAGGCATCCCTCCGGGGCGCGCCCGGTCAGCGTAGCACGATCCGCTCCACGTCCTGGAAGCTCAGCGTCGCGCCGCCCAGGGTGAAGGTGCCGCTGAAGGAAGCCGGCTGGCCGGCGGCGTCGAGGAAGCGCACCGCGCCATCCGCGCCCATCGTCAGCGTCAGCCCGTGGTTCCACAGGTCGAGCCCCTGCTTCAGCGCATCGATGGTCACGCCCTGCAGCTGGAGCGTGTCCTGCCCCTCGCCGCCCTGGAACATGTCGTTGCCGCTGCCCGGGCCCCAGAGGAAGGTGTCGTCGCCGCCATCGCCCTGGGCGTAGTCCGCAGCCCCGTCGCCGGCGCCGCCGTCGAGCGTGTCGTCGCCCGCGCCGCCGAAGAGCTGGTCCGCGCCGCCACCGCCATCGATCTGGTCGTTGCCGGCATCGCCCTGCGCGAAATCGAAGCCCTGGCCGAGCAGGATCCGGTCATGCCCCTCGCCGCCGAAGGCGCTGTCATGGCCGTCGCCGGTATCGATGTCGTCGTGGCCGTCACGGCCCTCGGCCTGGTCATTGCCGGCGCCGGTCAGGATCACGTCATTGCCCGAGCCGCCGATCATCAGCTCGTCGCCGGCGCCGCCGACGAGGATGATGCCCTCGGGGCCGCCCATGATCAGGTCGTCGCCATTGTGGCCATCCATCTGGCCGCTGCCGCCGGCGACCTGGTCCAGCGTCTGGCGATCGAGGGGTTTCGGGGTGGTGGACATCTGCGCCTCCCGCAGCCTTGGAATGGAAGCGCCGCCCGGAGGATGTTCCTCCGGGCGGCGTCCTGGATCAGCCCAGCTTGAAGCTTTCCACATCCTGGAAAGTCAGCGTCTGGCCGCCGATGGTCAGCTGCCCGGCGAAGCTGGCGGGCTGCCCGTGGGCGTTGGTGAAGGTCACCACCCCGTGGTTCACATGCATGGTCAGGCCGCTCGTCCACAGCGACAGCCCCTGGCGGAGCTGATGCTCGGAGATACCGTCCAGCACCACCGTGTCGCGGCCCGTGCCACCCTGGAAGGTGTCGTTGCCGTCGCCCACGCCCCAGGCGAAGCTGTCATCGCCAGCCCCGCCCTCGGCATAGTCGGCCGCCCCGTCGTTCAGGCCGCCATCCATCCGGTCGTTGCCTTCACCGCCGAAGAGCTGGTCGGCGCCGTGCCCGCCATCGAGGGCGTCGTTGCCCGCCCCGCCCTGGCCCTGGTCATTGCCCTCGCCCAGCGTGATCCGGTCGTCGCCGTTGCCGCCGAAGGCCAGGTCGTTGCCGCGACCGGTGTCGATGTGGTCGTTGCCGTCACCGCCCTGCGCCTGGTCATGGCCGTCGCCCGTGGTGATCTGGTCGTTGCCGCCATTGCCGAACACCAGGTCGTCGCCGTGCCCGGTGGTCAGGGTGTCGTTGCCGGCCCCGCCCTGGAGCTGCGTGCCGCCGGTGGCCTTGGCCAGTTCAGCGGTCTCGATGGTCTTGAGGGTCTTGGTCATCGGAGCCTCCTTTCTGTTGCGTGTTCCGATGAGCCCAACCTATCGGCCGGCGAGGGCGTTCGGAACGCGGACTGATCCTGTGGAGGGTATAGGCAAGCCCGATGGCATCACGCATCTGCGATGAGGGCGCCTATCGCGTTCGTGAAGTCCCGCGCGCATCAAAAAAGCCCGGACCTTGCGGCCCGGGCTCTTGGAAACATCGCCTCGGAGCGTGCGGTTTACGCCGCCTCGCTCTCCGCGCGGCGGGCGTGCTTCTTGCGCTCATGCGGGTCGAGGTAGCGCTTGCGCAGGCGGATGGCGGCGGGCGTCACCTCCACGAGTTCGTCATCCTCGATATAGGCGATCGCCTGCTCCAGGCTCATCCGGCGAGGCGGCACCAGCAGCAGCGCCTCATCCTTGCCGGCGGCGCGGATGTTGGTGAGCTTCTTCTCCTTGATGGGGTTCACATCAAGGTCGTTGTCGCGCGAATGCTCGCCGAGGATCAGGCCGACATAGACCTTCACGCCCGGGTCCACGAACAGCGTGCCGCGCTCCTGCAGGTAGAACAGCGCGTACTGGATCGCCTCGCCGTCCGAGTTGGAGATCAGCGAGCCGTTGCGGCGGCCCTCGATCGTGCCGGCATAGGGCTGATAGCCCGCGAAGATGCGGTTCATGATGCCGGTGCCGCGCGTGTCGGTCAGGAACTCGCCGTGATAGCCGATGAGGCCGCGCGAGGGGATCAGGAAGGTCAGGCGCTGCTTGCCGCCGCCCGAGGGCCGCATGTCCTGCATCTGGCCCTTGCGCAGCGAGAGCTTCTGCACGACCACGCCCGAATATTCCTCGTCCACATCGACGAGGCATTCCTCATAGGGCTCTTCCTTCTCGCCCGTCTCCGGGTTGTCGCGCATCAGCACGCGCGGGCGGCCGATGGTGAGCTCGAAGCCCTCGCGGCGCATCTGCTCGATCAGCACGCCGAGCTGGAGCTCGCCGCGGCCGGCGACCTCGAAGGCGTCGACCTCCTCGCTGATCTTCACGGTGATGGCGACGTTGCCCTCGGCCTCCTTCATCAGGCGGTCGCGGATCTGGCGCGAGGTGACCTTCTTGCCCTCACGACCGCCGAGCGGGCCGTCATTGATGCGGAAGGTCATGGCGAGCGTGGGCGGATCCACCGGGATGGCCGGAAGCGGCGCGGCCACGGCCGGGTCGCAGATCGTGTCCGGGATGGTGCCGTTCTCGAGCCCCGCGATGGCGATGATGTCGCCTGCATAGGCGGTGTCCACCACCACGCGCTCGAGCCCGCTGAAGGTCATCAGCTTGGTCAGGCGCCCGGTCTCCACCACGGAACCATCGCGGCGTAGCACCTTCACCGGCATGTTGAGCTTGGCGGTGCCCTGCTCGATGCGCCCGGTGAGGATGCGGCCGAGGAAGTTGTCGGCCTCGAGGATCGCGGCGTTCATCGCGAAGGGGAGCGAGGCATCCAGGCCAGGTGCGGGCACATGCGCCAGGATCAAGTCGAACAGCGCCGAGAGATCCTTGCGCGGCCCGTCCATGGTCGGGTCGGCCCAGCCCTGGCGGCCGGAGGCGAACAGCATCGGGAAGTCGAGCTGGTTGTCATCGGCGCCGAGGGCCGCGAACAGGTCGAACATTTCGTTATGCACGTCGTCGGGGCGCGCATCCTGGCGATCGACCTTGTTGACCACGACCATCGGGCGGATGCCGCGCGCCAGCGCCTTGGTCAGCACGAACTTGGTCTGCGGCAGCACGCCTTCGGCGGCGTCCACCAGCACCACGGCGCCATCGACCATGGAGAGGATGCGCTCCACCTCGCCGCCGAAATCGGCGTGGCCGGGCGTGTCCACGATGTTGATCTTCACACCCTTCCATTCCACCGCGGTGGATTTGGCCAGGATGGTGATGCCGCGTTCGCGCTCCAGGTCGTTGCGGTCGAGCGCACGCTCGGCCACCACCTGGTTGGCGCGGAAGGCGCCCGCCTGCTTGAGCAGATTGTCGACGAGCGTGGTCTTGCCGTGGTCGACATGCGCGATGATGGCGACGTTGCGGATATCCATGGGTGCAGTCCGACTTCCGTTTCGGGCCGACCCTCGGCATCCCGTTCGATGACCGCTTCATGACGGTCACCGCGGGCGCAAGATCCGGCCTTTTGCTTGATGCGGCGCACACATAGGGGCATCGCGCCGAAAAAGCGAGCGCGAAGCGCAGGGGGTGGGTTACGGCGCCGGCTTGGCGACCGGGACGGGCGACCAGGGCTGGGCGGTGGCGGCGGGGGTGGAGGGGGCGACGGCTGCAAAGGGCGCGACCGGGGCGTCGAGCTTGTCGCCCGCCACGGAATCGATCCCGAGCTGGGACAGCCGCGCCCGGGCCAGGGCGATCTGCGTGGCCGCCGTGGCGCGGTCATCGGCGCGCAGCGCGGCGCGCGCGGCGGCGGTGGCGGCCAGGATCTCCGAGCGCGCCGGGCTGCGCGCCTCGCTGGCCAGCTCGGCGCGGGTCAGGATCATGGATTCCGCGCGCTCCACCAGCTCCGACACGGCGGCGACCTGGCCGGCATCGAGGCGGGATTCGGCCAGGCGCAGCAAGGTGGCGGGGTCCTGGCTGATGCCCTCGGCGAAGGTCGCGGGCGGGCGGGGCTGGGCGGCTGCCGGCAGGGCGGGCAGCAGCAGGGCAGGCAGCAGCAGTAGGGCGGGGATGCGCATGGCAGGGAACCTCCGGCGGAGGGGGAAGGGTTCCTCCGCGCCCGGGTTCAACGCTGCCGCGCCCGCCGCGGTTGCCTCAGGCCTTGGCGACCAGCAGCTTGAGGTCCGTCTGCGGGCGGGCGCCGAAATGGCTGATCGCCTCGGCCGCCGCCACCGAACCCCAGCGGCCGCATTCCGGCAGCGCCTTGCCGAGCGCCATGGCGGCCAGGAAGCCGGCGGCATAGGCGTCGCCCGCGCCGGTCGTGTCCACCACCTGGGTCGGCACGGCGGCGATGTGGAAGGTCTGCTCGCCGGCGATCACCACGCTGCCCTGCTCGCTGCGCGTCACCGCGGCCAGCGTCACCTCGCCGCGCAGCTGCGCCAGGGCTGCGTCGAAATCATCGGTCTCATAGAGGCTGAGCAGCTCGGATTCATTGGCAAACAGGATGTCCGTCTCCTCCTGCACGAAGGCGCGGAAGGCGGCGCGGTGGCGGCCGACGCAGAAGGCGTCCGACAGGGTGAGTGCGATGCGTCGCCCGGCGGCATGGGCCGCGCGCGCCGCCTTGCGGAAGGCCGCCTGCGCCGCCGGCGGGTCGAACAGGTAGCCTTCCAGATAGGTGACGGCGGCGGAGGCGACCTCGGCCTCGTCCACGTCGTCGGGGCCGAAGGTGACGCAGGCGCCGAGATAGGTGTTCATGGTGCGCTGGCTGTCGGGCGTGACCAAGATCAGGCAGCGCGCCGTCGGCGCGCCACCCACCAGGGGCGCGCTCGGGAAGCGCACGCCGGCGGCGCGGATGTCATGCGCGAAGACCTGGCCGAGCGCGTCATCCGCCACCTTGCCGAGATAGCCCACGCGCACGCCCAGCGCGGCGGCCACCGCGCAGGTATTGCCGGCCGAGCCGCCGGAGCTTTCCACGCCCGGGCCCATGGCGGCGTAGATCGCATCCGCCTGCTCGGTGCTGATCAGCGTCATGGCGCCCTTGTCCATGCCATGCCGGGCCAGGAAGGCGTCATCGGCGCGCGCGAGCACGTCCACGATGGCATTGCCGATGCCGAGCAGGTCGAGGGTCGGGACGGTGGTCATGCGGGGCGATGTCCTGGTGCTGGCGGGGAGGGGGGGTCGGAATGCCGCCGGAAACTGCCGCAACGGGCGGGGATCGCCTAGTCCCCGGGCAGGCGTCGCGCCAAAAGGCCAGACGTGATGGCCGCGCCGGTTGCCGCCGGCGGCACGCGCATGTTAGCCGATGGCCCGGGCCGGGGGGGCTGGCCCATCGTTGAAAAGGGGGACGATCATGAATGTCTTCGGCCGCCGGCGTGACGAAAAGCCGGCCGCCCCGGGTGAGGATGCACGGCAACGTGCGGAGGCACCGCAACCCACCCTCGTTCCCACCGCCCGCGACCTCGATCTCGGGTCCCCCCTCTCCCCCACCACGCGCCCACCCGCCAGCAGGGATGCCACGACCATGAGCATGACGCAGAAGCCCACCCCGACGCCCACCATGCCCGCCGGCCCGACGCCGCCCGCCGGCACCGCCATCCCGCCGCGCCCGCCCCAGATGGGCGCGCCGATGGGTGGTCCGGGCGGCATGCCCGGCGCGCCCCAGCCCGGCGGCATGCCCCGCCCCGGCGTGCAGGATCGCCGCACCCTGGTGGTCGGGCGCGGCATCAGCCTGCAGGGCACGGTCAGCGACGCCGAGCGCCTGGTGGTCGAGGGCACGGTGGAGAGCCAGATGATCCAGGCGACCGAGCTCTCGGTCAGCCAGACCGGCGTCTTCAAGGGCGAGGTCCAGGTCGAGGACGCCGAGATCGCCGGTGTGTTCGACGGCACGCTCACCGCGCGCGGCATGCTCGTGATCCGCGGCACTGGCCGCATTGTCGGCGTGGCGCGCTGCCGCCGCCTGATGGTCGAGGATGGCGGCCAGCTCTCCGGCCGCATGGAAATGCTCGGCGACGGCCCCGTGGCTCCCGGCCCGGCCCCGCGCGCCGCCGAGGGCTGAGTTCCGAAGGGGCGCCGGCCCGCATCACGCCGGCGCCCCTTCCCACCTCCCCGCTTTTGCGCCCGGACCTGCCGGGCTGAGGGGTTCCAGATGCGCCGCGCGCTGCTCCCCCTGCTGCTGTTGCTGCCTGTCGCCTGCGCCCAGACCGATCCGGCAGATGCCGGCGCCGTGCTGCAGGAGGCCCTTGCCAGCCACCAGGCCAACCTCGCCGGCATCGCTCCGCGCGCCCCGGCCGCGGGGGGCGAGGTCTCGACCCCGCCCTCCCCCGCGCCGCCGCGCGCCGCGGCCGCCGATACCGCCAACCCGCCCGCCATGGCCGGCCAGCTTGTTGGCCAGGTGCCGGAGACCATCACCCGCTGGCTTGGCGAGCCACGCCTGCGCCGGGCCGAGGGCGCGGCGGAGGTCTGGCACTACGCCGCCACGCAATGCCACCTGGACCTGGTGCTCTACCGGGAGGAAGGGCCGCAGCCGACGCTGCGCGTGGCCTATGCCCAGGCGCGCGCCGTCGGCACGGCCCGGCGTGGCGAGGCCGCCTGCCTGCGCGACATCGCCCGCGGCGCCACGCTGCGGCCGGGCGGCGGCTTCGCGGCCGAGATGGGCTGAGCCGCCCTGGTCCATTGGCTGGACGCCTTCCTGCCGATCTTCGGGCTGCTCGGCCTTGGTGCCCTGCTGCGCCGGCGGCTGCTGCGCGAGGATTCCGTCTGGGCCGGCATCGAGCGGCTGATCTTCTGGGTGCTGCTGCCCTGCCTGATCGCCACGGCGCTGGCGGGGACGGATCTGCGCGCCCTGCCGGTGGGCGGGATGGCGGTGGCGTTCTGGGGGGTGCTGGCGCTGGGCACCGCGCTCTCTGTGGGGCTGGCGCGGCTGCTCGGGCATGGGCATGCGGCCATGACCTCCGTGTTGCAGGGCGGCATCCGCTTCAACAATCTGATGGGCTTCGCCCTGGCCGGCGCCTTCTGGGGCGGGCCCGGCATCGCCATGGCGGCGGTGGCGACGGGGCTGATCGTGCCCTTCGTGCAGGCGGTGGCGACCCTCGCCTTCGGGCTCGGCCGGGATGAGCGGGTGCGCCCCTTGCGGTTGGCCCGGCAGGTGTTGCTCAACCCGCTGATCCTGGGGTGTCTTGCGGGCTTCGCGCTGTCACTCGCGGGCGGGCTGCCGCCAGGGTTGGGGCCCATGCTGCGCGCGCTGGGCCAGGCCTCGGTAGCGCTCGGGCTGCTCTGCGTCGGCGCGGCGCTGACCCTGCAGGGGCTGGGCGACCGGCCCGGCACCCAGGCGGCGACGGCGGTGCTGAAGCTGCTGGTCATGCCGGCGATGACCTGGGTGCTCTGCGCGGCTTTGGGCCTCGGCCCGCTGCCCACCGCGATCGCCGTGCTGTTCATGGCCCTGCCCACCGCCGCGACGAGCTACGTCATGGCCCGCGCCATGGGCGGCGACGCGCCCCTGATGGCGGCGATCACCACTTCCGAGCATGTGGCGTCCATGCTCACTTTGCCGCTCTGGGTCTGGTTGTTGACTCGCTGAACCGGAGCGGCCCTGCCCTACCCCGGCAGATAGTAGCTGTAGCGGTAGCGCTCGATCAGCCCGAGGCCGGCATTCAGCGCGATTGAGGCATGGTTGCGGCAGGAGACCTGGGCATAGGCGAACGCCGCCCCCTGCGCCGCGCCCCAGGCGCCGCCCGCCGCCATCACCCGCTGGCCGAGGCCGCGGCGGCGGAATTCGGGCCGCACGGCCAGGTCGAACAGCCCCACCAGCCGCCCTGTGGCCACCGCGAAGCAGCAGGCGGCGGGCCGGCCCTCATGGTACAGCAGCATCCAGGCGGCGGGCGCGCCGAGCAGCTCGGGCATGCGCGCCTTCTCGGCCTGGCGCGCCGGAACCTGGTGCTCGGCGCTGGCCATCACGGCGGTCCAGGTCTCGATCGGGCGGTCCAGTGCGAGGGTTTCCGCGTCCGGCCGGGCGAAATCGGCGAGCCGGCCGCCGATCACCAGACTTTCCTCATGCGTGCGCCAGCCCTCGGCCGCTAGGTGGGCGGTCAGCCCCTCGGGGTCGAGCGGCGTGGAGCGGAAGCGGCAGGGCAGGCCGAGCCGGGCATAGAAGGCCTGGATGCGTGCGATGCGGGCCGGCAGTTCGGGGTCGCGGGCGGGGTCGAGCCCGCAGGCGGCATTGGCGCGCCCGGTGCCACCGAGGAAGGCGCGTACCACGAAGGGGCCGTCGAACATCAACCTGGGCGCGGGCACCGCGGTCAGGGTTGCCTGCTCGATTTCGAGCGGGCAGGGCATGTAGGTCATCGCCGTGAAACTTTCTTGACCGCGCCTTCTCGCGCAGCCGAGGCAGCCGGCCAAGCCTGTGCGGTATACGAACAGGTTATATTTCTGTCAGGGGCTCACCGCCCCTGCACGGGCACCAGGCTGTCGCGGAAGCGCTGGGCGCAGGCGGCCCAGGAATAGCGCTCGGCATGGGCGCGGCAGGCGGCGCGATCGGCATCCAGCGCCCGAAGTGCGGCGGCGCGCAGATCCTCGTCCAGCGCGCCCACCGGGCTGTGGCCGATCACATCGAGCGGCCCGGTCACCGGAAAGGCCGCGACCGGCGTGCCGGAGGCCAGCGCCTCCAGCAGCACGAGCCCGAAAGTGTCGGTGCGGGAGGGAAAGACGAAGACGTCGGCCTTGGCATAGGCGCGCGCCAGCGTCCCGTTCTCCCGCCAGCCGGTGAAGTGGGCGTTCGGGAAGCGGCGCATGAGGCCAGCCCGCGCCGGCCCGTCGCCCACGATCACCTTGCTGCCGGGCAGGTCGAGCGCGAGGAAGGCCTCGAGGTTCTTCTCCACCGCCACGCGCCCGGCGCAGAGGAAGATCGGCCGGGGCAGATCCTCCCAGGCTTCGCCTACGCCGTGTTCAGCCGCCTCGGGGCGGAACCGGGCGAGATCCACGCCGCGCGACCAGGGCACGACATGGGTGAAGCCCCGCGCCTCCAATTCGCGCGCGAGCGAGGGCGTGGCGACGAAGGTGCCGTCGCCCGCGGCGTGGAAGCGCCGCAGCACGGCCCAGGACCAGGCGGTGGGGATGCGCGTGCGGGCGTGCAGGTAGTCGGGGAACTTCGTGTGGAAGCTGGTGGTGAAGCGCCAGCCGCGCTGGCGGCACAGCTTGCGCATCGCCCAGCCGAGCGGGCCCTCGGTGGCGATGTGCACGGCATCGGGGGCGAAGGAATCGGCGATGCGGCGCAGGCCGCGCGATGGTGCAAGGGCCAGGCGGATCTCCGCGTATCCGGGCGTGGGCACCGACAAGAATCGGTCCGGCCCCACCACCTCCACCACATCGCCGCGCGCGCGCAACTCCGTCGTGACGGTGGCGAGCGTGCGCACCACGCCGTTCACCTGCGGCGTCCAGGCATCGGAGACGATGAGGATGCACCGCGGCGCCGCCGGGGAGGGGAGCTGGACCACCGCGCCCATGCCCCAGCTCTCGGCCCTGTCCAACGTCAGGCCGGCTCAGCCACGGGCTGCGCCGCGCCGCGATAGAAGCTGAGCCTGTTCTCGCGCGCCCAATCCACCAGCTCGAACCGCCCATCGGCGTGCTCGACCAGCGCGGTACAGCTTTCCACCCAGTCGCCGTCATTCATGTAGAGCACGCCCTGCACGGGGCGCATCTCGGCATGGTGGATATGGCCGCAGATCACGCCATCGAGGCCCTGGCGGCGGGCCTCCTGGGCGAGTGCGGTCTCGAAACGATCGATCGCCTTCACGGCCTCCTTCACCTGCCGCTTCAGCCATTGGCTGAGCGACCAATAGGGATAGCCGAACCGCCGCCGCGCCGCGTTGAAGCCGCGGTTGAGCGTCAGCGCCCAGTCATAGGCCCAGTCGCCGAGATGGGCGAGGAACTTGGCGTAGCGCACGACGGAATCGAACTGGTCGCCATGGATCACCAGGAAGCGGCGGCCATCGGCGGCGCGATGCACGGCCTCGTTCATCAGCCGCACGCCCGCGATCTCGAGGCCGAGCCAGTCGCGGAACATCTCGTCATGATTGCCGGGGATGTAGGTGACTTCGGTGCCGTTGCGCGCCATCTGCAGGATCAGGCGGATGACCTCGTCATGGTCGGCGTCCCAGTACCAGGATTTGCGCAGCCGCCAGCCATCGACGATGTCGCCGACGAGGAAGATCTGCTCGCATTGCGTGCTGCGCAGGAACTGCACCAGGAAATCCGCGCGGCAGCCGCGCGTGCCGAGATGGACGTCCGAGATGAACACCGTGCGGTAGCGGCGCGTGGCGTCGGTCTTGTGCATGGCTGTGCGGTCCCGTCGCTTCGGTTCCCGTGTCGCAATGCGGAAACCTTCCGCCTTGCCGTGCGGGGCATTAGCGCGGGATGCTCGCGCGCGACGTGAATCTTGCGTGACGCCACCTGCAATCCGGGCTGTGGAGCGATGCGATGCGCGCATGTCATCGGAAGGACATCGGCATGACCGCGAATCGTCACCGGCGCGGCCCTATGCGGCGCCCGTGCTGATCATCTTCAACCCCACCGCCGGGGCCGGGCGGCACCGACGCCTGATGCGTGCGCTGGCGGCGCTGCGCGCGCGCGGCCTCGCGCCTGACCTCGCCGAGACACGCGCGCCGGGCGATGCCGGGCGAATCGCGCGCGATGCCGCGCTGGCCGGCGTGGACATCGTCGTCGCGGCGGGCGGCGACGGCACCATCGCGGAAGTAGCCGGAGGGCTCGCGGGCAGCCCCGCCACGCTCGGCCTGTTGCCGCTGGGCACGGCGAATGTGCTGGCCTGGGAGCTCGGCATCCCGCTGCGGCCCGAGGGCGCGGCCGCGGTGCTGGCGACGGGGCGGCGCGCGACGCTGCATCCGGGGCTTGCCCGTTTCGAAAACGGATCGACGCGGCTCTTCGTGCAGATGCTGGGCGCGGGCTTCGACGCGGCGGTGGTGGCGGGGCTCGACCTCGGGCTGAAGCGCCGGCTGGGGCGCGGCGCCTATGTCTGGCAGACGCTGCGCGAATTGCCGCGCTATGCCTTCCCGCCCATCGCGGTGACGCTGGATGGCGTGGCGACGCAGGCAAGCAGCGTGATCGTCACCAAGGGCCGGCTCTATGCAGGGCGCTATCTGGTCGCGCCGGGGGCGAGCCCGACCGCGCCGGGCTTCCATGTGGTGCTGTTCGACCGGCCCGGCCCGCTCTTCGCCGCCCTGGCCGGGGCGGCGCTGCCGCTCGGGCTGATCCCGCGCCTGCCTGGTGTGCGGATCCTGCGAGCGGCGCGCCTCACGCTGGCGGCCGCAGCCCCCGTGCCGGTGCAGGCGGATGGCGACCCGGCCGGATGGCTGCCCGTGACCATCGCACCCGCCCCTGCGCCGCTGCGGATCCTTCTGCCCACGGACTGAATCCCCGCGCCGATTCAGGCTTGTTTCAGCCTTGTGGCGTAGGATGGCTGCTTTCGGGGCCTCACGCGGCAGGAGAAGGCCAATGCCGAAGGAAGTGCGCTACCTGCTGTTCTCGCATGACGAGGTGCTGCGCGCCCTGCTGGAGGACGCCGACCGCACCACGCCCGGCCCTCCCGCCCGCCCCGCCGATTTCCGGCTGAGCCTCGATGCCGTCGCGGGCGGGGCGGTGGTCGCGCATGTCGCCCGCCGCGGCGCCGGCCCGGCCGGCACGCAGGCGGTCACGGGGACCGGGCTGATGGCCGTGGTGCTGCGCATCTGCCAGCGCGACCGCATCCCCATGCCGCTGCGCGGACGCAAGCGGCTGGAGGTGGCGGAAGGCGGGCTCGCGCTGACCGTGACGCTCGACAGCGCCATGGCCGAGGCGTCGCGGCAGGACGCGCATTGACCCACCACGTTGCGTCCGCCGGCCTGGGCCGGTAGGTCGGGGCCACATCATCGAGCACAGGGCGGGCGCGACGCCGGCATGGCAGAGCCAGAGGCTGAGATCTTCACCGATATCCCGGTGGGCCCCACCGAGAGCATCGTGGGCCGCATGGCCGGCGACGACTATCGCGGTGGCCCGCTCTGGCCCGATTTCACGGCGCAGATCGCCCCACGCCATTGCCGACGTGTCGAGCCCGAGCCCTTCGACGCGCCGCCAGGCCTCGCCACCGCGCCGGAAGACCAGCTGGACGAGGCCGTCTGGTGCGGGCCGGTCTGCTTCCATTTCGGCCATGCCATCGCCGATTTCGGCATGCGCATCCTGCGCTCCGCCGTCGAACGGCCCGGGCTGAAGCTGCTCTTTGCCCATTGGCCGGGGGGTGCGACGCAGATCCCTCCCTTCTTCACGCCGATGCTGGCCCAGTTCGGCGTGGATCCGGCGCGCGCACTGGTGGTGGACCGGCCCATGCGCGTGGGGCGGCTGCATGTCTTCCCCCAGGCCGAGCGCCTGCACGGCCCCCTGCCCGACCCCGGCTACCTCGACCTGCTCGATCGCCACACGCCGGGCGAGCGGGACCCGCTCTATGCCGGGCGCACGGTCTTCGTCTCGCGCAGCCGCATCCGCGCCGACAACCTCATCGGCCGCATCGCCGGCGAGGCCTATCTGGATGAGGTGATGCGCCGCAGCGGCGTGATCGTGATGCACCCCGAGAGCCTGCCCCTGCCGGCGCAGCTGCGCATCTATCGCAGCGCGGCGCGGCTGATCTTCTCCGAGGGCTCGGCCGTGCACGCCCTGCAGTTGCTGGGGCGGCTGGAGGCCGAGGTGACGGTGATCAACCGCCGCCAGCGCCAGCGCATGGCGGGCAATGCGCTGAAGGGCCGCGCGCCAGCCGTGCATTGGGTGGATGTCGGGCGCGGGCTCGTGCGCGGGCGCCGGCAGAACGGCACGGGCTTCGATGTCAGCCGCGGCGTCATGGTGCTGGATGGTGCCGCCCTGTGCGCCAGGCTGGAGCAAGCCTGTGGGCTCGACCTCCGCCCGCAATGGGATGAGGCCGCCTGGATGGCGACGATACAGGCGGATGTCGCGAAATGGGTGCGCGGGCGCGGCTTCTACATCGCGCGCCGCAACTACCCCGCCGATGACGCGGCGGTGGTGGCCGAGAGCGTCGCCGCCCTCGGCCTCACGCTCTGATCAGACGCTCGCGCCGGGGAAGGCGAGGTCGGCGGCCGGCGGCAGGAAGGCCGGCGTGTAAATCTCATCCGCCGCCAGCGGCGTGGTGATGCTGAAGGCGGTGCGCAGCGTCTCGATCGCCGCCTGGACCCGCGCGGCGGTGAGGTTGCCGAAGCCGCCCGACATCACCTGCGGCGTCTCGATGAAGGCGAAGTTGGCGATCAGGCGCTCCTTCTCCAGCGCGGCCGGCGCCGTCGGGTCGCGCCGCACCAGCGCCGCGATCGCCGCATCCGGGTCGCGCCGCGCCAGGCGATGGCCGCGGATGATGGCGCGGATCATGCCGGTGACGATGCGCGGATTGGCCTCCGCATAGGGCTTGCGCACCTGCAGCGCGGTGGAGAGCAGCGAGACGCCGAAATCGGAATAGCGCATCACCACGATATCCGCCGCCGGCACGTTCACCGCACGCAGGCTGAACACGCCCGAGGTCTCGAAACCCGTGATGGCATCGGCATCGCCGCGCGCCAGCATCGGCTCGCGCAGCGGGGGCGTGACGGTGATCCAGTTGATCTTGGAGGCATCGATGCCGGTGGCCCGCGCAAAGGCGGGGAAGAACATGCGCCCGCCATCGGTCTCCGGCGCGGCGACGCGCTTGCCCTCCAGGTCCTTCGGCACGCGGATGCCGGTGCGGCGCAGCGTCATTGCCGCCAGGGGGCTGCCCTGCGCCAGCACGAAGGGGCTGATGATGTCGGAATTGGGCTGCGTCAGGCGGAAGCGCATCGGCCCCGCCAGGTCGCCGATGCCGAACTGATAGGCGCCCGAGGCCACCTTCACCGGCACGTCGCCGCTGCCGAAGCCGCGATCCATCGAGATGTCGATGCCCTCGTCGCGGAAGAAGCCACGCTCGGCGGCGAGCAGGAAGGGCGCCTGCGGGCCCTGGAAGGCCCAGTCCAGCGAGAACTTGATCGGCGTCAGCGCCGCCTGGCCGCGGGCCAGGTAGGGCGTGAAGAGCACGGCGCCGCCAGTGGCGGCGAGTAGGCTGCGGCGGTTGATCGACATGATGTCCTGCCCCTTTTGCTGGAGAAGCGTGGTGCGCTGGACCATGCCGAGCAATCGACATGCCGCGCCGAATCGCGCCCTCCAGCCGGCAAGTGCCGCGCCCGCGGGCAGATGGCGCCCATGTCGCGGGCAGAACGGTTCTCCCAGGGCCGGAATCCGCGGCACGCGCGTTGCCTGCCTTCGCACCGAACCGCGCAGGAGGCTCCCATGCTGGTCACCCGCCAGAAGGCGTTGCGGAAATTCTAGTACCCGGTGATGCCCGACGCCGCCCTGCCCGCCGCCAGGCCCGTGCCCTTCCGTCTGCTCGGGCGCGACATCGTGCTCTGGCGCGGCCGCGGCGGCGCGCCGGCCGCACAGGCCGATCGCTGCCCGCATCGCGGGGCGAAGCTCTTCACCGGCTTCATCGACACCGCAGTGCCCGACGGCCCCGCACTGGCCTGCGGCTATCACGGCTGGGCCTATGGCGCCGACGGGCGCTGCGTGAAGGTGCCCCAGGCGCATGACCCGTTGCGCGGCCTCAAGGGCGGGGCCCAGGCGCATCACGCGGCCGAGCGCTATGGCTGGATCTGGGTGGCGCTGGAAGACCCCCTCGCCCCCATCCCCGAAATCCCCGAGGCCGCCGATCCGCGCTTCCGCCGCATCGACGAATTCCACGAATCCTGGGCCGTGGCCGGACTGCGCATCATGGAGAACAGCTTCGACACGGCGCATTTCAGCTACGTCCACGCCGCCACCTTCGGCATCCCCGAAGATCCGAAGCCCGCACCCACGACCATCGAACACACGGATTGGGGCTTCGTGATGCGCAGCGAAGCCCCCGTGAACAACCGCGGCATCAGCAAGGAACTGCTCGGCACCGATTCCGAGAAGACGGTGCGCATCATCGAGGGGCGCTGGTTCCTGCCCTTCTTCCGCGCCAGCCGCATCGACTACCCCACAGGCCTCACCCACATCCTGTGCACCGGCGCGACACCCATCGACGACGCGCACAGCATGATCTGCCAATGGGTCTACCGCAGCGATACCGAGGCCGATGCGCCGGCCGAGAAGGTGATCGCCTTCGACCGCGCCGTGACCACCGAAGACCGCACCGTGCTGGAAACCACCACCTTCGACGTGCCGCTCGACATGGGCGCGGAACTGCACATGCCGGCCGACAAGCCGGGCATCGAAATGCGCCGCCGCTTCGCGGCACTGCTGGCGGCGCAGGGGGAGCAGGAAGTGCGGGCGCCGGTGGAGGCGTGAGGCCTTGAGGGGGCGTTGCCCCCTCAAACTCCCCCGCCAGGGCACAGGGTGCCCTGGACCGCCGGGGGCTTGGCATGGGGGAGGGAGGGGCGTGGCGCGCCCGTGATGACGGGCGGGCGGGTGACGCCCCTCCCTCCCCCATGCCATATCCGATGGGTTCCAAGGGTCCACTGACCCTTGGTGGGGGGAGCCCGAGGGGGGCAAGGCCCCTCTCGGCCACGCCCCCCGGATGCCCCGCATGGCCTACACCGCCCTGCCCGGTCTCGGCGCGCCGATGCGGCGCCTGGAGGATCCGCGGTTGCTCACCGGGGGTGGGCGCTACACGGCGAGTCTGGCGGCGCCGGGGGCCTTGGCCGTGGTGTTCCTGCGCTCGCCGCATGCGCATGCGCGCCTGTTGGGCGTGGAGGCGGCCGATGCGCGCGCGCTGCCGGGCGTGGTGGCGGTGTTGACGGGTGCGGAGTGTGCGGGGCTCGGCCACAACCCTGCGGTCACCGAAATCCGGGATGCGGCAGGCCAGCGGCATGTCGAGCCGCGGCGCCGGCCCATGGCGGTGGATCGCGTGCGCCATGTGGGCGAGATCGTGGCGATGGTGGTGGCCGAGAGCCTCGCCGCGGCGCGCGATGCGGCCGAGATGATCCTGGTGGACTACGAGGTGCTGGAGGCCGTGGTGCGCGGCGATGACGCGCTGCGTCCCGGCGCGCCGCAACTGCATGAAGAGGCACCCGGCAACCTCGTCTGCGACTGGCACAAGGGCGATGCGGCTGCGGTGGAAGCGGCCTTCGCGCGGGCTGCGCATGTCACGCGGATCACGCATCGCGCGCCGCGCATCGTGGCGGGGTATCTCGAGACGCGCGCGGGGCTGGCCCAGTACGATAATGCAACGGATCGCGTGACGCTGACCACGCCCTCGCAGGGCGTGCACCTGATCCAGCGCATCCTGTGCGATCACGTCCTGAAGATCCCGCGCGACAAGCTGCGCGTGGTCACACCCGATGTCGGCGGTGGCTTCGGCCCCAAGCTGCCGCCCTATGCCGAGCAGGCGCTGCTCTGCTTCGCCGCGGCGCGGCTCAGGCGCGACCTGCTCTGGGTGCAGGAGCGCACGGAGCACCACCTGGCCGACACCCATGCGCGCGACCTGCTGGCGGAAGCATCGCTCGCGCTCGATGCCGAGGGTCGATTCCTGGCTGTCCGCATCGAGGGAGTCGCGAATTTCGGCGCCTATGTCTCGACCGTGAACCCGACCATCCCGACGGGCGGCATGGCGAAGGTGCTGACCAGCCTCTATGCGATTCCGGCCGCGCATATCCATCTGCGCTGCGCCTTCACCAACACGGTGCCCGTCGATGCCATCCGCGGGGCCGGCAAGCCCGAGGCGCTGGTGCTGATGGAGGGCCTGGTGGAGGCCGCGGCGCGCGAGACGGGGCGTGATCCGGTGGCGCTGCGCCGGCTGAACCTGGTGCCGCGCGACGCCCTTCCCTACGTCACCGCGCTCGCCTATCGCTACGACAGCGGCGACTATGCTGCGCTGCTCGACAGCGTGGTGGCGCAGGGCGACGAGGAAGGGTTCCCTGCGCGCCGGGCTGCCTCCGCCGCGCGTGGGCTGCGGCGTGGGCGCGGCTTCGCCTGCCATCTGCATGGCTCGGGGGGCTGGGGTGATGAGACGTCCCGCGTGCTGTTGCACCCCGATGGGCGGATCGAGGCCTTCACCGGCACGCAGAGCCAGGGCCAGGGGCACGCGACCGCCTATGCCCAGATGCTGGCGGCGCGCTTCGGGGTGGAGGCCGACGCCATCATCCTGCACCAGGGCGATACGGACCTCATCCCGCGCGGGGGCGGGACAGGCGGGTCCTCCTCCAGCATCATCTCCGGCACCACGCTGCGCGCCGCCGCGTTGGACGCCATCGAGCAGGGCCGCACGCACGCCGCCGAGATGCTCGAAGCCGCCGCAGCCGATCTCGAGTTCGCCGATGGCGCCTATGTCGTTGCGGGAACGGATCGCCGTATCGGGCTCTTCGCCGTGGTGGCGCAGGCGGGCGGGCTGACCGGCCGCGCTGATTTCGCCGAGACGGTGGAAAGCTGGCCCACCGGCATCGCGCGCTGCGAGGTGGAAGTCGATCCCGAGACCGGCGCCGTCACCATCGATCGCTTCGATGTCGCGGTCGATGTCGGGCGCGTGGTGAACCCGATGCTGCTCGCGGGGCAGTTGCAGGGCGGGCTCGCGGCCGGGCTCGGCCAGGCGCTGATGGAAGACGCGCGCTATGACGAAGCGGGGCAGATGCTCGCCGCCACGCTGATGGACTACGCCATGCCGCGCGCCGGCGACCTGCCGGATTTCGGGCATGCGGTGCTGTCGGTGCTCACGCCGAACAACAGCCTCGGCGTGAAGGGCATGGGCGAATTGCCGACCAATGGCGCGCCCGCCGCGCTGGCCAATGCGGTGATCGATGCGCTGGCCGGCGACGGCATCACGCAGATCGACCTGCCGCTTTCCGCCGCGCGCGTGTGGGACGCCTTGCGCGCGGCGGGGCGGTAGGCGTCAGAGGAAGAAGGGGTCGACCGGCGTGTACACGTTTATGGTTGCTGTGCCCTGGGCAACCGAACCATCGGCATCCCGCGCCAGATAGGTAAAGGTATCGGTGCCGACGAAGTCTTCGATACCGTCGTAGACGAAGGAGCCATCCGCGAAGATGGTGACGGCGGCGCCTTGGGACGTGGCGAAGGTACCGGTGCGCGCAATGGCGAGGCCGCCATCCGCCGCGCTGTCATTCAAAAGTAGCCCGCCCAAGCTAGTGACCCGCGTGTCGATATTCTTGACAAAACTATAGGCGTCATTCGCCGTCACCACGCCCGCGCCGGTGCCGAATTCGACGACGAGGCGGCTGCGGATGTCGGCAACCGTGCCATACTCGAAGGTGATGCTGTTGCCGTCGCCGAAATCGAGCTGGGTGTAGGTCCGCCCATCCGGCCCCACCACCGCCTTCAGCCCCTGCTCCACCTCGGCGAGCGTCCAGAGATTGGTGCCCATCAGGCGGATGACGTCGCCCCTGACGTGCTCAAACACACGAGTGATCTCGAATGTGTCCGGATCAAAGGTGGAGTTCACAATCAATCCAAAGCCGTTGATGACATCATTGCCGCTACCGGCTTCGAAGATGAAGGTGTCGATGCCCCCGGAACCGATCAGCAGGTCATTCCCGCCCTTCCCATTGTACGAATTGCCCAGGCGGAGGTTAGCGAAAGGAACCTCGGCGGTCAGCACATTGTGCCCTTCGTTACCAACCAGGATGCTGCCCTCTACCCCGGCGGCCACGACCGCCAAAATCGATGTCGTAACGGTCTGCGTGCCGCCACCCTCGGCCGCGTATGTCATGATGATATCGAAATTGTGCGTTCCGAGCCTGGCGTCAAGGTGCGCTGATCCGACGCCGGCGAGAGTGCCATCGCGGCCAAAGAAACCGTCCGCATCAAAGAGGGGGCCGACGGGTTCATCAAGGGTTACCCCCCCATCCAGTCTGCGCACGGAAAGGCTGATGCCGGTTGCATCGCCGCTGTCGAGTGCCAGCAAAAAATTGCCAAATGCTTCCGGAATTCTCGCAGTAAAGTCCCAAAGGCTGGCCCAGAATCCCTCGAGCAGAACCGGCGCGTCGAACACCGACTCCACCACGAAGCTCGCCGTCGCGGTGGCGACCGAGCCCTCGGCGTCCAGCAGCCGGTAGGTGAAGGTATCCGTGCCGTGGAAATTCACACCCGGCGTGTAGAGGAAGCTGCCATCGGCCGCGACGACGATGCTGCCCCCCTGCGCCGTCGCCTGGGTGCCGAGCGAGCTCGGGGCGAGGAACAGAAACGCGGCCAGGTCATTCGCCAACAGCCCGCCCGCCGCGTTCACGGCGAGGGGCGTATCCTCCCGCACCACCAGCCCGCCGCCCGTGGCGTAGGTCTCGCTCGCGCCGGCGATGGTCCCCTGGCCCAGGTCGATCTGCATGCTGGCCAGTTGTTCGAGCGTCCGGCCGAGGAAGGTGGCCGTATGGCCGCCCAATATCGTGAGCACCACGTCACCGCCGACCTGCGCCATCGCGCCCAGCACTTCCTCACGCGTGGCGAAGAGGGTGTTGAAAAGCCATAGCCGGTCCTCGGCCACGTTGAAATCGGTGAAGATGTCGACATCCGAAGGCGCGCCCTGCGAAGGCCGAAGGATCAGGAACCTGTCGGCGCCCGCGCCGCCGGTGATCGTGTCGGCGCCCGCGAGGCCCGCGAGCACGTCATTGCCCGCGCCGCCGTTCAGCCTGTCCGCGCCATCGCCCCCAACCAGCGTATCCGCGCCGTCATCGCCGGAGAGCGAGTCCGCTCCGGCACTGCCGGCAATGAGATCATCCCCGGCAAGCCCATTCACCACATCATCGCCCGCCAGCGCGTCGATGGTGTCCGCGCCCGCGGTGCCGGTCAGCGTGTCCGCGTTCGGCGTGGGCAGCGCGGGCGTGACGGTGGTATCGTCATTCTGGATCGAGGCGGCGACCAGGGCGTTGGTGATGTTGCCGCCGGTGGCCGCGGTGAGGGTGACGCCGAAGCTCTCATTCGCCTCGCGCGCCGTGTCGCCCTGCACGTTGACGGTGATGGTGGCGCTGGCCTGGCCGGCGACGAAATTCACCCGCCCGCTGGGCAGCACGCCACCCACGAAATCCGTCGCATCGGCGGCATTGGTGCCGCGCCCGGCCACGACGTAGTCCACACTGCCTGCCCGGTCCAGGAAGCCGCTGCGCGTGACGGTGAAGGTGAAGGCCGTGCTGCCGGACTGGCCTTCCGAAAGGTTGGTCGCGGTGCCCGACAGGGCGTAGTCCGTATCGTCGTTGCGGATGGTCGCGACCGCGCGGGCGGTGCCAAGCGTGAGGCCGGTGCTCGGCGCGCTGAGCTCGACGGCGAAGGATTGGTCGGATTCGCGCTGCGTGTCGCCGGCGACGTTCACCGTGATGCGCTTGATCGTCTCGCCCACCGCGAAGTCCACCGTGCCGGAAGGCAGCACACCGCCGGTGAAATCCGCCGCATCGGCGCTGGCGGAGGTGCCGGTGCCGACCACCCGCCAGGCCACGCTGTGGGCTTCCGTCAGCTCGCCGCTGCGGACGACGTTGAAGCTGAAGGACGTGCTGCCTGTATTGCCTTCCAGCGCCGAGGTGCCGAGGCCGATCGAGACGCTGGTGTCGTCGTTGACGATGTTGCCCTTGGCACTCTTGTTGCCGAGCGACAGGCCGCCGGTCGTGCTGTCGAGCCGCACGAGGAAGCCCTGGCCGTTCTCGCGCAGGGTGTCGCCCTGGACATCGATCGTGATCACCCGCTTGGTCTCGCCGGCCGCCCAGGTCAGCGTGCCGGAGGGCAGGACGCCGCCGACGAAATCCGCCGCATCGGCCTTCTGGGCGGCCGTGGGGCCGTTGCCGACGACCGACCAGTTCACGGTCTGCCCGGCCGGCGTGGCGCCGCTGCGCGTGAGCTCGAAGGTGAAGGGTGTCGTGCCCGCATCCGCCTCGGCCTTGATGGCATCGAGGGCGCGGATGATCACGTTGGAATCATCGGCGAGGATGCGCCCCGCCGCACTCGCGGTGCCGATCTGGATGCCGGTGCTGGCGGGGGCGATGACGACCGAGAAATCCTCATCAAGCTCGGCGAGGCGATCGCCCTGCACCTTCACCGTGATGCGCTTGCTCGTCTCGCCATCGGCGAAGACGAGGGTGCCGGAGGGGCGCAGATTGCCCTCGAAATCCTGCGCCGAGACGGCCGTGCCCTCGATGCTCCAGCGCACGGATTGCTCGCCGGAGATGCTGCCGCTGCGCTGCACCTCGAAGGTGAAGTCGCGCAGGCCGGTATTGCCCTCGGTGCGCACGGCGTCGATCGCGCGGATGTCGAAGCGCGTGTCGTCGGCGGTGATGCTGCCCGTCGCGGCCGGGTCCTGGACCACCATGCCCGGGCTCGGATTGGTGAGGGTAAGGCTGAAGGCCTCGGTCGGCTCCAGCGCGTCATCGCCGGCCACCTGCACGACCACGATCTTCGAGGTCTCGCCGGCGGCGAAGGTCACGGTGCCGGACGGCAGGACGCCGCCGGCGAAATCCGCGGCATCGGCCGGGTTGGCGCCGGTGCCGGCGACGGTCCAATCGACCTGCTGGGCCACCCCTGTATCGCCGCTGCGGGTCAGGGTGAAGCTGAAGGGGGTGGTGGTGCCGCTGCGCCCCTCGGCCTTGGTGGCGGCGGTGGCGACGACCGAGACGGTGGAATCATCGCCCAGGATGGTGGCGGAGGCGTTGTTGGTACCGAGTGTGAGCCCGTTGGTGGGCGAAAGCAGGCGGACGGCGAAGCCCTCATTGCCCTCGGCGAGAAGGTCGCCCAGCACATTGATGGTGAGGGTGCGGCTGGTCTCGCCGATCGCGAAATCGATGGTGCCGGAGGGGAAGGCGCCGCCGAAATCGGCCTCGTTCGCGGTCACGGCGCCGCGCCCGGTCACCACCCAGCCCACACTCTGCGCCAGGGTGCCGGCGCTGCGGGTGACGGTAAAGGTGAAGGGTGTGGTGCCCGAGGCACCCTCGGCACGCTGCGCGTCCAGGGCCGCGATCGAGGCCGTGATGGCACCACTCATGGCGTCTTCTTTCGGGCGAAGGAGGGGCAGGAAAGCTTGTTGGCGGACCTCGCCTGTCGGCCCGTACCTCACGTTAGCGTGAGCGAGTCAGGAAGAAACCGCAAGGCCAAACATTACGACAATATTGATACTTGTGATGGCTTACCCGCCGCATCGCTCCCGGGCGTGGCGCCGGCCGGGCCACGGCACCCCGCGCTCCCACCAGGCGCCCTTTTCACAACGCGGGCATCACCTCGCCGCCGATCAGCCCGGGCAGGGTTTCCGGCGCCACGCCGCGCCACATCGGCGTATCCGCGAGCCAGGCGAAGCCCCAGGGCATCAGCAGGCCGAAGCCGATGGCGAGCGGGAGGGCAATGCGCGCCGGCGCGCGCTGCTGCCACAGCCAAGTCCAGAGCAGATAGCCGGTAAGAGCGACATAGAGGCCGAGGAAGAAGCCCACCGCCAGCGTCGCCCCGATCACGCCCAGCACGCCGATCAGCGCACGGCCCTCGCCTGGTTCGGCCGCTTCCGCCGGCGGGCGCAGCAGGTCGCGCAGCAGCGCCATGCCCTGCAGCGCGACCATCAGCGCCAGCACGCCGCCCGCCACCGGCCCGCCGCGGAAGCCAGGGGCGAGTGCGACGCTCAGCAGCCAGCCGAACAGCGCGAGGTTGACGAGGTTGAACCACAGCCCTGGCGCGCGCAGGTCGAGCCGCGCGGCCCGCGCTGCGCGCGCCTCGGCCGGGCGCTGCCAGATCCGCAGCACGCACCAGCCCAGCGCCAGCGCGGTGAAGCCGGCCAGCACCATCGCCACGCCGGACTGCACAAGGATGACGGGGTCGCCCAGGCTCGATTGCAACGCGGTGTAGTAGCTGCGCTCGATCACGTCGCCGAGCACGAAGCCCACCACCACGCCGATCACCGAGAAGCCGAAGCGCCGCAGCAGATAGGCGTAGAGCCCCAGCACCACCATCGCCAGGATATCGAGCGGGCTGGTGCGCACCGTGTAGGTGGACATCAGGCAGAGCACGAGCACCGGCGGCGCCAGCCAGGCCATGCTGAAGGAGGGCAGCCGCGCCAGCCAGGGCGAGGCCGCGGCCGTGCCGAGCGAAGCGAGCAGATTCGCCAGCAACAAGCCGAAGACCAGCGCCCAGGCGAGCGGGGCGTGGTTCTGGAGAAACAGCGGCCCAGGCTCGATCCCATGCACCTGCCAGGCGGCCAGCACCAGCGCCATCTCGGAATTGCCGGGGATGCCGAAGAGCAGCGTGGGAAAGAGGTTGCCGCCCTCCTTCGAATTCGTCGCCGCCTCGGTCGCGACCATCACATCCTCGGCGCCCTTGCCGAGTTTTTCCGGGTTCTTGGTGGTGGCGGCGGCCATGTTGTAGGCCATGAACTGCGCCACCACGCCGCCCACGCCCGGGATCGCGCCGATCACCGTGCCGAGGCCCGAGGAGCGCAGCAGGATGCCCCAATGCTTGAAGGGCGCGACCCAGCCTTCGCGCACCTGCCCGCGCCAATCCTTCGGCACCTCGGGCGGGGGCGGGCCGCTGCGCGCCTGGCCGTGGCGGTAGCGCCATTCCTGCGCCAGTTGCTGCAGCGTCTCGCCGATCACCAGCAGGCCCATGACGACGACGACGATCTCGATGCCGTCGAGCAGATATTGGCTGCCGAAGGTGAAGCGCGGCACGGGCAGGCGCGGCCCGCCCATGCCGATGATCGCGATCAATATGCCCACACCGACCGAGATCAGACCCTTCCCCACATCGCCGCGCAGCGCGAGCACGAGCGTGACGAGCCCCGCCACCGCGATCCAGAAGGTCTCGGCCGGGCCGAAGCTCAGCAGGAAGGGCATGAAGACCGGAATGAGGGCGATCAGCACCACCACGCCGAAGGCTGCGCCGAACCAGGAGGCACAGGCCGACAGGTTCAGCGCGAAGACCGCGCGCCCCTGGCGCGTGAGCGGATAGCCCTCGACCATCGTCGCCGCGTTCTGCGCATTGCCGGGGATGTTGACGATGATGGAGGTCACCGCGCCGCCATTGCCGCCGGCGCCGATGATGCCGGCGAAGAAATACATCGCCTGCGCCGGCGACCACCAATAGGTCAGTGG
>Ga0315900_10002358_pt1 | contig 28953 bp, 23 predicted proteins | sample LakEriMetagenome_FD_203521 | JGI IMG/M metagenome (GOLD analysis project Ga0315900, IMG submission 203521) | Freshwater fungal communities from buoy surface, Lake Erie, Ohio, United States - Buoy 12 MA114 | ecosystem: Environmental > Aquatic > Freshwater > Lake > Lake biofilm | place: USA: Lake...
GACGTATCCGGTTCGATGCAGGGTACCCCCATCGAATCGGTGAAGTCGGGGATCCGCCAACTGCACCGCGACCTGCTGGGCGACCCGCAGGCCATCGAAAGCGCGTATCTCTCGGTCCTCACCTTCTCCAACTCGGCACAGCAGCTGGTGCCGCTCACCGAAGTGGCGATGTTCAACCCGCCCGACCTGGTGGCGAGCGGCTCGACGAACTTCGGCGACGGCCTGCGCCTGCTGCTCGAGAGCTTCGACCGCGAGATCATGCGCACCACCGCCGAGCAGAAGGGGGATTGGCGTCCGCTGGTGTTCATCCTCTCCGATGGCGCCCCCACCGATGTCGACTGGCCGGTGTACGCGCAGCAGCTGCGGGAGCGGCGCCCGGCCAACATCATCGCCGTGGCCTGCGGCGATCAGGCCGACGTCGAGGTGCTCAAGCAGGTCACCGAGATCGTCATCCAGATGCAGGACATGTCCCCCGATGCGTTCAAGGCCTTCTTCCGCTTCGTGTCGGCCAGCGTGAAGCAGACGAGCGCCAAGGTCGGGGCCGTGGCTGATGGGGGAAGCATTACGCTGCCGCCGCCGCCGCCCGGCATCACGATCGTACCGTAAGGCACGATTCGCAGCACCGTGGAATCCACTCCCCGCCCAGACGACACGCCGTCCGAGGCTACGGCCACCGAGGTCGCCCCCGTCCGACCCACGTGGAATGCGGTCGTGCCCACCAGCCCGTGGTGTCCCGACGAATGGCGCGAGCATCTCGAACGGCTCGCGCCGGGACTGCCTGACGGCGGACAGGCGGCGGCCGTACACGAGGCCACCGGCGTGCACCTGCGCGCTGCGCCATGGTCGCTGCTGCTCTCTTCGCGACGCGGACGGCTGCATGCGCACCGCGGCGAGCACCGCGAGGACGCCGGCCACCTCGTGCACTTTCCCGATGGCTGGTGCGCGGCCGTGGCCGACGGCGCCGGCTCGGCAGCCTACAGCCGCCTCGGCAGCGCGCTCGCAACGCACACGGTCACGCACGCCCTGCGCGAGGCGCTTGCGCCCGGCAGTGCGCCGGCCGCGGCGCTTGGTCCCGCCATGCGGCAGGCCGCGCAGGCGGTGCACGACCGGCAGCGCGCGTTCGCGACCCAAGCCGGCCTCGCCCCCCGTGAACTGCGCACCACGCTGCTCGTGGCCGCGCGGCATGGCCGCACCCTCGCCGTGATGCAGGTGGGTGACGGGGCCATGGCCGTGCTGCACAACGACGGCACCCTGTCCCACCCGCAGGCCGTTGCCACCGGTGACTACTCGGGCGAGGTGGCGCACTTCCTCCCCGACGATGGCGCGCTCGACGTGCTGCAGACCTCCGTGCGCCTCCTGCCGGCCGACAACGTGGCGGCGGTGCTGCTTGCCAGCGACGGCGTGGAGGACCCGTGGTATCCGTTCACCCGCTTCGCCAAGCCCCTGATGCAGCTGCTCGCCACCGGGCGCCATGCCGCGTTGGACGCCGCCATGCCCGCCTCATTCGTACCGGCGTGGACCGACTCGGTGCTGGGCGCCGCCGACCCCGTGCATGCCCTGGCCGAATGGCTGGCCTTCGAGAAGCGCGGCGAAAACGACGACCGCACGCTGTGCCTCGCGTACACCGATGCCTTCGTGGCCACGGCCGGCGTGCGCCCCGCGGGCGCCTGAACATGGGGACCGTGCACTGCCGCCTCACCGATGGGCGCACGCTGCAGCTGGACGATGAACCGGTGGGCACCGGTGCGGAAAAACGCGTGTTCCTCACGCGCGATCGACAGTTTGCCGTGGGCTTCTACTACGGCACGTTGAGCGACCGGCGCGAACGGGTCGATCGGCTGACGCGCATTCTCACCAACTACAACCCCACCCTGGCGGCCAACGGCGCGTACTGGTCGCCGTACTTCTGCTGGCCGGTGGGCATGGTAGATGGGGCACAGGCCATCCCGCAGGCGTTTGCGCAGCGGCAGCAGTTGGTCTGGCCCCCCCTGGCCGTCGTCACGCCCACCTACCGCGGCAACTTCTACTTCAGCGATCGCTTCGGCAGCAGGCAGGAGAAGGAGGTGCGCTGGTTCACCGGCGGCAAGGCCTCGAAGTTCGTGCCGCAGGCGGAAACGGGGACGTTGCTCACGCGGCTGCAGGTGGCGGTGCGGCTGGCACGGGCCGTCCGGCGGTTGCACATGGCCGGTCTCGCCCACGCGGACCTCTCGAACAAGAACGTGCTGGTCGACCCCAAGGGGGGCGATGCCTGCATCATCGACATCGATTCGCTCGTGGTGCCGGGCGTGGCGCCGCCAAGCGTGCTCGGCACCCCCGGCTACATCGCGCCCGAAGTGCTCGCGAACAAGGCGCAGCCCAGCATCGCCACCGACAAGCACGCCCTCGCCGTGCTGCTGTACGAACTGCTGCTGCAACGCCACCCGTTGCAAGGCAAGCGCGTGAACAGCACGCGGTCGGCCGAGGAGGATGAGCAGCTGTCGATGGGCGCCCGGGCGCTGTTCATCGAGCACCCCACCGACCGCCGCAATCCGCCGCACGCGCCCATTACCGTTCCCTTTGCCCGACTGGGTCCGCATCTGGCGCAGTGCTTCACCCGCACCTTCGTCGATGGCCTGCACACGCCGGGCAAGCGCGCGGATGCCGCCGAGTGGGAGGCGGCGCTGTACCGCACGATGCAGCGGCTGCATCCCCTGCCCAGCGGCAAGTGGACCCTCGTGGGATCGGGGTTGCCCAACGCGTCACTCACCGGCGACGAACGATTGTCGGGGCCGGTGCTGGTGGCGCATCTGTTGCGCGACACACCGCAGGGCGTCGTCGACGAGCAGGACCTGTTCGTGCTCTTTCATCACCTGGCGCTGCATGACTGGCACCTGCGGGTGGGCACCCTGCCCAACGAGAAGGCCGATCGCACCGCACGCGGGTACGTGGCGCAACATGCCGGCAAGTGGTGGATGGTGAACACCAGTGCCACGCCCTGGCACGTGGTGGACGGGCCGTCCATCGGCCGCAATGCCTCGCTCGAGCTCGTGAGTGGTCTCACGGTGCGTATCGGCGACGAATCGCCCGCGCGGGTGCTGCGCATCGGCACGCTGTAACGTGCCAGCCCGGCCTCAGGACTGCCCGAGCCGCTGAACCGCCCTCGCGTCCCGTTCGTCTCCCCAGGTCATGTCCACCGCCTCGTCCGCCGATGCCTTCGCCCGTGTTTGCGCCGCCTTCGTGGCGGTGTGGCCGGGCGTGGCGGATCCGGCCTCGCCAACGCGCGCCGAGGTGGGGCGTGTGCTCGACGAGTGCGGGAGCGACTATCGGCCGCTCGTGGAGCTGGTCATCGACCTCGGCCGCGTGGTGCGCCCGCCTCTGGCGTCACTGCCGCCGCAGACCGCTGGCTCGTGGGTCCACGCACGGGCACCGCTGGTGCACCGGCTGGTCTCCACGCGCTATCTCCAGCCCGATGTGGCGCGCTGGGCCGTGGACGTCTGGGGGCAGCTGCTTGGCATCGTGCCGGCGAGCGTGGTGGCGCCGCCGTCACTCGAGTCGGCCGCCGCGCCGGGCGCGGCCGCAGCCGCGGGCTTAGCGGCCGCACGGCCGGCCAGTGCGACGGCACCGTCCGCTCACGCCGCTGCGCCCCAGCCCCGCGTGCTCGCGCCACAGCAGGTACCGGCAGCACTCAGGCAGACGCCAAGCTGGGCCGGCGGCCCGGTGTCCTTCCGGGTGGGGCAGAAACCCAAGGCCTCCACCCTCGCGGCGATGGCACAGAGCGGCCGCGTGGTGGTGCGCGGCGCGCCGGTCTCCGGGCCGCGTTTTCAGCCGGCGGAGCGTTTCGCGGCCCTCATACTGGCACTGCTGCTGGTGCTGATCACCGGCGGGCTGCTCAACGAGTTTCGGAAGCGCCCCGATGCCCCCGCGCCGGCAGACGCTATGCCAGTGGCCGAGGGCGCACTGGCACCGGCCGCCCCTGCCCCCGCACCGGAAGCGGCGGCGACCGCGATAGTGGCCGCTGCTGCAGCGGCGCCTCCGGTGGACACCACCGTGCGCCCGCTGGCGTCTCCGGACGACAGCCGCGAGCGGCCCGATATCCCGGGCGTGAAGGCCTTCCCGCCCGGCCTTCCGGTACGCGAAACCGGTGTGGCGGGGAGCTACCTGGTCACGCAACGCGTGCGCGATGTGAGCGGGAGCACCAGTTGCGACGCCGTGGCCCAGGCCCTCGCCAACGGGCGCGAGTCGGAGGAACGCGTGGTGCACACGCCAGGCGCGCCCACGTTCGTGCTCAGCACACGGCGCGTGGCAGGAACGCTCGACCGCGACGGCACGTTCGTCTCGGAACCGCGGGCCGGCACCACGAACAACGTGAACTGGCGTTTCCAGATGCGCGGCCGGTTCGGGCCGGATGGCTTCACCGGGGAGAGCGTAACTCACACCGATGCCATTCTCCGTTGGGGCAAGATTCAGACGTGTGTCGTGACTGCCGAACTGACCGGGCGCCGACGCCTGCCGTGAGGGGCGCGGGGGCATGATGGCCTCCCCCCTCGATCCCCGGGTGCGCATGCGTGATGCGCTGCGCACCCTCGTTGACGAAAGCCCTGCCCGCTGGGACGCGCCCTCGCTGTTCGTGCTCCGCAACCGGTTGCTCGATCACACCGGGAGTGATGCGCGGCCGCTGGCCGAATTCCTCATCGAGGCGCTGCGACGCGGCTGGCGCGACCGGTTGCCGTCGGGCGCGGTGGACACCGGGCGCTTCGACGCCATGGTCGCCCCCTTCGTGCTGCAATGGAGCCGCGAACGGTTCGTGCAACCCGAGATGGCCCGCTGGGCGGTGGAGTCGTGGGCGTATGCATTGCGGGTCATCGACGAGTCACAAGTGCGCGTGGCACCGCCCCCCAAGCGCGAGTCCATGTCGGCCATGGCCGCGCGGCTCAACGCGGGGGCCGCGGCCGCAGGCGCGCAGGCCTCGCAGGCGGCGCGGGCCGTGGCCGCCGCCATGGCCGGTACCCCGACAGCCCCCGCCACACTGCCGCGCGCGCGCGGCGGCGCCGGCATGGCCGGAAAAGGGCTTCAGCAGCCCGCTGGAGCCCGCGGAACGCCGCGCAGCACCGTTTCCCCTCCGACGCACTTCAATCCGTCGTACACGCCGCGGACGCCCTCTGGAGGCGGTGGAAGCACTGTACCCGCGTGGATTCCCAAGGCACTCTTCGCCACCCTCTGCGTCATGGCGCTGGGAATCGTGGGGCGCGTGGCTGTGGCCAATGTGACCGGCACTGCGCCTGGGCGCGATCCGGAAGCGCCCGTGTCTGCGGGCGTCGCGCCCCCCGCCCAGCCGGCGAGGCTCTCCGGCGCGCCAGCCAACAGCCCGTCGGCGGCGATGTCGGCGCCCATGCCCTCGCTCGAGGACACCGAGGTGACGCGTCCGCTCGTCTCCACCGCCGATGTGCCGGGTGAGCCGGTGAGGCGTCCCGCAGGGCTGCCCCTGGCGGGCGGCGCCGTCGCGACTGGGGCGGGGGGCTTCCCCACCGTGCCCGACCGGCGGCTCCCCGCCGGCGCCGATCCCACCAGTGCGCGCACCGTGTCACCGGCGCTCACCGGCGGCGTGACGATTCTCGCGCCGGAGAAGCCGGGAGTCCCCTCCATTACGCGTGGGCTGCTGGCGACCGGCGCCGACAGTGGGCGCATGGTCTTCGTGCAGCCGGCACGTCGTGCCGCCGGCGAAGGGCGCCGCATGCAGACGCCGTCGTCGGCCACGCCCATCACCTTCGACGAATTGCACTTCGTGAGCGGCGAGACGATGCGGGGGCGGGTGGATGTGGTGCGCGCCGGCACGGTGATCTTCCGCGACATGCGCACGGGGCTGCGTCATGAATACCGCAAGGACGACATCGCCGAGATCATCACCGAGTTCGGCACCGTGGTGCGATTCCGCGCGGAAGGCGCCAATGCCGCGGCGGCACTCGGGCCGGGAAAGGCTCCGGCCACGGCGGCCGCGCGCGCCAAGGCCGCAGAGCAGCGCGCCCCCGCAAGCGGGGTGCGTGCCCGCGGCGTGGCCGGCCGGTATCGCATTCGGTACGCCGCAGCCTCCGCGGTGGGCTCGCCCGAATGCACGCAGGTGTGGACCCGCCCCCCCAACGCCGAGGACCTGGCCGTGGTCACGCACCTGCCGGGGGCGGACACCCTCGCCGTAGCGTTTCAGGGAGGCGACCTCTTCCCCTCGAACGTGGACCCCGACGGCTACTTCGCGAGCACCTTCCGCATCGTGCCGGACCAGGCGCGCACCATGACGGCGCTCACCACGCGATTGCACGGGCGATTCGACGCGGCCGGCGCGCTCGACCTCACGGTGAACATCGTGTTCTACCGGCGACTGCGGACGGGCGAAATGACGTGCAACGTGACCGTCAAGGCGGCGGGCCTGCGGGAGAAGTGAGGGGCGAGACCCGAGCGGTGAGTGGAAGAGGTGAGTCCGCAGGCAAAGAGTTGAGCCCGGATCGCGTCTCCGCCTCACCCATCACCGCGGCCACTCAGCTCGGCGATCTCACTTCTCAGCGGACGGGGACGAAGGGCGGGGCCACGGTCGGTCCCGGTCCCGGCTTTTCCTTGAGCAGGTTGTCGAAGCTTTCGATCTGCGTGGGGCCGAAGCTGGTGATCGTGACCTGCTGGCCGGTGGCATCATCGTGCAGCACCAGGCGGCCGTCGGTGTAGCGCACGAGTCGGAAGGGCGCAATCGCCCCAACACCGGCGGCGCGGCGGCTGCGGGTGAGGGCGCGCAGCGCCCCACGCAGGAAGCCGTTGCTCCCGGGCGCCAGCACCACCGCGACCTTGTTGGTCGTAGCGTCGATGACGGTGATGCCCTGATTGGGCGCATCCTCGAAGCGCAGCGACCGTTCGATGAGGACGGTGGTGGGCACCTCGCGGAACGCACCGAAGCCGAAGAAGCGGGCGGCGATGGCGAGGGCAAAGACGGTGGCGATGAGCAGCCCCGCCATCTGCAGCGCCGGCTTGGGCACGACGAGCGGCGGGGCCCCGCCGGGACGTTCTCCCGGTTCCGGCTCGAAGATGATGCCCGGCTGTTGCTGGCTCACGCTACACGCTCGCCGGCGAGGGCATGCTCAGTCCGCCGTTCATGCGCTCGGCAGGCCCATTGCGCTCCACCCGCGTGTCCGCGTCGGCCTCGGCATAGGAGGCCACGGCCTGCGAGAGGATCTGCGCCACGCGCTGCGGCTCCTCGAGCCCGCGCAACACCGGCTCGGGATGCGTGACGCGGAAGACGCGGCAGTGCGGCCACAGCGCGATGTACGCAATGCGGCTCCCCTTTTGCAGCGTCATGGTGACCTGCCCCGTGCCATCCTTGAAGGTGCCGACCCCGGCCGATTCGAGCAGCTTGAAGGGAATATTGATGGACATGGGAAAGGCCATGCCTACGCGCATCACCACGCGGTGGGTGGTGATGGCATACCACGAGGTGGTGGCGACGGCGCGCGAGAGTCCGAGCGCCGCCAGCATGACGAACGCCGCCAGGGCCACACGGACCACGGCGCTGGCCACGTACACCTCGCTCCCCGGTTCGTGCTCGGTGGAGATGGCCCACAGCGCGAGCATCCCTGCGAAATACACCGCCACGAGACGCCAGTGGAATACGTGTGTGGCCACCGCCTTCATGGACGGTGCGCCCTCCCACAGCAGACGCTCGCCGTCGGGGAGCGGGTGCGGCACGCCGCGAATGTACTGTGGCGCTGCTGGCGCCGTCGGCGTGCCGCCTTCCAGCTGGCTCATAATCAGATGATGGGCTGCGCGCGTTCGGCGAACGCGTACAGGTGACCACCGGCGTAGTACGCGCCGATGCGATCTTCCTCGAGCAGCGTGATCTGGTCGTCGCGCTTGGTGGCCGGCACGTTGGCGAACTGGGCCGCGGTGATCGACTTCACCAGCAGCTTGTCGTTGCCCCAGAGGCCGAAGTTGGGCCACTGCACGTACCCGACCGGCAACAGCACCCGCCGCTCGGCGTTGGCGAGCTGCACCTCGTAGTACGAGACCTGCGGCTCCGAGCGATTCACCCACAGATCGACCACCGTGCCGGCCACCTGCTTGTCGGCGGCGATGACGGGAAGGCCGCGCGGATCGGGATCGCCCTTGGCCACCGAGTAGGTGGGATCGAGGCGCATCGGCACGATCTTGGGAGCCCCGTGATAGGTGAGATCGGGCTCGTCGCGGCGATCGGTGGCCCACGCGGCCGGCCCGACCCCGTCGATCATCGGGTCACCCGTCGGGACGATGGGCGAGCCGTTGTAATTGTCGGCTGGTACGAACGTGACGTCGGACATCAGTGCGCGCCCTCGCTGTGATCGCGGTGAATGTACGTCTTCTTCGCGCCGGGCTTCGGCCACCCCTCACGCGGCCCCTGCGGCGACTCGAGCGGGTAGCCCTCGCGCTTGTCTTCGCGGCGGAGATAGATGATCAGGCCGAAGAAGAACAGCCAGAACGCATACAGCGCGATCTGGGCACCATCGATGTACTCCATCATGAGACGGCTCCGGTGCGGAGGGTTACCGATCAGGCCGGAATATCGGCGAGACCGAATGAACGGCTGGAATCTACAGCATCCTGGACCGGCTCGCGCCGGAGCAGGGAGAACAACGGGATGAGCGTCGCCAGCAGCACGACGACTTCCGTGAGGTACACCATGGTGTAGGGTGCAGCGGGGCTGGTGATGCCGGCCCCCAGCGCGCCCTGGCTCACCAGGTGGGACAGCCAGTCCTTGGCGATGCCACTCACGGCAAATGACAGCCCTTCTGCGGTGGCGAACACCGCCCCCCACGCGCCCAGCGCAATGCCGTGCTGCGAGGCATCGCGGATGTTCATGGCGTAGGACAGCGTCCCCACCCCGAACAACCCTTCCCCGAAGCCGATCATCATGACGCCCACGCGGAACAGGAATGCCGACCGGGTGAAGCTGGCGGCCGCAATGAGGGCGAACCCCAGAATGCCCACGATCGCCCCGTGCGACGCCAGCTTGATCGGATCGGTGTTGGCCCGCATGACGTTGGCCGACCAGGCGAAGGCAATGACCGCGCCGAAGGCCATGATGGCCGTGAGCGCCGTCGTTTCGGCCACGGTGAACTTGAGGATTTCCCCACCATACGGCTCGAGCAGCACGTCCTGCAGGTTGAAGGCAAAGAACCCGAGCCCCGACGCCAACAGCAGGCGCACCGCCTGGCCCCCTTCACTGAAGGTGCGCCAGGCATCGCGGAACATCGGACGCCGTTCCCCCTTCTGGTATTCCACGACGCCACGCACCCGCACTTCCTGTTTCCAGAGCGAGAAGGCGTTGCACACCACCGTGAAGACCGCCGTGCCCTGAATGACCTGAATGAGCTTGAACGGCGTGAAGCCCTGCAACAGCCGTTCCAGCACCAGGGCGCTCACCAGCGTCCCCACCAGCATCATGAGGTACATGAGCGCGATGACGCGCGGCCGCTTGTCCTCGTCCACGATGTCGGTGGCCAGCGCCAGCCCCGCCGTCTGCGTGGTGTGCGCACCGGCGCCCACCAGCAGAAAGGCCAGGCCGGTCCCGGCATAGGCCACCCAGAGCGGGGCGCGGCCGCCCCCTTCCGACAGCACGAGGAGCGCGAAGGGCATGATGGCCAACCCGCCGAACTGCATCTGAGTGCCCAACCACAAGTAAGGCACCCGCTTCCACCCCAGAATGCTCTTGTGCGTGTCCGACTTGAAGCCGACCAGGGCACGGAAGGGCGCAACGAGTAGCGGGATGGCGAGCATGATCGCCACCAGCGACGCGGGCACCCCGAGTTCGAGAATCATCACGCGGTTGAGCGTGCCCACGAACAACGTCTGCACCATCCCCACCGACAGCTGGAACAGCGACAGCCGCATGAGGCGGGACAGCGGGACGTCGTTCGTGGCCACGTCGGCGAACGGCAGGTACTGACTGCCCACGTTGCGCCAGACGTTGACGATCCGATCGGATGCGGACGCCATCACGCCACTCCCGGTTTTCGCGCCGACATCACCACACCGGCTGCATGCGCACGTCGGCCGGCAGCGGCTGACGGTGCGGCGTGTGCAGGAACAGGCGCAGGAACGTCAGCCCGTTGGCGACCTTGAGGGCCGTCACCTTGATCTTCGTGAACACCCCGCCGCCCTGCGCTTCGGCCTTCCGCATGGCGTCGGTGTTGAGCCACATCTTGTGCATGAGCCCCCAGAACGCCTCGCTCTCCGTGTCGATGGTGTCGGGGAACACCTGCCGGCTAATGAGGTTCGTGAGCGTGATCACGCTGCGATCGTACTCGTCGACGTTGATGCCCATGAAGTCGAAGAACGGCTTCCGGGCGTGGTCGCGCACGTACATGGTGCAGAAGACGGCCAGCAGGAAGAAACGGATCCACAGCTTGTTCACCCCTTCGAGGAACTGCGGATTCGAGCGCATGAGCACCGCGAACGCCTCCCCGTGGCGGAATTCGTCGAGACACCAGTTCTCGAACCACTTGAAGATCGGATGGAACCGCTTGTCCGGCTGCTTCTCGAAGTTGCGATAAATGGTGACATAGCGCGCGTAGCCGATCTTTTCCGACAGGTACGTGGCGTAGTAGATGAACTTGGGCTGGAAGTACGTGTACTTCTTGGACTTCGTCAGGAAGCTCAGATCGACCGCCACGTTGAAATCGTTCAGCGTGTGGTTGATGAAGCCCGCGTGGCGTCCCTCGTCGCGGCTCATGAAGCCGAACAGTTCGCGCACGTCGGGGTTCTTGATGCGCTTCTTGATCTCGGCGTACAGGATGCACCCCGAGAATTCGGCCGTCACCGACGACGTGAGGAACTCGATGAACTGCTCACGCAGCGCCGGGTCCATGTCGGAGAAGTCCTGGTCGAACTCGGCGTTGCGCTTGAAGTGATCCTTGTTGGGATCGCGCCGGAACTCCGCGAGAATCTCATCCCACATCCGCCGGTTCTCCGGCGTGATCTTGAGGGCGTCGATTTCGGCGAAATTGGTGGTGTAGAAGCGCGGGTTGAGGATGGCGTCCTGCTGGGCCGCCTTCGTCGTTTCGTTCACCGGCTTCATCGCGCGAACGGGTACGTCAGTCTCGGTGGAGTACATGTCTGATCAGCCTTCGAAGCCGACTTCGTAGAGTTCGTGAATTTCGGTGCCGCCGGTGAGCTTCACGATCTGGCGCTTGAGCCAGCTCGCGCGCTTCACTTCGGCGCTCGATTCGAACGTGGTGGTCGTGCCAAACGCGATCCGGTTGGGCGTGTTGCGCACCAGCACCTCGTCGCCGGGATCGACCTCCACCCCCTTCAGATCCACGTGGGCGTGGAAATGGTCGTGGGTCATCTCCAGGTCGACCGTGCACGGCACCTCGCTCTTGCGCGACGCCGCATACCAGACCCCTCCCCCCACGGCGGCGGCAGCCACCAGCCCCCATGTCATCACGTCCATCCTGCGTCCTCCCGGTGCTTCGGCATGTGTCGGTCAGCCCCGCCGCGTGCCACGGGCACCCAGCGTGGCGTGTTGCAGATTGATCGCCATCGATCGGTAAAACCCGGATTCAATGAGTCTGGTGCCCACCATCCCCCAGCTGTCAAGGACCGGCTCGGCGGCGAGCGCCTTGCGGAACGCGTTCTCGGACACCGGGACGATGGACGGGGAACGGTCGGAGCGCGGGAAGAGCTTCCCCACGGCGCGCATCACCGTGAGCATGGGGGTGCGCGGCGCCACGGTGATGAGCATGCGTTCGTTCACCCGCGGCGCCAGCGTGGCCAGCGCCTTCACCATGTCTTCCAGTTCGTAGTGGATGATGGAATCCATGGCCACCACGTAATCAAAGTGCCCGAGCGACGGGTCGAGCATGTCCCCGGAGCGGAAATCGATGTCGTCGATCCCCACCTCCTCCGCCCGCTCCTGCGCGTGCTGCACGAGCGTGGGGGAGAGATCGATGGCCACCACCTCGGCCCCCCGTTGAGCCAGCTCGATCGAGGCCGTCCCGGTGCCACAGCCGGCGTCGAGCACCCGCTTGCCATGCAGATCAGGGGGCAACCACGTGAGCAGCGTGTGGCGCATGCGGTCCCGGCCGGCGCGCACCGTGGCGCGCACGCGGGACACCGGCGCATCGGAGGTGAGGGCTTTCCAGGCGTCGGCGGCGGTGCGGTCGAAATACTCCCCGATCCAGGCCCGCCGCTCGCGGTACGACACCGATGCGGCGTGCGAACCCCCAAGCGGCGTTCCCTCGAACGACGGACCTGGAGTCGGGGAGTTATTCACGGTCGGAGCCATCAGTCGAATCCCAAGAGGTCGAAGATTTCGCGATCCTTGAGCGGTGCCGCTGGGAGCGGCACCACATCCTCGAGCATCTTGCGCGCCAGCTCGAGGTACTCGTGCTGTACTTTCACCACGTCCTCGGTGGGCTCCATCTCGAAAATCGTGCACTTCTTGAGCCGGCTGCGCCGGATGGCGTCCACATCCTGGAAGTGCGCCATGGTCTTGAGGCCGACCGCGGCGTTGAAGCGGTCGATCTCGTTCGTCTCGCGCGACCGGTTCGCCACCACGCCGCCCAGTCGCACCTTGTAGTTCTTGGACTTCGCCTGAATGGCCGCAATGATGCGGTTCATGGCGAAGATCGAGTCGAAGTCGTTGGCGGTGACGATGAGGCAGTAGTGCGCGTGCTGGAGCGGGGCCGCGAATCCGCCGCACACCACGTCCCCCAGCACATCGAAGATCACCACGTCGGTGTCCTCGAGCAGGTGATGCTCCTTGAGCAGCTTCACCGTCTGGCCGGTCACGTACCCGCCACAGCCGGTCCCCGCCGGTGGGCCGCCGGCCTCGATGCACTGCACGCCGTTGAAGCCCTCGAACATGAAGTCTTCCGGCCGCAGCTCCTCGGCATGGAAGTCCACGCTTTCGAGCACGTCGATGACGGTGGGCACCATCTTCTTCGTGAGCGTGAACGTGCTGTCGTGCTTCGGGTCGCACCCGATCTGCAGGACGCGCTTCCCCAGCTTCGAGAACGCCGCCGACAGGTTGCTCGACGTGGTGCTCTTGCCGATGCCGCCCTTGCCATACACGGCAATGACGAGCGCCCCCTCGATCTTCTGGTTCTCGTCCAGATGGACCTGCAGGGAGCCGTCGCCGTCGCCGAGCGCGTCCACGATGGGGAGTTTCATTGTTGCCATGCTGCGTTACCCGTTGGGGAGTGGGGGTGCTACAGGTTATGCCGCGTACACACCTTCAAGGCGATCTTCCAGATCCGCCGCCGCATCCCGCAACGCCTCCAGCGTGGCGTCATCAGGTTGCCAGTACCCGCGGTCGTTCGCTTCCAGCAGACGCTGTGCAATGCCCAGCGCCGCATCCGGATTGGCATCGGCGATGCGCTTCCGCATCTCCTCGTCCAGTACGAAGGTCTTGCTGGCCTCGGCGTACACCCACTGCGGCACCGTCCCCTTGCCGCCGGTCGCCGACCAGCCGAGGGTGGTGGTGAGATGGCCGGTGATGTTGCGCACGCCTTCGTAGCCGTACTGGATCTGCGCCTCGTACCACTTGGGGTTGAGCATCTTGGTGCGCGATTCCAGCTCCACCTGCTCCTTGAGCGTGCGCACCTTGCCCTGCCCCTGCCCGTAGTCACCCACGTACACGGCGGGCGCCTTGCCATCGTTCTGCTGGGCAATGACGCGCGTCATGCCGCCGAGCGACTCCACGTACTGGTCGATGTCGGTGGCGCCGAGGTCCACGGAATCGAGCCCCTGGAACGACAGCGTGGCCTTGCCGAGGGCGCGCTTCATGAGCGCCGACTGCGATTGCGGCTTGCCATCGGGACCATAGGCAAAGCCCTTGCGCTGCACGAACAGGTCGGCCAGTTCGTTCTCATCCTGCCACTTGCCCGTCTCGATGAGCAGGTTGACGTTCGACCCGTAGGCGCCGTCGGCATTGGAGAAGACGCGCAGCGAGGCCTGCTCCAACGTGCAGCCGGTGTCGCGCATCGTCTCCAGCACGTGCTTGCGGATGTAGTTCCTCTCGGGATCTTCCTCCGCCTTCGCGCACAGCAGCGACGCTTCGGCGAGCAGCTTCACCTGCAGCGGCAGCAGGTCGCGGAAGATGCCGGACAGCGTGATGACCACATCCACGCGCGGCCGACCGAGGCTGTCGAGCGGCAGCAAGCGGGCCCCCGTGAGGCGCCCCACGCTGTCGAAGCGCGGCACCACGCCCATCATCGCCATGACCTGCGCCAGCGGGGTGCCTTCGCTCTTCATGTTGTCGGTGCCCCAGAGCACCACGGCGACCGTCTCGGGGAACTCCCCGGTTTCCTGCCGGTGCTTGACCAGCAGCTGCTCGGCGCGTCCCCGCCCTTCGAGCATGGCCGCGGCACTGGGCACGCGATACGGATCGAAGCCGTAGATGTTGCGCCCCGACGGCAGCACCTGCGGATTGCGCAACAGGTCACCGCCCGGCGCCGGCTCCACGTAGCGCACGTCGAGCGCGCGCAGGACGCCGTCCACTTCACGGTCTTCGCGCAGCGCCGCGTCGTAGCCGGCCAGCAGCGCGAGATGCTGATCGAACTGCTGGTCGTTGTTGAGCCGCAGGCCGTGCGCTTTGGCCTCGGCGCGCCCGGCCTGCTGCGCCGCCCGGAGGTCGCCCTGCTCCACGAGCGCCTGCACCGCGGCCCGCACGACCGCTTCCACCGCCGCACCCTGCACATCATCGGTGCGTTTGTCGCCGTGCCCCGCCAGCACCGTTTCCCCGATGCTCGGCAACTCCACCTCGGGACGTCCGGAGCGCGCCATCTCGATGAGCATTTCGACGCGTGCCTCGGCCGTCATGGGCTCACCCACCACGTGCAGCCCGGTGGGGATGAGGCTGTACTCCAGTTCCAGCAGCCGTTCGCGGATCTCGGCGATGCGCGCGTCGGTTTCCTCGGGCGTCCATGCCGGCTCGGCCTTCGCCAGCTCCACCGCCGCCGCCTGCTGCTGCACGAGCGTGCGCAGCTGGTCGGCATCTGCCGCCCGACCGCTGTCCATCTGCCGCCACCGATCGAGACTCGTCTTGAGATCGGCCAGACCCCGATAGAGCCCGGCGTTGCTCACCGGCGGCGTGAGGTACGACACCAGCGTGGCGTTGCCACGACGCTTGGCGAGCGTGCCTTCCGACGAGTTGTTGGAGGCATACAGGTACACATTGGGCAGGTCGCCAATGAGGCGTTCCGGCCAGCAGGTGGCATCGAGTCCCGACTGCTTGCCGGGCATGAACTCGAGCGCGCCGTGCGTCCCGAAGTGCAGCACCGCGTCGGCCCGGTAGTCCTCCTTGAGCCAGCGATAGAAGGCACTGAAGGCATGCGTCGGGGCGAACCCGCCCTCGAAGAGCAGGCGCATGGGGTCACCCTCCCAACCGAAGCTGGGCTGCACCCCCACGAACACGTTGCCGAACATGGCGCCCATGACCTGGATGCTCTGCCCGTCGGCGAGCTGTCGGCCGGGAGCGGGGCCCCACGTCTTCTCGATTTCCTTCAGATACTTCTCGCGCCGCACGTGATCGTCCACGGGGATGCGCGTGTGCACGTTGGCCGGCGCGCCGAACTGCTCGCGATTGCCCTGCGTGATACGCTCCCGCAACTCATCCACGCTGCCGGGCAGGTCGACGGTGTACCCCGCCTCCTTCATTTCGGCGAGCACCCGCTGCAGCGACGGGAAGACGGCGAGATACGCCGCCGAGCCGGTGTTGCCGGCGTTGGGCGGGAAGTTGAACAGGATGATGGCGACCTTGCGCTCGCCCCGCGCCTTCCGGCGCAGCGTCACCAGCCGGCTCACCCGTTCCGCCACGCGCTCGATGCGCTCCGGGATGGGCTCGGAGGCGGCTGGCTTGCCTTCCACCGGCTGCCCCTTGCCCCCGTACACCGTGGGCACGATGGCCCCATCGAGTTCGGGAATGGCGATCTGCAGCGTGGCCTGCAGCGGGTTGAGCCCGCGCGCATCGCGCTGCCACTCCTCGATCGTCTGGAACTCGAGTGTCTGCAGGGTGAGGTACGGGACGTCGAGCTGCTTGAGCACCGCCTGCGCCGCGACCGAATCGTTGTAGGCCGGTCCGCCCACCAGCGAGAAGCCGGTGAGGTTGATCATGGCATCGATGGTGGCGTGTCCGCGCGCATCCACGAAGTACTTGCTGATCGCGGGGCGCGCATCGAGCGCCGACGAGAAGCCGGCCACCACCTTGAGTCCCCGCGCCTCGAGCGCGTCCACCACCGCGGCATAGTGCGCGACGTTGCCGGCGAGCAGGTACGAACGCCCCACCAGCAGCCCTACCGTCCCGCGGTGCTGCGCCTTGGCGGGGAGCGCCGCAAGCGCCTCGGTGATGCCGCGATTGGGGAGCGCCGGGTGCCAGAGTCCCACTTCGGGATAGGTGACCGGCTGCGCGGGCTTGAGCGCGCCCCTGAACTTCGCCCGCGGGCCGGCGGCGTAGCGATCGACGGCGTAGCGGATCATCTGTTCGATGTTCTCGTCGCTGCCGGCGAGCCAGTACTGGATGAGCAACAGATACGCCCGCACGTCCTGCGCCGTGCCCGGAATGAACTTGAGCAGGTTGGGGAGCGTGCGCAGGGCGCTCATCTGCCGCTCGCCACTGCTCTTGCCGTCGCCTCGCGACCCACGGAGCTTCTTGAGCAGCGAGATGGGGGAGAAGGGCGACCGGCTTTCGCCGCCGGACATGTCGAACTTGCCCAACCGGGTGCACTTCACGAGTTCCGGCGTGCACAGCGCGCAGAGCACCGCATCGGCCTCGGCACGGCGCGCGAGCACGGCGGGGAGCACCTCGTTGGCGTACTCCTCCTGAAACAGCTGCGTGCACACCACGATGTTGGCTTTCGCGATGTCCTGACGCGCGCGTTCGGCGGCCGTGGGATCGGTGCCGAAGTCGGCCGCGATGTGCATGGACACGTGCAATCCCGGGATGCTTTTGAGTCCCTGCTTGGCGCGTTCGAACGCGTCGGCCAGGTGAGCATCCAGCGTCGTGATGCAGACGCGCATTTCGGGAGTGCGAGTGTCAGCGGCCATAGAATGCCTTGGCGTCGTACAGGGTATCCACGGTGATCTCGGCGATCCCGTGCTCGAGGGCATACCGTTCGGTGTTGCGGCGCGCCTTGCCGCGCACGAAAAACGGAATCTTCTTGAGTTCCGCCTCTGCCGGTGGCAGCCACTGCGTGCTCGTCACCGGTGCGGGCTGGGCGGATGACGGGGCGGGCGCTTCGCCCTCTTCCTCGGTAAGCCCCACGGCACTCGCCGCCTCGGGCACCACGATCTCGTGGGTCCCGGCGGGCGTGGCGGTGGAGAAGGAGGTGGCCGACGCATCGGGGGATGTCCGACCCGGCCCGGTCGCCGGCACCGCCTTGGGCGCCGCGTTGTGCAGATGCGACGGCGAGGTTCCGTCGCCGAACTCGAAGTCGTCGCGGAACATGTGCAGCAGGTGTTCCTCGAGCCCCATCATGAGCGGATGCACCCACGTGTCGAAGATCACGTTGGCGCCTTCGAAGCCCATCTGCGGCGAGTGCCGCGCCGGCACGTCCTGCACGTGGATGGGGGCCGAGATCACCGCGCAGGGCACTCCAAGGCGCTTGGCGATGTGGCGCTCCATCTGCGTGCCGAGCACCAGTTCGGGCGCCAGTTCGCTCACCCGCTGCTCCACCGCCAGGTAGTCATCGGAGATGAGCGCCTCGACGCCGATGCTGGCGGCATATTCGCGCACCGGCCGCGCGAATTCGCGCGAATACGTACCGATGCCCACCACCTGGAAGCCGAGTTCGTCGCGCGCGATGCGCGCCGCTGCCAGCACGTGCGTGGCGTCGCCGAAAACGAAGACCCGCTTGCCGGTGAGGTACGTGCTGTCCACCGACCGTGAGTACCAGGGCAGCAGCGAGCGGCTCGCATCCACCTGTGCCGTGCCGGCGCGCTCGTGGTCGAGCAGCGGCTGCACGTCGAGGCCGGTGACCGTGCCGATCTCCTGCACGAACTCGCGGGTGGCCAGCACGCCGATGGGGACCGTCTTCACGGTGGGCATGCGGAACGTCTTCTCGAGCCACCGCGCCGTGGTGTCGGCCACCTCCGGGTAGAGCACGATGTTGAAGTCCGCCTCGGGGATGCGCCGGATGTCGGCCACCGTGGCGTTGTGCGGCGCGCAGACGTGCACGTCCACCCCGAGGTCGTGCAGCAACCGCGTGATTTCCCGAACGTCGTCGCGGTTGCGGAAGCCCAGCGCCGTGGCGCCCAGCAGATTGGCGCGCGGACGCCGGTTCTCCCGGCGCACCACCTCCCGCACCGGCTCACGCGTCGTGCCAGGCGGCGGGGCCATGGGCTGCAGCAGGGCGCGCACGAGATGATAGAACGTCTCGCTGGCCCCCCAGTTTTCCTTCTTGCTGTAGGCCGGCAGTTCGAGCGGCACGACCGGCACCGGCAGCGACATCCCCTGCGCCAGTGAGCCCGGTTGATCCTGAATGAGTTCGGCCGTGCACGATTCGCCCACCAGCAGGGCATCGGGCTTGAACCGCTCATACGCCTCACGCACCGACGTCTTCACCAGCTCCGCCGTATCGCCACCCAGATCGCGCGCCTGGAACGTGGTGTACGTGACGGGCGGGCGGCGATCACGCCGCTCGATCATGGTGAAGAGCAAGTCGGCGTAGGTATCGCCCTGAGGAGCGTGCAAGACATAGTGCACGCCCTTCATGGAGGTGGCGATACGCATTGCCCCCACATGCGGCGGACCTTCGTACGTCCAGAGCGTCAGTTCCATGGCCGCCTCACACCGCGAGTCGCTGCGCCCGATCGAGCGGGCGCGCAAAGAGTTCGGCCAGATCGCCGGCCTGTTCGTAGCCGTGCACAGGAGAGAAGACCAGTTCGATGGACCACTTCGTGCGCAGCCCCTCGGCCTCGAGCGGATTGGCGAGCCCCAGACCGCACACGGTGAGATCGGGGTGCGCCTCGCGACACCGGTCGAGCTGCTTTTCCACGTCCTGCCCTTCACTCACCTGCGCCGTGGCGGGCAGACGAGACAGCTCGGCGTCGATGAGCAGCTTGTCGAGGTACGGCGTGCCCACCTCGACGAGCGCCATGCCGCACTCCTCGTACAGGAAGCGGGCAAGCGGGATCTCGAGCTGGGAATCGGGGAACATGAACAACCGCTTGCCCTCGAGCTGCGCGCGATAGCGCGAAAGCGCCACACGCGCCCGCTCGGCATTGGGGGCCACACTGCTGTCGAAGTGCGCCGGGTTCACGCCCCAGGCGTCGGCCGCGGCACGCAGCCAGGCGGTGGTCCCTTCGACACCGAAGGGATACAGCGCCGGCAACAGCGTGGCTCCGCGAGCCACCAGCGCGCGCGCGGTGTCGCCGAGAAACGGTTGCGCGAGGAGGATGCGCGTATTGGGGCCAATGGGCGGCAGCTCGCGAGCCCGCCGGGGCGGGAAGAAGTGCACGGGCCCCACCCCGAGCTTGGCAAACATGCGCGCGAACTGGTCTTCGACCACGTCGGCCACGGTGCCGACCACGAGCAGCGACGGCTCGGTCGTGCGGCTCTCCGGCAGGTGCGGCACCATGCTGCGCAGGCAGGCGTCTTCCCCCTGCGTGAAGGTGGTTTCGATGCCGCTGCCGCTGTAGTTGAGGATGCGCACGCGCGGCATGAACTGGCCGTTGAGGCGTTCGGCCGCGCGCGCCAGATCGAGCTTGATCACTTCCGACGGGCAGGAACCCACCAGAAAGAGGGTGGTGATGTCGGGACGCCGCGAGAGCAGCTGCTGCACCACCCGATCGAGTTCGTCGTTGGCGTCGGCGAGGCCGGCCAGATCCCGTTCACTGAGGATGGCGGTGGCAAAGCGCGGCTCGGCGAAGATCATGACGCCGGCCGCCGACTGCACCAGGTGGGCGCAGGTGCGCGACCCCACCACCAGAAAGAAGGCGTCCTGCATCTTGCGATGCAGCCAGACAATGCCGGTCAGGCCGCAGAAGACCTCGCGCTGACCACGCTCGCGGATGACGGGCAGCTCGACGGCCGTGCTCATGCGACCTGCACCTCGACAGCCCGGGCGGCCTTTTCCGCGGCTTCCTGCAGCCGCGCGGCACGGAGCTTGAGGATGAATTGGATGGCGTTCACGGTGTAGGCGGCGTAGGCCACCAGCGCCATCCACATCAGGAAGCGGGGATCCCACGCCAGATACAGCCCCACGAGATAGGCCGTGTGCTGGCCAATCACGAAGAAGCTGACCACGTCTTCCCAGAAGAAGGACTCGTGGAACAGGTACTGGCCGAACACCACCTTCTCCCAAATCGCGCCGGTCACCATGATGGTGTACAGCACGAGCGTCTTCACGACAATGGAGAGGTGGGCCGCCTCGAGTCCCTGTCCGGTCCGGAGGTAGCGCAGCACCAGGAACACGGACACGCCCATGACGAGAAACTGGACGGGTGCAAGGATTCCCTGCACGAGTGTCCACTTGGTCTCGTCGCGGCGCTTCCGCTCTTCCGGCGTATACAGACCCGTGCGCACGGTGGGTGCCGACGCGCGAGGATCGGCGGCCGCTGGAGTCGCGGCCGTCTTGGGATGGGGCACAACAGTCATCTAGCCGTCTCTTCCGGGGGTTCGCTGCCCAGATGAGCAGAAGGTGTGATCGGACCGGGTAGTTGTCAAGAAGAATTGACGTACACTTTTCTTGACAACTGGACCATGTGGTACCATAATCGCCGTGCTTTCGTTATGGTGTGCCCGCACACCAGGGCCCATCTCACCACGCCATTGCGCCAAGGAGTCCTCGCGTCATGACCGGCGCGCCTCTCCAGCCAGCTGCCATCGGCTTCCCCACGGTGACTCGAGGCCCGGGATCCCACCCCGATGCCATGGACCACCTTACTTCGCAGCGCCGCAGTGAGCGGCTCGAGCGCCTCGAGCGCCTCGAGCGGACCATCCAGAACGAACTCGTGCCGCGCCTGATGACGAGCCACCGCGTGGGGCCGGTTTCGCCGGCCATGGCGGCGGCCGCCGCCCGCGTGCTTTCGGAAGGGGACGTGCAGGCGTTCGTGGCGGCCGTGCGCAGCCCGGACGACGGCCGCGGGGCGCAGTTCGTGCGCACCGTCCTCGCCGAAGGGGCCACGGTGGAGGCGGTCTATCTCGATCTGTTGGCCCCCTCTGCCCGCCGGCTGGGCGACATGTGGGACAACGACGAGTGCGATTTCGTCGAGGTGACGGTGGCGCTCGGACGCATGCAGCGGCTGCTGCGTGACTTGTCGCAGGTGTTCCTGGCCGAGTCGGGGCATGCGGAGCCGGTGGGCAACATTCTGCTCACCTGCGTGCCGGGCGAGCAGCACACGTTGGGCATCATCATGGTGGGCGAGTTCCTGCTGCGCGACGGGTGGCGGGTGCTCGTGGGCGCGCCGTGGACGGAAAGTGACCTGCTGTCGATGGTCGCCACGGAGTGGTACGACGTGATCGGCTTCTCGGTCGGCACGGAAAGTCGCCTGTCCGTCCTGCGTCGCGATATCCGCCGGCTCAAGCAGGCCTCGCGCAACACGAACGTGCAGGTCATGGTTGGCGGACAGCTGTTCGCCGACGATCCGTCACTGGCCGATCAGGTCGGTGCCAACGCGATCGCGTCGGATGCCCGTCAGGCACCGGCCATTGCGCGTTCCTTGCTGACGGCGGCGCGGGCGGGACTGCCGGAAGCGCATCGGACGGAGGGGCTTGGCGAGTATGGCCAGTTCCGTGAAGCCCTTCGACGCGAATAACCCCGCCATCGGCGAGCTCGATGCCCGCTCGGCTGCCTCATTGCTTGCGGTGGCCGGGGACATTGCGCTTGTCATGGATGGGGCCGGCGTCATCCGCGACGTGGCCCTCATGGGCGGCGGGGACACGCAGTTCGATACCGCCACCCAGTGGATCGGCCGGCCGTGGAACGAGACCGTGTCGGGCGACTCGCGCGGCAAGATCGACACGCTGCTCAAGGAAGCGATCCATCAGGGAGTGTCGAAGCGCCGCCAGGTGAATCACCTCATGGGCGACGTCATGGACGTGCCCGTGTCGTACACCACGATCAAGCTCGGGCGTGACGGCAGCCTCGTGGCGGTGGGGCGCGACATGCGACACGTGTCGGCGCTGCAGCAGCGGCTGGTGGAAGCCCAGCAGGCGATGGAGCGTGACTACTGGCGCCTGCGTCATGTGGAAACGCGCTACCGCCTGCTCTTTCAGTTGGCGAGCGACGGCATTCTCGTGCTCGACGCGACCAACCTCAAGGTGCTCGACGCCAACGCCGCCGCGGGACAGCTCTTTGGCGAACCTACCGACCGGCTGATCGGCCGCGTCTTTCCGCTGGGCATGGATGCCACGGCGGCGCGGGCGCTCGAGGATCTGCTGGGAGCCGCGCGCAGTGCCGGCCGGTCGGGCGACATTGGCCTCACGCTGCATGGCGGGCGGGCGGTCCACGCGTCCGCGTCCTGCTTCCGACAGGAGCAGGCGACGCTGCTCCTCGTGCGCTTTTCGCCGGCGGAGTTGCCGGCGGGCGGCGGCAGCGGCGCCAACTCGCCCTCGCGGCTGCTCGACCTGCTCGAGCGCTCCCCCGATGCGTTCGTGGTGACCGATCTCGAGGGCGTCATCCTGACGGCCAATCGGGCGTTCCTCGATATCACGGAGCTGGCGAGCGAAGAGCAGGTGCGCGGTACCCCGCTGGCCACCTACATCGGACGCCCCGGCGCCGACTTTCCGGTGTTCACCAGCATGCTGCGGAAGAACGGTGTGGTGCGGCTCATGGCGACCTCCGCGCGCGGCCTCCACGGCAACCAATCCGAGGTCGAGGTGTCGGCGGTCTGGGTGCCCGAAGGGGAGGAGCCGTGCATCGGCTTCACCATTCGCGATATCGGCCGGCGGCTGGCCAGTGGCCCGCAAGGTGCCCGCGACCTCACCCGCGCCGTGGAAGAGCTCACGTCGCTCGTGGGGCGCGTGTCGCTGCGCGACCTGGTGCGCGACACGGTGGACCTGGTGGAACGACATTTCATCGAAGCCGCCCTCGAGCTCACCAACGACAACCGGACGTCGGCGGCCGAGGTGTTGGGGGTGAGCCGGCAGAGCCTGTACGTGAAGTTGCGAAGACATCGACTGGTGAGCCCCGGTGGCGACCGGGAAGAGGATGTGAGCGGCTAGCGACACCGCCGCCCCCACCGGCGCAGCCGGACTTCCCTGAGCCCTTCCATTAGGCGGAAACGTCAAGCGGGCTCTGTCGCATACGGTCACTGTCAACTAAACTGGACACCTATGGGCGTCAGCTACTCAGAACGTACGGTCCCGGCACGACTGGATCCGAAAGCGGTCCTGACGTTGCTCAAGCCAGTCACCTGGTTTCCCCCGATGTGGGCGTTCACCTGCGGAGCGATCTCCGCGGGCGTGCCGCTCTCTGCGGAGCGCCTGTGGACGCTGGCGTTGGGCATCGGGTTGACGGGACCGATGGTCTGTGCCTCGAGCCAGGCGGTGAATGACTGGTTCGACCGTCACGTCGACGCCATCAACGAGCCCAACCGCCCCATTCCCTCCGGGCGTATTCCTGGGCAGTGGGGACTGGCCATTGCAATCCTCTGGAGTGCCCTCTGCGTCGTGTGGGCACTCCCCCTGGGCCGGTTCGGGCTGGGCGCCGTGGCCGTGGCGCTGGCCTTTTCCTGGGCTTACAGTGCCCCGCCCTTGCGCTTCAAGCGCAACGGCTGGCTCGGGAACACCGCCGTTGGCTTCACCTACGAAGGGCTCGCGTGGATCACCGGCGCGGGCATCATGCTGGGCAATGTGCTGCCGCCCACCCCGCTGCTGCTGCTGGCCGTGCTGTACAGCATCGGGGCGCACGGCATCATGACGCTCAATGACTTCAAGGCCATCGAGGGCGATCGGCAGATGGGGGTGAACTCGCTCCCCGTGCTGCTGGGCCCGACGGGGGCCGGGTGGGTCGCCTCGCTCGTCATGCTGCTGGCGCAGGGCGTCGTGATCGGACTGCTGGTTACGTGGGGGCGCCCCGGCTTCGCCATCGCCATCGGTGTGCTCGCCGTCATTCAGGCGGGGCTCATGTGGTGGTTCGTGCAGAAGCCGGTGGATCGGGCGCTCTACCTCAGCGCCTTCGGCGTGCCGTTCTACGTGAGCGGCATGATGGTGTCGGCCTTTGCCGTGCGCACGCTCCCCATGATCACCGCGTTCGGTGAGGGGCTCCGCTGATGGGCACCGCCGTGGCGCCGTCATCGGCCGCCATGCCGGTCGCCGCGTCGGCGGCGGAATCGGGCATGAGCTGGTGGCATCTGACGCGCCTCGGTTTCGTGCAGGCGGCGATCGGCGCCGTGGTGGTACTGCTCACCACCACCATCAATCGCGTGATCGTGGTCGAACTCGGGCTGCCGGCGCTCATTCCGGGGCTGCTGGTGGCGCTGCACTTCGCGGTGCAGCTGTACCTGCGTCCCCGTCTCGGTCATGACAGCGACGGGCACGGGCGCCGGACACCGTGGATTCTGGGTGGCATGGCGGTGTGTGCCGTCGGTGGCGTTGGCGTGGCCGCCAGCGTGCCGGTCATGGCCGAACATCCGGTGCTGGGCGTGGTGCTGGCCTCACTCGCCAGCATGCTGTTGGGTGCGGGGGTCAGCGCGTCGGGCACCCCCTTGCTGGCGCTCATGAGCGAACGGGCGCGTCCCTCGCAACGCGCCGGCGCGGCGGCCATCACGTGGATTCTGATGATCGTCGGCATCATCATCACGGCGGCCACCTCGGGCTCCCTGCTCGATCCCTTCTCGTTCACGCGCCTCATCGCCATTGCCGGCGGCATCGGCGGGGTGGGGCTGCTGGTGTCGTGGCTGGCCACGCTGGGCGTGGAGAAGGGGCTGCGCCCGGTCATGCCCGCCGGGGCAGCGGCGCGCGGGCACGCGTCGTTCCGCCACACCGTGCGCACCGTGTGGCAGGAGCCGGCGGCCCGACTGTTTTCGGGGTTCATCTTCCTGGCGATGTTCGCCTACAGCGCGCAGGATCTCATTCTCGAGCCCTTTGCCGGCGTCGCGTTCGGCATGACGCCGGGGGAGAGCACGAAGCTGTCGGGAGCCCACCACGGCGGGGTGCTGGCGGGAATGATTCTCGCCGCGCTCCTGGCCTCGCGCACCGGGCAGCTGCGGCACTGGGCGGCGGCCGGATGCGCGGCCTCGGCGGTCACGTATCTGGCGCTGGTGGCGTCGCCCGGCCTGTTCAGCGTCCCGGTATTCACGCTGGTCGTGGTGCTGCTCGGCATCGCCAACGGGGTGTTCGCCATTGGCGCGATCGGCTCCATGATGGCGCTCACGGGCGACAAGTCCGACGGCCGCGCGGGGTTGCGCCTCGGGGTGTTCGGCGCGGCGCAGGCGCTCGCCTACGCGGTGGGCACCATGTCCGGCGCGGCCGGCGTCGATCTGGCCCGCGCCGTCTTCGACTCCCCGGTCCGTGGGTATCTGGCGGTCTTCGGGGTGCAGGCGTTCTTTTTTGCGGCGTCGGCGTGGCTGGCCTTGCGCAGCGCGTCGAGCGAGCGCGCCAACGAGGTGTTCCAGCAACGCGGCGAAATGCTGTCGGCGGTAATCCAATGAGCCACACGGAGGCCAGTCTCATGCGTGCACAGAGCGGCGACCAGCAGGATGATCTGACCCAGCTCGAGCGGGGGGTCCCGTACGAGGACGGGGAACTGTTCGATGTGGTCGTGGTGGGAGGCGGTCCGGCCGGTGCCACGGCCGCGCACGAGCTTGCCTGCGCCGGCCGCAAGGTGCTGCTGCTGGATCGGGCGTGGCGCACCAAACCGTGCGGCGGGGCCGTGCCACCCCAGCTGCTCCGTGATTTCTCCATTCCGCAGTCGTTGCTGGTGGCGCGGGTAAACACCGCGCGGGTCATCTCACCGACGGCCAAGAAGGTGGATATCCCGGTGGGTGATGGCTTCGTGGGCATGGTCGACCGCGATGTGTTCGATGAGTGGCTGCGCCAGCGGGCGGCCATTGCGGGAGCCGTGCGCCGTACGGGCGCATTCACGCAGTTCTCCCGCGACGCCAGCGGCATCGCGACGCTTTCGTATACCGAGGGGCGGTCGCGCCACGGCGCCGTGCGCACGGTGCGCGCGCGCTACGTGATCGGTGCCGACGGGGCGCTCTCCCCGATCGCCCGGCAATGCATCCCCGGGGCGCACAAGGCCAAGCATGTGTTCGCGTACCATGAGATCGTGAAGTCGCCGGTCACCGACAGCGAGGTGTTCGGCCACGATCGTGTGGATGTCTACTACAACGCGCCGCTGTCCCCCGATTTCTACGCCTGGGTGTTTCCGCATGGCGCCACCACCTCCATTGGCACTGGCACCCTGCAGAAGGGCTTCGGCCTCAAGGAAGCGGTGGCGCGCCTGCGGGCGGACACCGGCATGGACCGGCTGGAGACCATCCGCCGGGAAGGCGCCCCCATCCCCATCAAGCCGCTCCCTCGCTGGGACAACGGCCGGGACGTGGTGGTCGCCGGCGATGCCGCCGGGGTGGTGGCGCCCGCCAGCGGAGAAGGCATCTTCTACGCGATGACCGGCGGCCGGCTTGCCGCGGACGCCGTGGAAGAGGCGTTGCAGACCGGCAAGGCGTCGGCGTTGAAGCAGGCGCGCCGCCGCTTCATGCGGTTGCATGGCCCGGTGTTCTTCGTGCTCGACGTGATGCAGAGCTTCTGGTACACCACCGACAACCGGCGTGAGCGCTTCGTGGCGATCTGCCGGGACCGGGACGTCCAGCAGCTGACGTTCGATGGCTACATGCGTAAACAGCTCGTGCGGGCGAAGCCCATGTCGCACGTGCGGATCTTCTTCAAGAACCTGGCGCATTTGGCCGGGCTCGCGCCCGCCTGATCACCGTCTCCGCATCCCCTCCCCGATGCTGATCTCGATCGCCATCGACTTCCGCCACGCCGATGTGGCCACGCGTGAGCGCTTCCATCTCTCCGAGGAGCGCCTCACGCAGTTGTACCGCACGGCGCGCACCGAAGTGATCACCGAATCCGCGCTCATCTCCACGTGCAATCGCACCGAGCTGTACGCGTGGGTCGACAGCGACGAGCCGCAGGTGATCGAGCGCTCCGTGCAGGTGCTGGCGCGCCGCTGGATGCGCACGCGCACCGAGGGCGACCAGCTGCTCACCACGGCCACGCGCCGCGAGGGACGTGACGCTGCCGAGCATGTCATTCGCATCGCCTCCGGTCTCGAGTCGCAGGTCCTCGGCGACGGGCAGATCCTGGGCCAGCTCAAGGCGGCGTACAAGCGTGCCTCGCGTGGCCAGGCGGCAGGCCCGGTGCTGCATCGCCTGTTCGAAACGGCGCTCCGCGCCGGCAAGCGGGTGCAGACGGAAACGTCGCTCACGGCGGGGCGCAATTCCGTGGGCGCCGAGGCGGCCATTACCGCCTCGCAGCGTTTCGGCAATCTCGAAAACGCACGCTGTGTGGTGATCGGTGCCGGCAAGACCGGAGCGCGCGCTGCCAAGCAGCTGCACAAACTGGGCGCCCGCGACATCGTGGTGGTGAATCGTACCTACGAGAATGCGGCGAGCCTGGCCGGCATGGTAGGCGGCCGCGCCTCCACCTGGGACGCGCTGCATGTGGAAGCGGCGATGGCCGACGTGGTGATCGTGGCGACCGGCAGCGAGGTACCGGTAATCGAGGCGGCAGCGCTGCACCGCGCCCGCGAGGCGTGCGCGGCCACCGGCTATGCCCTGCTCATGATGGACCTCAGCGTGCCGCGCAACATCGACCCGGCGGTGACGTCCGAGAGCGGCATCACGCTCATCGATCTCGATACGCTGCACCAGCCGCTGCTGTCGGCCGAAACGATGCGCCGGGATGCGGTGCCGCACGCGGAAACGATCTGCGCCGGGGAGACCGACGCGTTCATGGCATGGCTGGCCACGATGCCCGCGCGTGACGCCATCCAGCCGCTGCGGGCCGCGCTGGAAGATGTGGCCCGCCGCGAAGTGGCCTTCCACTCGAAGGACGACAGCGTCGCCGAGAAGGCGGCCTCGCGCATTGTGGCCAAGCTGCTTGCCGGCCCCATGGCGGCGCTCCGACGTGCCGTGCAGCGCGGGGAGCCGCTCGACCAGCACGCGATGATGCTGCTCGAGATGTTTGCGCCCAGCGGCGGCGCCGGGGCCACGGACACGCGCCGCAGCGGCACGCACCGGGCCGTGGCCGCTCCCGCCCCGACGCCGCCAGCCCCCGCCGCTCCGGCGCCTCGGGTACGGCCGCGCGTGGTCCCGGCCGGTTCCCCGGCCACGGTGCCATCGCCGGTCGCGGCAGCCCACGAAGCTGCGCCGCTGGTCGCGTCCCGCCAGTTCGGCTGACACTGCGGGTGGCGCCCGGCCGCACGGTCGCGCGCCGCCGTATACCTTTGGCATTCGAGTTGCCCGGCTCCCGGCAGCCCGAGTTCACCCGGGCTTTCCGAGCCCGCTACTCCCCTCTGTATGAACGACCTGTTGTTGCGCGCGCTGCGCCGCGAATCCGTCGAGCGCCCCCCGGTGTGGATGATGCGCCAGGCCGGACGGTATCTCGCCGAGTACCGCGCCGTGCGCGCGAAGAGCGACTTCCTCACGATGTGCCGCACGCCCGAGCTGGCCACGGAGGTCACGCTGCAGCCGATCGATCTCGTGGGAGTGGACGCGGCGATCATCTTCAGTGACATCCTGGTGATCCCCGAGGCCATGGGGATGCACCTCACGCTCGATGAGGGCGTCGGGCCGCAGTTCCCGTCCCCGATTCGTTCGCAGCAGGATCTGGAGCGCCTGCGTGCAGTCGATCCGGAAGATCAGCTCGGCTACATGCTCGAGGCGTTGCGGATGACCCGTCGCGCACTCAACGGTCGCGTGCCGCTCATTGGTTTTGCCGGGGCGCCGTGGACCCTGGCGGCGTACATGGTGGAAGGCAAGGGCACCAAGCAGTTCGCGGTGGCCAAGAAAATGCTC